>Ga0307507_10009199_pt1 | contig 13261 bp, 11 predicted proteins | sample 7_EM_MG_FD_207223 | JGI IMG/M metagenome (GOLD analysis project Ga0307507, IMG submission 207223) | Populus trichocarpa ectomycorrhiza microbial communities from riparian zone in the Pacific Northwest, United States - 7_EM | ecosystem: Host-associated > Plants > Roots > Unclassified | place...
GGTCTCCCCCTGGAAAACCTCATCTCTATATATATTAATTAAAGTCTATATAATAAAGCTCTAAATTACAAACTCGGGTCAAAATTTTAGTTGGGGCCCCAACTATCCGCATGTTACGAGGACGATGTAAAAATAGGGCGCCTTGGCATAAGCTGACAATAGCAATAAGCTCGGACACCTAGAACCCGGCCAAATCAAAATCAAGCCACCCATTTGTCCCTCCATTTTCTACACAACCAACCGTTCAATATGGATCAAAAGGAGCAGAACTTACGAAGGGCTCTTGCTAATTTCAAAGCTGGCAAATTTAATTCAGAAGCTGCACGCGTGTACGATGTCCCTCCGTCAACTTTTAACAATCGATTTAATAGCAAAAGGCCATATTATACACTAATATTAGTAGCGATTAACTCCTATATAAGAGGCCTTCCTTACCGATTAGGTACTTAAATAGGACTTATAAAGATTTACTCCCTTATATACGTAAATATAAAAAATAGAAGCCTGAATCCTTAATTAAAATAGTAATACTAAGTCCCTTAGTAAAGTAATATGCGGATCGTTAGTACTCCCCAACGAAAATTTTAACCCAAAACTTTAATTTAGAGGTTTATTATATAGACATTAATTAATATATATAGATATAAGGGTTTCTAGGGGGGAGATCCCCTAGGACCCCGGAGCCTGTCCGCTTAAAGTTTGCGTATGGAATGAAATGTAACGCATCGCCAATTTCCTCGCCGGGGTTATCCAGTGTAACCTATGCCTCGACGCCCGATAGGCCATTTGTTGCAATAGCTAGTTCTTTAATAGAAAAAGCACGGGAAACTCATGCATCTCGGAGGTTTCAGCTATTTGTCGTCTTTCCATATCTCGTTCGGTGCTCTTTTCTGCCATCTCTAGCAGGTGCTGTTCATATTTGCTGTACAGGTCGAGAGCGATATTCATGTGCGAAACCGACATCCCCAACTCGAAAAAATTCTACATGCTGAGCAAATCTCTCGAGCAAATTACTAAACCATAGATCAAACGGTTTCCAGTAGATGTCGCGAAGAAGAATCGCGTGAAATTTTATGCCTGTGAGGTATGAGTAACCTCACAACTTTATACCTGCATATTTCAATGGTTACCTTTCTTCAAACATAATAGCCTACAGGCTTCAGCGCATAACTGGACGATATCGGAGTAACGTAGCTGACCGGGAAGCGAGCCACCCCACGTAGCGAGCCACATACAGGCGATATTTGATCAATTTATAATAAAATCAACAACAAGCTTATATATATTTCAAATAGGCTAGATTAAAGCTTTTATATTTCTACTTTGATCGCGATATTGCTTGAATTAATTTAACTACGTTATGGTGGTGATATAGACCCGCGCGCCAACTAATTGCATGGGTGACTACCACATTCCTACAACGTCCCCTTCTAGATCAACGACCCGTTAATCCACTTATTTGTAGGCTGTAGGTTGCACCTAAATATATAAGAGAGATAAGCCCAATCCTAATTATACCCACTGGGGCTTAAAACGGCTCTACTTAATATTAGCAACGCTAAGCTCCGGTGGAGTCGTTCCTTCCTTATACTCCTTTAAGTCAACTGTATTTAATTCCTCTATATCCTGGCCTTTAGAAGGCTCCGTACGGGTAAGAGCCTTTAAGACAGCAGTAGGATTATAAGGTAGAAGGCATATAGCTTTCTAGGCACTGCAGATCGTATTAGGGGTAAATGCCTATATGCGCACCTTCAGGTAGAGCTTTAAAAAAAATCCTTATTAACGCCTAAGTGGCCATATCAACAGAAGCCATCTACTTACTTCCTATAGTAATGAAAGAGTGGCCCAAAACAACCTATATTTAGTGGTTGAAGCCTATAAGTCAAATAAGGTGGTAGAGCTACTAGAACGATCTTGCGCCGAGCGCATACACAACAAATTACTAGGTAAGGTAGCTCAAGTAATTGTCCATTAAAAGCATATAATATTACTATATTCTACTGTCAAAATCTTCTATAAGGTGTCTCGTATGCTTATTGTAGTGTTTAATATAATATAGGCCTAGGGAGTTATCTGTTTACCTACTAGGGGAGGTAGCGTACGCGTATCCAAAAAGGCCCTTATTTTGCTCACTAATTTAATACCATCCTTCCTAGTGATATTGCGCCTTCTAAATTAAGAAGGCAGGGAGTAGAGAACCATCAGCGCTAACTGTCTTATTTATAGATACTGACTCACGAGTGCCTGGCTGTATAACTATTTGAATTTTTAACCTCTCCCTATACGTCTTACCTGATGCGATTACATGGGCCACCGCTGCAAGGCCTAATATTACTCCCTTCTCGTTAAAGTTGTGGATAAATTTTAAATGCTTAACGTGATATCGCTTACGTACACCACGGAAGAACTTAAACTAGGTACGTATGACTACTAGATCGTTATTCCAAGCTCTCTAGTAGTCAAGCCGACGGTTTAGTATAGCACTAAGACCGTGGCGTTGAACAAATCTTTGCCCCTAATGCTTGCCTATAGTTTGGCCTTTTCCTAAAAGGGAATAAGCCATTTTTGAGAGCATATTAACCTTTAACAGAAGGTCCTAGGATTGGCATTTGTTGACCCATTTAATGACTTTCTCTTCTTATAAAGGATGCAATAAACCGGGGTGAGCTTTGTGTTATAAGAGATGGCCAGTAAGACGGTGTCCAACGGTAGATCTAGGTGCTCTATAGGCGCCGGAGGCCTTGCGAATCGGTGGCTTAACACCAAAAGAGACATCCTGTATAATATTTTGTATAGTGGTCTCGGCTTCACAAGAGGGTAAAGATTGATTTGGCATTGTATAATATGCTGAGGCTTTTTAATTTGGGTGTAATTTGCTATGAAATTAAAAATGGTAGGCATTTGCTTGTGTGGCTCGCTTCCTGGTCAACTACGTTAGAGGTACGAAAGCGCCTTCACAGGCGTGGATGACGGGCACTGACGCCGTTCTCATATCGAACCAGCTTTGCGGCTATTCTTCGTAGGCGGGGATTATCTCCGCTAATCTTTCGAACATCTCACTCAGTTTCTCTAAAATGATACATGGTTACTACCAAGCTATGTTTCACATCAGTTTATTGATAGTGGGTTTAATGCAGCCTACTTCAAAAAATGGTACTGTACTTACCAAAAAGACCAAATTCATCGCACCCCATACTAGTCCGGCATACTCAGGATTTGTCTGAACAAAGATTTTAATGATGTTGAAGAACGGCGAGATTCTTTTTGCGGATGCATTGAGACGATTCATACACGCCGTCAACCTCGTTCGGTGGATAGGGTGTTTTTTTAGTTTGAGTCTTGATAGCCTACAGCATTGACTAGGCATCCGGATGATACAAATAAGCCCTTCTGATCGTCTGATAAGGCGCCACGGAAGGCTTGAAGCGTTTTCGCAAAGATCACATTCGCGTCCGTGGAACTGTGAAACCTAGTGGAGTCGTCCGAATACAGTCGCCTCCCGTTACAGCGATACCTCCTTTTTAGGCTATCGTTATATCGATTTGTTAGTGATATCGTTATAACGAGGTAAATTTGTATGGGAAACCGAGATTTCAGACACAGAAAACTTCATCGCACGGACCAAATTGTGGCTTTCTTGGCATCGCTATAGCGAGAGCTGACTGTACCGTATAATCTGTCGACATACGTTTAACGCTAGCAGGGGTGTTTGGACCAAGTGGCGGACACCTCCTACATTTTACTAGTAAATCGTGGTCTCTATATGCCAAATGCACTGTTCAGGTGGTCTGAACACCCCTGCTAGCGTTAAACGTATGTCGACAGATTATACGGTAAGCTGGGAAAACCCACCCAGCCTGTTGAGCCATAATCACCTTAGCTGTGGCGTATCATTAGCTGATCCTCCAAATATGCCAAGTAGTTAATTAATTCTGCACGGGGAAATTAACGCTAAGGACAGAAGATGACCTGAGGTGGCCGTGATAGGCTTTTACAGGCTTCCACTTTCATACGGCGCAGCTTGTGCCTAAGATCAAGACTACGTGTAAGCGCTAATGACGCACATAGCGGACGGCCCAGACAGCCCTGAATTAGTTGTAGCACACTTCCTAAATAAGCGACTCCTTTGGAGCAGAGTAACAACTATTAAGGGGACACAAAAACAAAAGTACTTGAATAAGTCAAATTTGGCAATCCAATAAACCTGGCTTCGGGTCGGCGGGTGGGGAGGAGCGGATTCTCCAAAAGCCAAGGTCACAACACCAGGCCTCGACTACGGCCGAATAGTTCATGGGTTCCCGGAAGTGAACCGCAAGGCTGAGATAGAGGATACCTGGTGTGGGAGAATGATAGGTCACCTTGTGGTGTCTTTGTACCTAGTGCTAAGTCTACGATTATATGTCCGCCAAGAAGCTAACTGCCTCTGAAACCTCCGGCGCTGTTTTGGTCGTCGCCAATACTCTGTAGAGCTGTAGCCTTTATTGTGAGAACTCATCTTTTCCATGGAGCATTTCGGAGCCATATTTCGATATTTACATATTGTAGTATAAATTTGATTAGTTGCAAAAGAAACAGACGTGCCTGTCCGATCACTACGACTTATGCTCATCCATCGAAAGGAGTAGGCACAAAAATACGTCTATGAAGGAATTGTCCAACGAGCTGGGAAAACAACTTTCGTGTTTTGCTTTTCAAGCCCTACCCACAAAAAAGCCTTGAATCACCACGGTACGGTATCTCATTGGCGAATCTCGCGAGCCAGAGCTGAAGGAGAACTCACACCACACACCTGCAGCTGAACGCGACGCTACGAAAGCCCGGCTGAGACGCAGGGTAACTGAGACAATGCATTCTATATGCAAGTGATCATGTGAAGCTAGAGTCAACAGCTCGCCCCTCTAATATACAGAGCGTCTTCTCTCCACCATTCGGCCCCGAAGCCAAGACCGGTGTCAACCTTTGAAAAAACTCCATTGTTGTTTAGAAACACGGCTTCGATACAGCAAAAATGCCTAGCAAAGGCGTTCAGCTGTACGCATACATAGCCGTACCAGGCTGCCAGGTGGAATTCTCCGTCCCTAAGGCTTCGATCCAGAAGCATGACCTCAATACCTGGTCGAATGACCACCTCGAAGTAGAGAAGAAGAACCTCGGGTCACCTTTCAAGTATTCTGGGCGCTTTTCCTTCAAAGTAACACGCAATGGAAACGAGCTTGCAAACCAATGGGTCGAAGTCAATACGCTTACCGGCAGTCTGGAAGACGGAACCATGAAAGATATGGAGACCACCCCGTCCATCCTTAAAGACAATGTGATTATCACCTATGGATTCTACGATGCGGGGCCGGGCATCGCCGGACTTCCCAAATCCCACCAGTGCTATGTGACAGTCACGCCCAACTACTCGGACTGGATGGGCTCCATCGCACCCCCTAACTCGCCGCAGGCCGGGAAAGCGTTCAATCGCCTCGTTTTGCCATCCTCGCACGACATAGGCATGAACAGCATGCAAACCTCTGAGGCCATGCTCCAGCATGCTGGGACTGAAATCATCAAATCCGTCCTGGGTACTCTTCGAGGCGCCACTTCCGTCCTCGACAAAGTCTCAGATTCGGCTATCAATGCAATTGCGCCCAACATCATCCGTGGGCTGGCTATCACGCAAAAGGACACCTTACCCGTGATCCTAGCCATCGGGGCGCGTTACTTCGAGTTCCGCCCAGCGCATTGTCACAGGCAGATGCAAAAGGTATCCCCGCTTCCGGATTCACTGTACTTCCAGCACGGCGCAATCCCCGGCATGCCCTATGCACAGTTCCTGCACGACATCATCTCTTTCCTCGCATCTCACCCCAACGAAATCGTCGTGGCGCAGCTGCGCTGGGACGGTGTGCCAGCGGATTGTCCTCGGCCTTCAGACCAGGAGCTGAACGACGAGCTGAATAAAGCGCTTGCCGGATTCAGCGGCGATCAGTCCATATCAGTCGGAAACCTGGACGATATGAGAAACCGCACCATCGCGCAGCTCCGCTCCGACCGCAAACGCCTCATCCTGGTGCGAGATGTAGATCAGGTGTCTAATTACGACGACAAAGCCAATGCCACCCTCGATGGGGGCACCATTGTCACTGCCCTCTCCAATCTTTCCGAGAGACCTCACGGTGGTCATCCGCTTACATTGCTGCAGTGCCAGGCCACAGCAACGAACATACCTGATGTGATTGCGTACAGTGTTCTGGCATCCGATGCATCAACATCCTGCCTGCTGGCGACAAAGGCAATTTGTGATGCAAAGACTTTGCCCTTGCTGAGAGGGCAGGTGGGTAAGAATTTGACAAAAGATGATGGACTAGTGGCGGTTATGAACGATTTCTTCGATGGTGGTACAGCGGACGTGGCTATAGGGATGAGTAGGGATAGGTTGGGTTAATGTGGATATGGAGTTGTCGATGAATTACGAAATAAAGGATATCGTGAAAGCTGCGATGCTCATATCTTTCCAATTCAGAAAATTCAACTGTGGCTCAAGAAAACCTTGTCATTTGCCTTATCGCTTAACTTGGTCGAATTGCTACCCTCTCCTTCGGACAGAATAGCGTAGGTCGGCGCAAAGGGCTTCAGTTTCAGCCGCCAGTAAGACAAAGGCACAAAGACGTATATCAGACGAAATAGATTTCTTCTTAACCTCTAGATAATCTATATGCGCTATGGTGCTAGTGCAAAGAGAAATTGCTAAAGCTGTTATTCATCACTAGAGTTCCAAAGGGTAAGAGCGCAACACAATGTAAGGTCCCTATGTGTCTTAGCTTCATCATTCACTGCAACGCGAGCGAATGAGAGAATACGTGAAGCGAATGTCGAAATTATCAGCACGTGATAGTAACGAGCAATTGATAAAAATCCCGAAGATATATCATACGTTTTTTTTTGGTATCTAGCACCTCCGCATGCTGCCGAAGACAGGATAGACAGTTAAGATATGCCAGTGCTAATTTATTAATTGGAAGAGGATCGTGAGATATGTGGGATCTGGACGATGAGGTGGTTTGTTGAAAGGTACTTCATAGCCCGAATTCTGTTGATGTAACCCAGCATGACTGAGCGAATGGGATTTCGTAACGACGGGGGAATGTAGTCTAAAGTCCCGTCCATGGAGTTTCGGCGAATAAATATCTGCGGAGGAATCTTCGATTCAGAGAGGCGATAGTGGGCATTACTAATATCGGCATAAGACGGTGGTTAGTATGGTCTTCATCTAGTAGAATAAGGCCGAACTACCGAACTGAAGGTGGGGGTAAAAGGGGTGTAGTGGCGCTGGGGCCGGGCCGCAATGCTCGCTGGCGACTCCTAAGCTTCAATTTCGGGAAGCAGTCCAGCTTCTCTTCGATCATCTTTGACAAAGCGAAGGTAAATACTTCTAGCACCCAGAGAAAGCAGACAGAGGCAGAGCAATGCTAACAAGCCTTCAAGCATGAGAGTGATGAAGCACGGGAAGTTGGAGGCATAAGTCGTGATAGAAATGATACGGGCGAGTGCAGCTTGTCGGACTTGGTCAGATGCTCCACCGAGCCAGGTTAGAATTCCAGCAGTGTAAAATAGCCAAGTAATTCCTTCGAATAAAAGTTTTAGAAATGTATAGGATTCTTCAAAGGCGGAAACATACCAGCAATGAGGCACACGGTAACTCGTTTGCTAGCAAACCAGATACCAGCAATGACAAAAAGCATACCGCCCCATCGGCTAAGCATGGCTCCAATGCCACTGAATATTGCTATCTGCTGGATCTTTTCGGTAGTTTCATCGACCGTAGACTTTAAATTAGCGGCAGTGATTTGGAAAGCTTCGAGAGTGATATCAAGATTTGCTAGACGCTAACCGAATGTTAGCTTCCTGTAATGCGGGGAGCAGAGTTATCAATTAGTTTACCTGATCGAGGAGGTTCTGACGTTGGTACATTTGTGTCATGAGCTCAGAGGAGTCATGCTAGATTAGGTCAACGACTGAAAATCATGCAAGAAGTGAGTAGCCACATACCACTGCATTACTTAAGCGTGCAAACGCCTCAGATAGAAGTTGCAGTTGGTTTGTCCTGACTAGGTCAAGCGTTTCCTGGATTCTCAAGGCACTCTCATGGCTTAGTTGCCACTGTTGGATTTGAGAAACTGTATGCTCCGAGCTCGCAATTGCCGTATCTTTGAAGAGGTTTAAAATGCCCTCGCGAGTTTCATGGAGATTAACTCTAGAGCGGTAAAGAGTCTGAATTGAGTTAGAAACAACGATGGACGAGATTTTAAAGCTAGAATCCTACCTCATTTAGCTCATCAACCCGAGCCTCGGCAGCCATCCATGCTTGAGACATCGTATTAATCATATTCTGAATACCGAATCGCATATCCACCATAAGCTCGGAAAGAGCAGACAGGGTTTCGTTGCGGCCATTCTTAAGGCCACTCAGGGCCTGTGCTTGAGAGGCCCTTACTGCCTCCGCGAATGCCATCTGCTCTGCATGCTGTGCCTTGGCTTCCTGCACTGACTTCGCAAGCGCAGAAGTAATGTCTGATGTAACTTCAGCTAAAGACCTGTACAGGGATAGCTTCTCATCTGTGACATAAATGTGAGAATTTAATCAATCTAAAAAATTGATAGACATACCTCGTTCAATAGCGTCTCTGCTCGCCTGACACATTACCACAGCATTTTGCTTGGCATTGCTGTAGGATGTCCAGGACTGAGGTCTGGACTCCAGTGCCCGTAGACATTGTATAATCTGTGAGCCAGCTGCTTCAGGATAGCACAACTCATCGTGTGAATGACTTTCCTGTCGAGTAAACAGCGATCGAAAGCGGAATTTTCCGCATGCATAAGAAGATGGTATAAAAACAGCGCATTCCCGTGGAATGTTTACCTTCGCACCATTGAGCTCACAGACAGCCAACCGTACTGCATACTCCGATTTCACCTCGTCTAGGATGAGTTCACCTTTAGTTTTGGCATTGCTTGAGCCTTTAGCCGACATCTCGAGAGATTGACAAGAGTTAATTAGTGTGAGAGCTGCTAAGCGATTGCATGACGGAGATAATTCCATGGAGTGAATTATTCGTAAAGCATGAGAAAATATCTCCCGTTGCTGGACAGGTGGATTTTGTAGCATTGAAGCTAGATCGGAAGAAAGAGTCTCTAGAACTAATCTTAGTTAGTCAAGACTCCGCCTACATCAGTGATACTCCAGATCCAGACTGACCTTGAGTCCCAGCATGAGCATCTTGAGCGAATATAGTTGATCCTAAGGAAAATAAGGCAATGGTCAACGCTATGGTTATATCATTAAAAGCTGAACGAAACCGCATCTTGAAAAGGGCAGGCCAGAGGTAATTGAGAAGTCGAATCAAGTAAGATGAGACTGTTAAGTTGAGGGAAGAAGAAGTTGTTTCTTATAGGACCAGCTGAATCAAGCACAGCTAAATGAGCAGAAAGGTGTGAGTCTAGTTGAATGAGTGAGCTGTCCTCATTAGTTGGAGTTCCTCCTTGGAGCAGAGTCCATTCGAATTAGCAATTAAATCCAGCGTTACGCTGTCTAGCTTTCTAAACGGCTCATTGAATGAAAAAGAGCGGTAAGGCAGAAGGATGAGATAACAAGAGATGAGGTTAAAGACCAACAACGGAACCGCAGAACACGTGATGGGAGCTTGGCGCAAATCAAATCGGTCCTCATTACGAAAATTCATCTGATGAGAATTGCAAAGCTCCAATCTAAAAACTACAGCTATGTTCGGCCCTGTGCGGCGACGTTGTGCGCAATGCGTCACTACCATTTCTGCTTTGAACAATTCTGTATCTCTACCTTCATTCCTTCTTCCAGCCTTCCAGCCAGCTTCCCCGTTTAGAAGCTTTGCGACCTCATCGCCGCGTCTGTCGAAGATTGGGAAAGCGCCGCTGTCAATTCCACCCGAGGTCACGTTCAATGTTATTACGCATAAACAGGGAAATAATGGGAGAATAAGTAGGACACGGTCAATGTCAACAGTGCACATCAAGGGGCCGCTTGGTAAGTAGGTTTCGATGACGATTGAATTTACGGAGCTGATGAACATCTAGGGGAGCTATCCATGTCTATTCCACCGTACATCACCATTGACCGAGACTCGTCTCTAAGCGGACCTACTTTGAAAGTGCAAGATTCGAGTGAGAGGGAGCAGCGAGAGATGTGGGGTACGTTTACTGTACCATGTTGGCCATGCCGAAGTACTTGCTGACAGCCATAGGAACTGTCCGCGCTTACCTCCAGAATCATATATTAGGGGTATCAGAGGGTCATACTGCTATCTTGCGCCTAGTTGGTGTTGGATATCGTGCAACAGTTGAACCAACCGCAACCACCGTTTCTCCTGAATATCCAGGGCAACAATTCGTGAACCTCAAAGTTGGGTTCTCACACCCGGTTGAGCTAGGGATACCGAAAGGTGTGAAAGCAAGTACGCCACAGCCGACCCGTCTCTTATTGGAAGGGATCGAGAAGGAGGTGGTTATGCAATTCGCAGCAAAGATCCGTATGTGGAGGAAACCGGAACCTTATAAGGGCAAGGGTATATTTGTGAATGGGGAAACGATCAAGCTGAAGAACAAGAAAATTAAGTGATGCACGCAAGGTTTTTTGGATTTTATACAGTCTATGTATGTGTATCATATTCTGTACAATAGGCTGACTGGGATTCAGCTGTGTATCTATTTGTTACTAAGAACCTCTATAACTACTTTGGAGACCTCGGCGTGTATCGCTTTAGGCGCGGCGACGACACCTTTGTTGGCTGACAATGTTCGCCCGATACTGAAGTCGAGCTTCTTCCCAAATGCGTCAGTGACTGTTCCTCCAGCTTCTCCCACGATGACAACACCAGCAGCGTGGTCCCAAATCTTCTCCTGGTAGGTTTTGCTGACCGGCAGCCGAAGATACAAGTCACCAGCGCCTCGAGCAATTGAGGCGTACTTAGCTTGTGAATCCATTCGAACGCTTTGATTCGTGATGCCAAGTTTGTTGGCAATAGCAGCTTGATCGCCGTGTGAAGAGTGTCCCGCTTCAACGCTCTCGCAGAAAGTAGCCTGGGTGATATCTGATAACGGTTTCATGGAGATTGGTTGACTAGGTTGGAGACCTGCACGACTCAGAGGACGGCTCGTAGCGCCATGTCCAAGGACGGCACTGAACAAAACCCCCTTCCCTTCCTCGTCGTTTTGGTCCGCCCCTATACTGGAATCTAGAGGCGCTGTGTCATCTACTGGGAGATTTGGGCAGCCAAGAACTCCGACAATCACTTCTCCATCAACCATCAAAGCCAAGCAGACAGCGTATTGACCTCCGCGCAGAAAACCCTTTGTTCCGTCAATAGGATCCAGAGCCCATATCCTTCCTTTTGCTCCCCCAGCGCTTTTCCCGGCATCAATTGCGTCCAACATATCTTCCACACTCTCCAGAGGACCTCCAAGAACTGCTTCGGCGGCGTCATCGTTCAGCTTTGTCTTCCGCACAAGTTCCCAAATCTGCGAGCGCAAAGGCTCATTCTGTCTGAGATCATCTGCGTCCTCCTCGCCCACGATCTCGTCATCAGGGAAGTTTTTGCGTATAGCGCTGATGATGAGAGCTTGTGCACCAAAGTCTCCAATGGTGACAGGAGACTTGTCGTCTTTAGAGGTTGTACCCTTAGCCTTTTCGTGGAAAACACGTTTAGTGAGGAGCGTAGCTCTCTGAACGGCTAGCTCCGCAACTTGGAGCTCCTTAGCGTACGACATGTAAGCAGAGTGTTTGGAAGAAAAGGAACGAAGGGCGGGGTTAACGTGTTGTATTAGGAGGGTGAGACGAGAGGTGATTTTAGAAGGAAAGGTGGAGGGGAATGTAGCTAGGGCGCTTAATGCCAGGACTGCGACTGAGAGAAAGAGGATATGGGGAGTCAATGGGTTGCATGGCCGCTGGGTATACTGCATTTATGTAGAGGGAAATTTCGGAGGTGACGCCTGGCGCGGAGCTTACACTGCGTCCGTCTGCCATTTCTTACAGTCGCTTCAGAAAAGGACGGGTTTATGTCAGAAACCATGATCTAGTACAGAAATTTACCGAATCCTCACCTGTTTGAACCACTTTTCTGTACCCGCGCATGCCACCACCCATCCTCTATACCAACACATCGCCGTCGCCTATTTTTTGAAGCCATGGGCAAGCCCGCCTGGTCAACCGAATAGAAGTCGATTGTACAAGCTCTGATTGACCTCGACTACGACAATGTCCATATAGAAATTAAGACCTGTGTTCCTCAATCTACCCTTTAACGCTGGAGGGCGAATTTGAGGAGGTACGGCCAGATTGATCCACCGATTAGGGGGAATGGCAGGCCACTACTGCTTACAGATGAAGCTCTAGATGTATGACGTCAAGTGGTGATATTAATGTTAATTTTACTAATAAACGCGTGCCAATTAGGGCCTCCTCAAATACCTCTCATACAGCCCAGACGCCTATTTTGAAGAGATGCTCTGGTTTCTATACGACGAATATAACATAATAGTAGCACGAAGCATACTGTCGGCTGGATTAAAGCGAAGAAAATGGAGTAGAAAGGTTATGAGGATGATTGCGTGACAGCGTAATCCAGGCCTAAGGGACGACTGGATTATTCGAATCTGTGGCTATAGACGCGATCAGTTTGTCTTTGTTGATGAATTAGCTTGCAACGAGAAGACAATGGATAGAAAGTATGGATGGGCGCCAATTAATGAGCCTGCTGAAGGAATATCGGAATTGAAGAGATCTAAAAGATGGAGCTTGCTGCCAGCGTATACCTGTTAGGGCTATATGCCTGGCTAGTTGATACACCAGGGCGCTGTTAACGGGCCAATGTTTATTGAGTGGATAAAGAACGAGGTTCTTACTCGTATGCAGCCTTATCCACAGCCTCGTTTAGTTCTAGTAATGGATAATGCGTTAATCCATCGTAATGAGGTATGTGGTGTCTATAAAGGATAGGTGTTCAATACTGTTGCTTACTTAAACCTAGGAAGTTTAACGCCTCTGCAATGCTGCTGGTATTAGGCTTGAATATCTTCCTCCTTACTTACCCGATTTTAATCTAATTGAAGCTTCTTTTTACGACTTAAAGCAGTGGCTGCGTGCTCATCGATTTGAAGCTGAACTATGGAATAACTTTGGTGACTTTTTAAGCCACGCGGTAGAGCAACAAGGGTTTGATAAGAGGGCAAAAGGCCATTTCTCACG
>Ga0307507_10009200_pt1 | contig 13261 bp, 11 predicted proteins | sample 7_EM_MG_FD_207223 | JGI IMG/M metagenome (GOLD analysis project Ga0307507, IMG submission 207223) | Populus trichocarpa ectomycorrhiza microbial communities from riparian zone in the Pacific Northwest, United States - 7_EM | ecosystem: Host-associated > Plants > Roots > Unclassified | place...
GTTAACACTCTTCTCCCATATATATATATATATATATATATATATATATATATATTGTATTATATACTTTAGTTATAATGAGATATGAAAAAACTTCTCTCAAACTTCTTCATGGTATCAAAGCCTCTAGGTTATAAACCCTAAAAACTGCTTCTCCAATTCATAACCATATACGGTATGGCTGCAGCAGGACAAAGCTCTATCTATGAAGTAAGCTTACAGCCATAAACAACATTAGCTGAGAATATCACATCCTATCACTGGTCACAAACTCAACGGGCATAACTATCTTCAATGGTCATCATAGTTATGATGCTTACTTGTGGGAAGGGCAGAGACGACTACCTCACAAAAAAAGTCATCATACTAGAAAAGAATGATCCCAAGTTTCAGACATGAAAGACTGAGAATCACATGGTAATGTCATGGTTAATTAATTCAATAACCAACAAAATAGGAGAAAATTTTCTTCTATATGAAATAACAAAGGAAATCTGGGATACAGCAAGAGAAACCTATTCAAGTTCTGAAAATACATCAGAACTATTCAAGATTAAGGCAGCATTACGTGATCTATGCCAAGGAGATCTTTCTGTAACTCAATACTTTAACACACTCTGTCGACATTGGCAACACTTAGACATGTTTGAAATTCATGCCTGGAAATGCCCTAAAGACACAACCCTGTATAGAAGAATTTTAGAGAAGAAACGAACTTTCAAATTTCTTCTTGGTCTTAACAAATATCTAGATGAAGTTAGAAGGAGAATAATGGGGAAAAATCCCCTTCCAAACCTCAGAGAAGCATTCTCTAAAGTTAGGCGTGAAGAAAGCAAAAAGAAAGTAATGATGAGATCTTAAAATTCAGCCTTAACAATGGAAGGATCTGCCTTTATTACTCGAGGATATCCAAACAACAATTATGACAGTCGACATAAAAGAGGAAAACCCTGGTGTGATCACTGCAACAAGTCAGGACATGTCAAAGAAACTTGTTGGAAGATTCATGGCAAACTTGCTAATTGGAAGTCATCAAGATTAACAAATGACAAAGATAGACATGCCAATACTATTAGCTTAGATGATAATCGAGACAAGAACACCAACCTTTCAACTGAGACAAGTCGCTTCACCAAGGAACAACTTGAGATCTTACAGAAACTACTTAATCAAAATTCATTATCTCACTCAAGTATGCTAGTCTCTGGATATGGATTGTTAGCTCAAAAATGTAAATTTTCAAAAGCCCTTACTATTAGTAAGAGATACTCAAGTCTATGGATCATAAACTCCAGAGCATCAGACCATATGATAGGAGATGCAACTCTTTTTAATGAATACAATTAGTGCAATAAGAATCCTACAGTCCGTATAGCTGATGGATCTTTATCCCAAGTGAAAGGAATAGGCCTAAACAAAATTTCAAGAGACATGATCCTAAATTCCATTCTTCATGTTCCTAAACTAGACTGTAACCTCATCTCAATTAGTAAATTGACTCGTGATCTAAATTGTGTTGCTAAATTCTTTCCTAACTTATGTATATTTCAGGATTTGGATACGGGGAAGAAGATTGGTAGTGCTAAGATGTGCTCAGGGTTCTATCTTCTCAATGGTTTCACTCCTCAAAAAGGACAAACTTAGAATGGAATCATTGCACCTTATAAGGGCCGGTTAATTTTAAATTTCTATGTTAATAAGGATAGTGATGTTATGTTATGACACTATTGTCTTGGTCATCCAAACTTCATGTACCTGGAGAAATTAGTTTCTTATTTATTTACCAATAAAAAATCAGAGTATTTCAAATGTGAAGTATATCAACTTTCCAAGCATACTCGTAGTAGTTATCCCACTATCTCATATAAATCATCACAATCCTTTTGCCATGATCCTTAATGATGTATGGGGTCCCTCACAAGTAAAAAATATAACTGGAACTTGTTAGTTTGTATCCTTTGTTGATGACCACACCAGATTGACATCGCTATTTCTCATGAAAGAAAAATATAAAGTTCATCAAATCTTTCAAAACTTCCACTCTATGATACAAACTCAATTCCACACTAAGATCCAGATCTTAAAAACTAATAATGCCAAAGAATATTTCAATTCTGAACTCAATACTTATTGTCTAAATTAAGGCATTCTCCACATCAGCTTTTGTGTTGACACTCGATAGCAAAATGGAATGGTAGAACGAAAAAATAGACACCTGTTGGAAGTTGCTAAATATCTCATGTTCTCCACTCATGTTTCAAAACAATTCTGGGGAGAAGCTGTACTTATAGTCACATACCTCATCAACAGAATGCCTTCTAGAGTTCTAAAATTCGAAACTCATAGTCAAGTCCTCCTTTAAGCCTTCCCACACACCAAAATACTCTCTTTATTAGATCCTAAAGTGTTCGGATGCTCAGTCTTTATCCATATCCATCCTCACCATCGCAGCAAATTAGATTCTAAATCCATTAAGTGTATTTTTCTAGGATACTCTCTACATTAGAAATGGTACAGATGTTATTCTCCCATCAACATAAAATTTTATACCTCAATGGATGCCATATTTTTTGAACATCAAGCCTACTACCCTAAGTCTAATATTCAATAGGAGAACATGCAAGAATATCAGAATTAGGATATAAATTCCGATATACTTCACACAGGAGACATCCCACAAAGTTATTCTTTAGTAATTACAGTCTCAGGTCCATCAGTTCCAATTCAGTCCATCCAACTAGTCCTAGTTAAATCTCCTGTACAAAGCCATCTTGCACCAAAACAAATTGAGAATTCTGAGCCTGAACTTCTTACCTATATCAGGAGGAAAAACCAGAAAAAAAGATAGAGCATGCAATACCTCTTATATTAGACCACGATTTAGAACCCAGTCCAAAATCTGCTCAAATACACTCAAGTATGTAAATTTCAGATTGTGAGAATACTACTTCCTTTCCTGATGACTCAGACATTTCAATTGCTTTAAGAAAAGGTGTTAGATCATGCACAAGTCACCCCATCAGCAAAATTGTTTTATATGAAGGGTTGTCACCATTTTACCATGCATTTGTTTCAGCCTTTGACAATGTACAAGTTCCTAAGTTTATTGAAGAAGCTTTCAAAGATTCAGGATGGAGAAGGGCAGTCAGTGAAGAAATCAATGCATTGAACAAGAATAACACTTGAGAAATGTCTGAACTTCCACTTGGCAAGAAACTAGTTGGGTGCAAGTGCATATTTACTATCAAACACAAGGTTGATAGGAGTATTGAAAGATTAAAGGCCCGACTGGTTGTAAAAGGGTTTACTCAATCCTATAGGATATATTACCAGGAAACATTTGCTCCAATGGCCAAACTCAACACTATCAGAATTCTTCTATCTTTAGCAGCTAATCAAGACTGACCATTACATCAACTAGACATCAAAAATGCATTTCTTAATGGATATTTGGAAGAAGTTTACATGGAGATACCTCCAAGACTAGAAACATCTTCTAACTACAACAAAGTGTGTAAATTGAAGAAATTACTATACGGACTCAAGCAATCACCACGAGCATGGTTTGATAAATTTACAAAGATAATAGTCCAGAATGGGTATTCTAAATGCTAAGCAGACCACACCTTGTTTATCAAATCTTCTCTAGAAAATAAAAAGGCAATACTAATTATATATGCTGATGATATCATCCTAACTGGTGACTATGGAAAAGAACTAGTGAAATTGAAGAAACTCTTAGCCAAGGAATTTGAGATTAAAGACCTTGGGTACCTCATATACTTTCTTGATATAGAAGTGGCACGATCAAGGAAAGGTATACATGTTTCTCAAAGAAAATATGTCCTATACCTATTAAAAGAAATAGGAATGCTTGGGTGAAAACCTGTAGAGACTTCAATGGATTCAACCAAGAAGATAAAAGCAGGACAGGACATAACACTAGTTGATAAGGGAAGATATCAAAGAATGGTAGGACGACTCATCTATCTCTCACACACCAGACCAGACATTGGCTTCTCTGTCAATGTTGTAATTCAATTCATGAATAATCCAATAGAAGAGCATATGGAAGCAGTTAATAGAATTCTGAGATATCTAAAAATGACCCTTGAAAGAGGCCTGCTATACAAGAAGGGTGGCAATAGAAATGTTGAAATCTACTCAGATACAGATTGGGCAGGAGATATTCTAGATAGAAGATCTACCTCTGGGTATTGCTCTTATGTTTGGGGAAATCTAGTTACTTGGAAAAGCAAGAAACAACAGGTTGTATCTAGAAGTAGTGCATAATCTAAGTTTAGAGCTTTAACCTTTGACATCTGTGAAGGAATGTGGATACAAAGATTATTCAAGGAATTTGAAGTGAAACTATTCAACCCTAACAAGATGTTCTGTGATAATCAAGCTGCCATAAGCATAACTAAAAACCCAGTGCATCATGACATGACAAAGCACATTAAAATAAATAGACATTTCATCTTAGAAAAGATTGAAAAGAAAATTGTCCATCTAATCTACACTCCTATTAAAGCTCAAACTGCAGACATACTTATCAAAGCACTTCCTAGAACTAATTTTAAAGAATTAAGTCATAAGCTAGGCATGTATAACATATACAACCTAGCTTGAGGGGGAGTGTTGAAATCTCCCTTAAAATTAGTTAGGAAATCTCAGAATATATGTTTTAATAAGGAGAATCTGGTACTAGCTAAACCAAATCCCATAGATTATTCCTTTCTAGTTAAATGTAGGTTTCTTTCCTATCTAGTAAGTATTTTCTATTTTGATAGACTGTAGGGTTAACACTTTTCTCCTATATATATATATATATATATTATACACTTCAGTTATAAAGTATAGAAAAACTTCTCTCAAACTTCTTCTAAGAAAAAAACAAACAAGAATCAATACTAAAAGAAACCACACAAAGATATGAAGAGTAGACACAATTTAGAAACATCAAGATTGGAAAAAAAATGTGGACATATAATTAAAAGAATAATGGAAACCAAAAAAGCAACAAAAAATCATGAACACCAACAAAAAAGTCATGGCCAAACATCCAAAAGAATCTAGTCACAATAAACATATCAAAAAACCACATGAACATAATCATAAGGCATCAATTCTAGAAGGCCAGACCTAACCTGAACCCAAGCTGCTAATAGACATTTAACAAGCTTAGTATGCACTTTCTCAAGCACTCTTGTAAGAAGGGGAACCAATAGATCAAAAGAAAAATAAAAAAATTATTGTTACAACAAGGTAACGAATATTAGCTAAGCCAAGGAAAGGATGAAAACAATGACGAAAGAAAACAAAAAGAAGAGGGAAAAGGAAAAGGATAACAAAAAAAAATCAAAAAAATAAAATGAGTCAAGAGGACAAAAAGAAGTCACTTGAGGAATGAAACACAACTTTGACAAAGATGAATCGAGGGCTTAATCAAGTATGAGCCTTCTGAAAAAGAAGGACCCAGCCTATCAAAGCTTATAACATGGAAAAGTAAAAGGAAAAAAAAGTAAATTTATGAGGAAAAGCAGCAAAAATAATAGAGTTTAAAAAATTCAAAGAAAACATTAAAATCACATGAAAAGGAGTTGGGTCAGTTGAGAATAAAAAAACTGATTCAAAGTTTTAAATAAACAAAGCAAGCTAGACAATATAATCAATCCCTATGGTAAAAAAGGTAGAAATAAAAAACTGGTTGTTCTAAAGCATAAAAGAATGTAACATGCATATTCGAGTAGCACAGAACTGAGACAATAGGCTCAGAAATGCAAGAAAGTGTTTTCGTGGTTAATCCTTAATTGTATATATAAGCCATGACAACCAACCAAAACTAAACCACAAAAAAATTGATTGAGGCTGTACGAAAACAAAGGAACAATCTAAAGACCACTGAATGTAAGGACAAAAGCAAACGAAATCATTTAACGTGAAATGTCTGCTTAGGATATTAGCAACTCGAACCCCCTTCCTCAATTATCCAAGAAAAACAAACAACCGAACACAAAGTAATAATTCATACTCCATTTGACAAATAAAAGATTAAATTAACATCAAAGTAATTAATTAGACAACTAAAAACCTTAAATGATAAAAAATGCCTCTTAAGGTTTCTAAGAGTACAACACAAAGCCAAAGTTACCAACAACAAAACAAACACAAAAGAACATAACTAACTAAATGGTAGCACAACCAGCAAAAACAAAACATATAATTAGGGAAGGAGTAATCACAGGAAAGTAGGTTGAATGCAAGTAGGATGAAAAAAATATGTGTAAAACAACAAAGAATCTACATAAACAAAATACCAACCAAGAAGCATAAATAACATCAATAGAATCTCAAAGAAATAAAAAATTGAAAAAATTCAATATTTTTAGCAAATTAGCTCATAATGTTTAGAAAAACATCAATGCTCTACATCTTTTCAAGATAATAACATCGAAATTGCACCTCAACTTAATGTCACAATATAGAAAATCATATTAAAACCTAAAAAAAAAAGAATTCAAAACCCAAAATGAACCACAACCAAAACCCATTAAAACAAAAACATGCAGCTTCATAACCAAAGAGGTAATTGAAAAATAAAAGAAGAGAGCAAGGATCTTAGATGACAAACCTTCTTTTCTTTTCTATTCGACATACCTAGCTCCATCGTGGAAGAATCACCACTAGCACAACCACCCTCATCATCAGTGATGCAAGAAAAGCCCTCTCTCAGTCTCTCTGCAGATCTTTTTTCTCCATCATGGTTTCCTCCTCGTCCACACACTCTCCTACACTATATTGGAATTCTAAAAGAAAAATTCAAAATCATTAATACAAACATAAATTCAATTATAAACCCCTAATTTGAAAAGGAAGAAACAGAAAATCATCACTGATTTTTGTACGCAAAAGCCCAAGTTTTCTGCCTATCTTCTCATTCCCTGCATAAAGAAAGGAAAAGAAGGGTTATTAAGAGAAGGGAAGATAGAAATCAAAAGAGGGAAAAAGCTTTTTATCTCTAATGAAAAAAACTAGATGACAAATAAAAATAAATTTGGCAAATATTGAGCCATGACAAAAAGAAGAATAATAAAATAGAAAAAAAAACCCAAAACACCCTCTCTAAATCACCAAGTCATCTAACTTATTCAAGGGCATAATTGTCATTGAACTATTATAATCCATAGTTAAGCATACACAGTCCACAATACACAACGAATTGCTTTTAGTTTATTAGTTAAAACAAATGTATATGTACATAGTGTTGTTTACAATGCCATTCACAATGATTACACTCTATATCCTACATTGCACACAGTTCTTTTCCCACACAATTTAGTTAATAATAATAATAATAATTAACAAGCGAGCAAGATCACTACGAAACTCGTCATAGTTGTTGAACTTAGAAATATCCAGTGATTGCCTATAATAACCCTAATTTATCAAATTAGAGGTTTTCATAATTTCAAAAAAGTTGAATAAAACAACACCATGTGATTTTTGGCTTTTGATACTAGTACAAAGATATTAAGTATATATAAAAAAAAGATTTTGCTTTTAATTTAGTGTTTTTGTATAGGTGTGTCGTTATTTTAAGAGAAAAAGAGAGATAATAAAGTGATAAATTACATTTGAAAGAGAGAAAATATTTATGAAAAAATTATGCAATTTTACATTTATCATATACTAGTATAAAAATATTTTGTCTAATTTAATTTTTTCCGTTAGCCACAAAGGCTAACCATAACTTTTTAAACCTTAGATTGAAAACGAAAAACATACCAAAGTATAGAAGATTTTTTTTATAATTATCCCTAAAAAATATTGAATTAAAACCTCAAATTAGAGGTTTTTAACTTTGCGGTTGAATCTGAGATTGCGTGTGTTTTAAAAATGTGTTTGGCTTGAAAAAATATTAAATTAATTTTTTATTATTTCTTGATGGTTTTGAGGTGTTGATATTAAAAATTAAAAAAATAAATTGAAATTATATATATATATATATATATATATATATTTTCAAACTAAAAATATTGTTTAAAAAATACTCTACAGTATGATACCTAAATAAAGTTTAAAAAACACATGGCTCCACATATGGAGCAATAAATAAAGTTTAGTTAGTTCACATGTCAATAGTCAGACTGATAGTTGAAATATCCAAGCAAAACATGAAGGGCCAATATCCATGCACGAAAAAGCAAAACAAGAGATTGATTGATCGAAGATAATTGATTTTTCAAGAATCACATGCAGCAATAGATTCGTCCTTGATTGTACAAAACCTCGACGGATTGGCTTTTAAGAAAGCTGCTCATTTCTTTTCTTCTTCAAATTTATATTTTAAATTTAATATTAAGATTTTTTATTTTTCTAAATATATTAAATTGATATAAAAAAATTCTCTTAGATCATTTAATAAAAATACTCAATCTCAATTAATTAGTATAAAAGCTGTCGAATTTATTGTGGAATAAAAAAACCCCAAGGGTACAAAATACAAATCGTCCCTTTTTTTTTTACACAAGGAAGGCTACAAGCTATTTTATTGTATTTCTTTTTCAACAAGAGATAATTTGTGGTGGGCGTGTACTATTCTACCAAGCATATATAATCGACCTCTTTTTTCAAATTAAATTTTTTTATTTATTAAAATAATAATCTGGATTTAATATTGTAGTCTTTTACTTGTATATAAAAAACTAAAAGACGTATCTTATTATTAATTTAAATAATTGATGTTATCGTCATCCATCAAACGAAGAAGTTCATGAACCACTGAACAATTCTATATTAAATAATATGTTTTTTATTGCAAGATAATCCTATTTATAACAATGGAACACGAAAAACGAGAGGAAAATAATTGACTCCCTTCTATGAATGCCGTTTATGAAAGCTAAGCCCATATACAAGAAACTGGATGGCGAGGCATCAACAACTTTACCTTACTGGCCAAATGGTACATTACATTGTTTATAAATAAATAATTCAATTCTTAATCCGATTATCTTACGATATTCTATCATGATTTCACTTGCACATTATGCTAATTGATCATCTGCTCTTTTCTGCAACTTGGACATTAGAGTTTTTCCGCTACCATAAAATTAATAAATACAAATAAAAATATTGACAGAAAATTTTTTATTGATACATCGCGGTGAACTTTACCGACGAAATAGTTCATTGCTATGTCCGTTGGTAAACACCAACGTAAAATTTCCGTCGATATATACCGATAAAATTACAGTGGAAAATGAAGGAATAAAAAAAAACAAAAAGGTACAATGATGTGTTATTTTTACATACGAAAATACCGATGGAATAAACTCATCTATAATATTCGTCTGTGAATCCATTGGTAATATTTAAGTTATGACCTGACGAGCAATCCCCCCTTTCTTATTCGTCCTCCCCCTATTTCTTCTTCTTCCTCCATTTTCTCTGCAAAAAATAGCTTACCCCCTCCCTCCATTTTATCACAAATCAACCTCTCATTACTACAAATCTAGCCACCCTAATACTCAGTCTGTCATCATCACTGTTTTGATTCATTTTTTTAAGATTTTCCATATCAAGTAAGCAAAACTATCCATTTTTTGTTTGAACTCAATTTTAAAATGTTAATTCTTATTATATATTTTTATAATATATGTAATTTGTTTGTGTGTTTGCTTATTTTGTAGTTTTTTTCACATAGAAAGTTATTGTGTGAATGTATGAGTTTTACATGTTAGGGTTTATTTGAGATTTTGAAAAATTATATTTGTTTGTAATTTAATGAAATTGATTTCGATTTTGTGACTTGAGTGTTTTGTAATGAAATAAAAAAATGGCTTATTTAATGGGTATATTTTATATTTTGTTAATTTTATTGTTGAATTGAAAATTTGGTAAATGTGTATAAATTTGAATTTATGTAGATAATTGATAATGATTTAAGAGTACTATTAAAATAGATTTAATAAGTTTGAGTTAAACCAATGTTAGCTAATTTATTTAGTTTACATAATTAATGAATACATGTTGTCATCAATATTCTATTTAGGTTTGATATAAATAATGGATGATTGTTTATGGATGTATCAAGATTCACCTGAAAAATTACGTAAGATGGATTATTGTAATGAAGTTGAGGGTTTTATTAATTATGCACTATCTAATCGGAGAAATATTAGTGGAGGTGGTATTAGATATCCATGTAAAAGGTGTAAAAATAAAAAAGTTTATCAATCTAGATGTTTAATGATACATCTTCTTTAAAAAGAATTCATTGAGAAATATTTGTGTTGGTTTGCACACATAGAAACATATGTTCCTCACGAAACCATGATAAACAAAGATGGTTGGGTCAACTTATATTTCTAGCAACGTGTTTGGGGTTGTAGATGACAATAGTAATCCTTATAGAAATATCATTATGGATGCGATGAGAATCAATAAAGGTTATGCAGGTGAATGTTCAATCATAGATGAAGAACCAAATGATAATGCAATTGAGGTTTTTGATCTTTTGAAAGATTCTAACGAACCATTATGGGATGGGTACACAAATCACAATAAATTATCAGTTGTTGCACAAGTGTTCACCATCAAGTCAGATCATGAGCTGAGTAAGGTTGGTTACAACAAAATTATTGAATTGACAAGTATTTTACCTGAAAGGAATAAAGGACTTCTAAGTCTAGAATACCAGAAAATTGACACGTGTCCAAACTTCTACATGTTGTACTACCTTAGAAATACAACTTTGATTGAGTGCAGATTATGTGAGCATGCTCGTTATAAACCTAGAATTGCCAGATGAAGAAATCTTGCCACACATAAAAAAACTTAGATACTTCCTAATCACTCCTAGACTACAAAGGTTATTCATGTCTTCAAAGACTGCTGAGCATATGATATGACATCATTCATATGATATGGTGGATGGAGTTATAGTGCACTCATTTGATGGTGAAGCCTGGAAATATTTTAATAGGTTACATCCTCAGTTTTTAATGAAATCAAGGAACATACGTTTTAAGTTATATACAAACAGATTCAATCCATTCGTGTCATTTCCTGCTTCTTAATCTTGTTGGCTGGTGATACTCATAGTCTACAACTTGCCACATAAGATATGTGTGAGGCCATAATTCATGTTTCTATCTATGGTCACAACCGATCCTAATAGTCCAAGTCAGAATATAGATATTTATCTTTGACTATTGATTGATGAGTTGAAGCAGTTGTGGTCATCCATGACTTTGACTTATAATGTCTCGAGGAAACAAAATTTTCAGATGAAGGCAACTTTGATATGGACTATTAATGATTTTTCTGTGTATGGAATAATTTTTGGTTGGAGCACGCATGAAAAATTAGCATGTCCATACTATATGGAAAATAACAAAACCTTCACGTTAACAAATATTGGTAAAACATCTTTTTTTTATTGTCATTGACAGTTCTTGTCAACAGATCACAAGTATAGAAAAAAAAAAGACTTATTTGTTGGTAGAGTTGAAAGGGATGTTGCACTGCCGGTACCGTCGGGTGAGGAATTGTTTGATGTGGTGTCACAGTTCGATGACATTATATTTGGATTTTAAAGTAGTTAGCAAAAGTTTTCTAGTTTTAGTGTGATCTACAATCGGTAAAGCGAAATATTTTCTGGAAGTTTTCTTATTGAAAAACTAACCTCCTCTGTCATGATCTTGGTGTCATACACATTGAAAATAATGTATTTGAAAATATTTTTAACACGGTTATGGACATGAAAAGGAAGGCAAAGGACAACATGAAGGCTAGAATGAATATACCTTTGTTTTGTCACTGTAAAAATATGGAGTTGGTTTATGATGGTTCACGGGTTGCAAAGCCCAAAGCTAGCTTCGTCTTATATAAAAATGCATATTTATTTGTCTACCAATGGTTTAAAAGTCTGTAATTTTCTCGTAGACATGCTTCGAACATATCTAGATTAATTAATTTGGAGGAATACAAATTGTATAGAATAAAATGTTATGACTGCCACATGTTTATGCAAACACTCATTCCACTTGCTTACTGAGATTTATTGTCAAATGGGATATAGGATGCACTCATGGAAATCGGTTCCTTATTTAGAGACATATGCTCTAACAAGTTGCATACCCAACATATAGAGAGGCTTGAAATGAATATTGTCCAGAAAATCTACAAACTTCAAATGATATTCTCTTCATCATTCTTCGACTTAATAGAGCATCTACCCATATATTTACTATTTGAGTCAAAAGATGAAGGCCCTGTTTAGTATAGATAGATGTATTCATTCGAGAGGTTAGGGATGATTACACATGCATTGTAATTTAATTTATATTGTCTTTTTTGAAGAAAAAAAATCAAAACATTCATTTAATTCCATGCAAATACTTGTTAAATCTTAAAATAAAAGTAAAAAAACAAAGCACATATTGAGGCTTTGATATGCAAGACTTATATTGTTGAAGAAATCTCAATATTTATCTCGTGTTATTTCGAGTCTCATTTAAGAACAAAAATCAATCACATTTCAATGTATAATGATGACAGGGAAGTTCTTTTGAGTGGAAACTTGTCAATATTTTCTCATCTTGGATGACCTGTACCAAAAATATTGTGAGGAGAAGGTATTTGACAGAAATAGAATTCAGACATGTATATAATAATATGTTATTTAACTGCAACAAATTGAGACCTTTTATTCAGTAAGTGTAATAATTAACATGTCATTATTTCCAAACAATTTTTCTCTCGTACTATCATAAACTGGTAGATTAAATAATTCATTGTAGGCAACATTGTCAATTTTTACTATCTAAAAATTCACAGCTAACTAAATCTCATATCTTTCAATTAAAAGATGAACAATTTTTCACATAGTTAATAACACATATAATTATTCTTATCTCTTAGAGTACTTAAATTCATTACATATTTCTCATTAAATGTTTATGGTTGTAATTCATGTACCAAGTTTATCAATTGAGATAGAATGTTAGTGTTACTTTAAATTTACTATGACTAGGTCTTGAAAGAAAGGTGAAATGCTATAACGGTTATTTCATCAATGAACATGTTTTTTATACTGAAAAGTATGGTCATAGTAGAAAAACATATAATAATGAGGTTTATGTTAAGGGATCGACTTCTAATAAGTTTGAAGTTGACTATTATGAGAAGTTAGAAGAGGATATTGAATTGCAATATTATAGTGAGCAAGATAGAGTTTTTTTTTTATTAAAAT
>Ga0307507_10009201_pt1 | contig 13260 bp, 11 predicted proteins | sample 7_EM_MG_FD_207223 | JGI IMG/M metagenome (GOLD analysis project Ga0307507, IMG submission 207223) | Populus trichocarpa ectomycorrhiza microbial communities from riparian zone in the Pacific Northwest, United States - 7_EM | ecosystem: Host-associated > Plants > Roots > Unclassified | place...
CCTGGTCCACCAAGGGGGGTTATGGTCCCCCTGGTCCTCCTGGTCCACCCTGATCCACCCTGATCCACATTTTCGGTAAAATTTCCAAAAAGTCTGGATCAGAGCGGATCGGAGTGGACCAGGTGAATCACGGGGACCACGACCCCCCTTGGTGGACCAGGAGGGTTCAGGACCACCTTGGACCACACTCCGACATTTCCCTGATGCTGCACAGAAAGGGAGTAGGGGAACGCCCAAAGGGCCAGTGGGCAAGTGACCGATAACTATAGTCTTAACCATTGGTTCGATCGATAGGAAAGAGTGGTGTAATTCCGGTCCAGACAAGGGAATGCCTCCTGCAGACAATGTCAAAACGGAGCCAAAAATATAGAAGACTGGCCATCTTTTTTCCCAGCGAATCATTGTCTGACATGCGAACACATGGAGATTATTTGTAAATCTATTTAGCAACGGATACATGTTCGTATAGCCATCCAGGTGGACGGGCGCTACACCCTCTCCCTGAGAGAGGCATCTGTGGCAATGAGTTGCGCAAACAAGATTAGAAAGATAATGGATGTTCAGGGTCAAGTCGGGCTCCCACTTCAAAGAAGCCGGGCTAGTTGAAAGAAAGATTCTTAGGTATAGGAAGAGGTTATGTAGCCCGTGAACACCCAGACGCGGAATATAACTTTTGAGGTGTCTTCGTAGCCGCTATTCATTATCAAGCAACGGAGAAGAGACCTTAACAATATATCAACTTAACAAATATGTATCGTTTCACCTTCCTTAAAACTCTACCTTAATCTTCCTCGCCCTAGACGTATTCTCCAAAGTCACAACGAACGGGCCTAGTATATTTGCTTGCCCTTAGAATATTACTACCCCCATAACACTCAGTGCCTAACAACTGGTCTATTTCGACCTACTTGCACCAACCAAGATAGAAACAAACACCTCAAAATACGTCTGCTCGGGAATCCTATGCCACCAGTACAAAGACAGGAAATGGAGACTAGTGGCGTACACATCCAAGACAATGTCGGCGGCCGAATTCCCATATAACATATACGACAAGCAACTATTGGCCATGCTTCAGGCTTTATCAGAACGGAAGAGATATATACGAGGCAGTCCAAACCCGTCAGGGTCCTAACTGACCACAACGATCTCGTCACATTTATGACCACAAAAGAACTAAGTGAGCGGCAACCACGATGCATGCCAGACCTCCGTCCATACAACTTCAAAATCGTATACAGACCAGTAAAGGAAGGAGGAAAACCAGACGTACTTGCCATCAGAGCTGGAGACCTCCCTACCGCAGGGGATATGCGACTGACTAGGAATATGGGGATCTTCCTCCCAAAAGAATGAAACTGGGACATACCAGGGGGCATCAGGAAAATGTCGGAGTGTGGTCCACTCCGATCCTGTGTGATCCACACTTTTGAAATTTTACCAAAAATGTGGACCAGGGTGGATCAGGCTGGGCCAGGAGGACCAGGGGGACCATAACCCCCCTTGGTGGACCAGGAGTGGTTTTTACATTGTGCTGATGCAGGGACCGAAGACAGCAAATTTGAGGTACTGGGAACAATATAATTCCAGGACCAAGACGAAGGGAAAATGCCGCAGGCCAACAAAATAGACCAAGAAGTCCTCGCCATCAAGGCAAAATTGGACAAGGGAGAAAAAGAAATGAAGGAGATAGTATTTGGGCTATGTCAGTGGAATGAAAACCTCCTATAGTATCAAAGAAACATCTGGATACTCGAAGATGAAGGAATATGAACCACTCTTATGGAAAAACACCACGATCCCGCACAAGCGAGAAACAGCAAAATGGCAAAAACATTAAAACTCATCAATTGACGATACTATTCGCCAGAGATAAGAAAAGACATCAAACGATTGGTCAAGAACTGCAACACATGTCAAAGAACCAAACTGGTTCAACATACAACTTACAGACTATAAGGATCAAAGTATACCACTGACTGACCATGAGGATCAAATGCTATGGACTTGCTTACGGACCTGCCAAAATCGGAGGAATGTGACACCATAGTGGTAGTCATCAATCGGCTGAGCAAGATGAGCCATTTCATTACATTCTCGAAAGATCTAGACGCTCAGCCGTTGGCCAATTTCTTGATGAGGGAGAGAGTCAGAGAGTATGGACAACCATACGACATCGTCGCTGAGAGAGGGACACTATTCACCTCAGACCTATGGATTGAAATGACCTGAGAAGTGGGAATTGGACAATGACTCAGCACGGCATTCCACCCACAAACCGACGGAGAAACCGAGCGGAGCAATGCTATATTGGAGCAATATCTCCCAGTATACATCAACTACCAACAAGACAACTGGTGTGGTTACCTACAACTAGCAGAGTTCGCATTCAATACTGATTATCACAAGACAATTATTGAGACAGCATTCTTCGCAAACTACGGCATCAACCCGAATATGGGATGATGGGCCACCTTATCCAAGGAAAGCACCATCAGCGAAATGTAAAAACCACTCCTGGTCCACCAAGGGGGGTTATGGTGCCCCTGGTCCTCCTAGTCCACACTGATCCACCCTGGTCCACATTTTTGGTAAAATTTGAAAAAGTGTCGATCAGAGCGGATCAGAGTGGACCAGGAGCGTTCAGGACAACCTTGGACCACGCTCCGACATTTTCCTGATGCATACGAAACCAGACAAAATGACTCATCTACAGAAGTTCTTAATGAACGAAATGGTGGCAGCGCAATTACAACAAACAGAATACTGCGATCAGCACAGAAAAACCGATCCGAACCTACACTCAGGCGAGATGGTGTGGTTTTTGCAATAGAACATCAAGACCACGAGACCATCAAAGAAATTGGACTACAAGAAAATCAGACCATTCAGAATCTTGGCAAAGATTGGAACAAGTGCATGTAAGTTGACCTTACCACATTTAATGGCCAGACACAACACATTCCAGATCTCCCTTCTCGAACCTTACCAAAACAACCGATTCCCCTCTCAGATCAAAGAACCACATCCTTCTCTTCAGACACAATGATAAGAGAAATACGAACTCCACAAAATCATCAACATTCGATTCCAGTACAACAATCTCCAATATCCAGCCAAATGGAATGGCCATTAACCAAAACACAATGAAATCTGATACCCGGCAGAAAATTTAGACTATGCAGAACAATTAGTCCAGCAAATCCACAGAGCAACACAGGAAGCCCAGAATAGATACACGTCACAATCAACAGATCGTCCTCCGGGCCTTCCCAGTCGTCAAAAAATAAGGACATTCGCACACCCCGGAAGAGAATGCACTATACGTGTCGCGACATGCAACCCCCACTAGCCCACCATAATCGGGCTTACCCAGAGGGGAGATACTTCACCCCTGCATGAACTGGTCGGGATGCCACAACGATGGGTTACAGATCCATCTAAGCAAGAAACAAGGGTCTGGCTTCTACCCCCAATTTACCAGAATAACAAGACAACCGAGCGTCACCCACAACCATGACTGGGAACAAGAGCTCGAAGCAATATCAGCAAAAATAATACTGTGCGCCTGGGGCGCCCCATGCATCTGGCGCACCTAGCACAAATAAGGTTAATCGCGAATCAGGACGTGATGTTGATCTCACGTTACGTCCTGATTTTGCGTGACCTGACGTGCTGCACCCTGACGCTATAATGAGACCGACCCCAATGTTCTCTGCCCACTGACTCCGCTTGGTGCTCTGCTCGTGCATCCTGCACACCTTTGATTCTCAGTTGTTGCACCAGGGTGACGCCTGATGATCCACCGCTCCATCCTAATCACCCCTGATCCTGGAGTCTTCTGTCCTGACGTCCCATCTTTATCTTCTGCGCCTGGGCTTTGCGGCTTCTGACGCCTCACATCTGGATCTCCAGATCCTGAGCTCTCTCGTGCTGGTATCCCCCTCCGTTGACTTCTACCTCCAGACACTCTCTGCTAGTGCACCATTATCCTAATTTCACCCACTCTATAGGCTGTGTTTCCTGATCGTAGGTTGACACTTTCTATTCTATCTGTACGCTCCTACGTATTATCTAGATACCCTCATAATGACTCCCAGAAGCATGGGGAACTATCTCAACCCTGCCTGACACTATCCCGATCTTGTGCACGGTCTATACTCTTCTTTCCAATGTCACCCCTGGACCTTTTCTATAAGATCACCCAGACGCCCCCGTGGCGTGACCCTTCCATTGATTCTACTACTAGTACTCTGAGGGCCCAGAGTTACCTTTACGTTCTCATATCGACACATCGCCATCAAACAAATATGATTAATTATTCAAGCTACTCGACACATACCGGACATATTCAACACATCATTTCTTAATTACCCTTACCAAGGCTCTCATTGTGCCCCTGTTCCACATCCCCTCTCTCACTATCACCTGTCTGCTGTTGTGCTAGCTCTATTCCATCAAGGGTCAGCGAAAGGCCTCTTGATGGAGTTGGACTCAGAGTCCTGTTCAAGGATTGTTCCCTGGTCACCTCCTGTGTGTTAGAAACAGAGCTCCCAAATGGAGAAGAGGGTCCAGTTACCCTACCTCCGTGCACGAACCTCTAAAACAGGCTTGGCAACACCCCCCTCCAGCCCCGACGTTGGGACAATAGGTCGCCATACGTTGCTTGGAAAGTTGTGTTCCTTTACCAAAGACATGAGTAAAGAAGACTTTACTTGCAACTCCGTACATTGTGGTCTATGGGAATAGTCTTGGACTTTTTCACCGGAGGTCATGGGTTCGACCCATACACCCATCATAGTTATTATTACTATACTCGGATTGCAAATCAGTCTCCAGGCATCGGCAGGAGCACTGCGACCCCGAGCTATCTGTCGACTCCAATAGAAGAAATGAATCTCTATAAGTAGGAAGTCATACCGTGGAGTTTGAAGGGATGGATAATAAATTATGACACTTCAAAGTTAAGCCCAGAGATATATGTAGTCTGATATGTAAGAAGTAAGTAAATGATTACCCGGCATGAGAAATGTTGATCCCAACATGACCGGAAGGAACGACTGGAGTGATAGCAAGCCAGGCTACATATACAGACTAAGTTCATATGACTTAAAGATCGAAAGCAAGTAATCGGATGGAAATAACTTAGCTATGATTAAAATCGAAGTGGTGTGCAAATTGTCAGGGTGAAACAGTGTTCGCAGATTCATGGGAGTTCACTAAAGTACAAGAGTACTTAAGAACTATAGGTGTATGAAGTACCCAGTGAAAGGGTATAAGTAGCGGGCAAGAGCCCAAGTAGTTAGAAGGTGATGAAGCAACGGAGAAGAGACGTTAACAATATATACACGTTAACACATATTTATTCTTTTACCAATTTTACAGTTCTAGCTTAACCTCCGTCTCCCTAGACGTATTCTCAGAATTAGCAACAACTGGGCTTGCTGGACACACTTCTTCTTAGGATCGTACTACCCCCATAACATCGTGAACCATCTGCGCTTGGGGGAGAGGAATGGAGCAATTTGAGAACCTGGGCCGGTAATGTGGGGAGGAAATCAAATGACAAATCAGTGTCTTGCGAATCATTTTGACTATCCTGCTGCCCCAATAGGGTCTTAAAGCGCCAGCAGCTTGCAGTTTGAATTGGGTGGGCTGGCCGTTGCCTAGCCTGGCTGAATGGTAGACTCTGCAGCTCGGCGGCTAGAACAACCCAATCACCTGGAGTTGGGCTTTGGTGGGCTAGCATTTGTGTAGTTTGGCTGGATGCCGGACTCTGCAGCTCAGCGGCTACCACTGTCCAATTGTCGCTATCCCCTTCACGGGGTTGTTAGGCTCAGACCTCCCAGACGGATAAGGGGGGCAAGTCACCCTACCTCGGCGCCCGAACCTCTGAAAAAGATTGGGCAACACCCCGTTCCAGTCCTCGAAGTTGGGACAATCGGTCGCCATAGGTCGCCTGGGAAGTTGGTTCCCCTCACCAAAGACAGGAGTAAAGAGGACCCTAATTGCAACACTGTATACGTTGCGGCCGTCCGTCCGACCGGTTCCGGTTGGCAGGTTATATGAGAATAGAACTCAGAGCACCAAATGCAAGAGGAAGCATCTCAATCGGACGACATCGCTCAGAGTTACAACCACTGCAAAACGTGGGTATTGGACGGCTGATACAAACTCACAGGACGTATCTATCTTAGTTAGACTTTCTCAGTCAGGAAAGGCGCCCAGTGACCAGTAGGAATGCACAATGATCGGAAAGACATTTGGGGAACTCCCAAAGGGATTGTTGGCAAGAGACCGATAACTATAGTTGTAACTATTGGTACGATCAATAGAGAAGAGTCGTGTAATGCCGGTAAAGACAGGGGAATGGTCGCTGCAGACGAAGTCTAAACGGAGTCAACGACATGAAGACTGGCCATCTTCTATCCCAGCAAATAATTGTGTGACATGTGAACACATGGAGATTATTTGTAAATCTATCTAGCAAGTGATATATGTTCGTATAGCCATCTAGGTGGACGGGCGCTACACCCCCCCGATGAGAGAGGCATATTTGGCACTAAGTTGGGCAAACAAGAGTAGAAACATAACGGATGTTTAGGGTCAAGTCGGGCTCCCACTTCAAAGAGGTCGAGCTAGGTGAAAGAAAGATACTTAGTTATAGGAAGACATTATGTAGCCCGCGAACACCCAGACGCGCAATATAAATATCCAGAGGGTTTCATAGCTGCTATCCATCATCAAGCAACGGAGAAGGGATGTTAACAATATATAAACATTAACAAATATTTATCCTTTTACCCATCTTATTATTCTCCCTGGACCTTCGTCTCTCTAGACGTATTCTCCGAAATACCAATTACCGGGCTTACTAGATTTGCCTGTTCTTGGAATCCTACTACCCTCATAACGGTATATTGTTATTCTGTACGTTGGCGCGACACATAGGCGATATCAATCAAGAATACGAATCACAAATTAATCAACTCATTGAACTCAACCCTGATATACCTTCGCCAACAATCAAACTGATTATATCACTAAAAAGATAAAAATCAATTACCTACCTCAAAAATGTCAAGGTCTAACCCCGAAGGAGAAGGACCAGATCCCATGGAGAGAGATGAACTCTCCCAGTCCCAAGCTCCAACGGTGACATCATAGGACACAAGGATAACTAGATACCCCAATACTAGACTATCTCCCGCTCTGCCGCCTGGACTCTGCCATCGCGCCGCGATGAGACACTCCTGGTCCCTACATTCACACCCCTCGGGTAACCTATATTAACCTCCGAAATGTCTAGACGACTTGACCGCATCAACGGAAGTTTACACCTATACAAGGACGATGTAGGCCCCATGATCGACCCGGAACACCTAGTGTTCCAATTCCTTCCACCAGCGATCCAACATTTGTTACAGGAACTAGGTAAGCATCAGCAAAATGTAAAAACCACTCCTGGTCCATCAAGGGGGCTTATGGTCCCCCTGGTCCTCCTGGTCCACCCTGATCCACCCTGATCCACATTTCCGGTAAAATTTCCAAAAGTGTGGATCAGAGCAGATCGGAGTGGACCAGGTGGACCACGGGGACCACGACCCCCCTTGGTGGACCAGCAGCGTTCAGGACCACCTTGGACCACGCTCTGACATTTCCCTGATGAAAGTAACCAAGGAAATAATGACGGGCACAAGATATATAGGAAGAGAGCTGGAACAAATAGACACCAGCATGGTACAGGTGGAAACAGTGATTAAGGGGCTGCAAGAAGAGATCAACAGGGTCAGTGGCAGGATGGATGAACAAGACAACCATCAAACCCAGCATGAGCCAGTCACATCACACCTCCACCAAACCATACAGGCAGAAGGAGTGATGGTAATGGGCAGAGACGAACAGCTTGGACAGGAACTCCTAAACACCAATGCCCAACATCAATGCCAGCTACAGAACCACGAAATCATACTCAATGCTATGATGGCTGAATAAGAGGCAAATAGAGAAGCCAGAGACAGACAGGAAACCCACATAGCCGAGTTGACGGAAGCGGTCACTTCCATGATGGGCCAAATGAAATACGAGCGTTCAAACCCAACCCCAGAACTAAGGGTCGGAGGAGGAAGAGGAGGTCGAGGGCGACCACCCCCCACAATGCACAGGGCTGCGGGAGGCACCCCTGATCCTGAAGATAGTGAAGGAAAATGAGGTGGCCATGAGAGACATGGAAGGCAGAACGACAAACCCGCCAACCAAAATAAGAAACCTGCAGAAAAAGCTGAGGAGGAAAAATACGGAGAGGCTACAGAGTATGAAATACAGTTCTCGAGGGCATTGGGAAAAGCCATTGGAGAAACCATCAAAAGTCCGGCTCAACCCCCATAAGAATCCGAACATGCCAAACACCAGGAAATCCGGTTCTGGCTAAAGACCTCTAGGGACCTTTTTTGACTGAAACTCATACTAGTGGCAAGAGGAGGCAGACAGCATTAACTATGCCTTATCCAAACGAAAAGGATCCCAACTAGCCTACCTTGCTATGAGCTACGGGAATCAAAGGACCGGCGAATTAGGACATACAGAAAAGGAAGGTTACGAATCATGGGATGTCTTAGCTGAATAAGCTATACGTCGCTCCCGTCACACTCACAATGAAGAAAAGGGCTTACGAGAAATGTTCAAAGTCCAATATAAGAATTACATTAACCAAATTCTAATGGAATTCGAAAATTGCAATGTTAAAGCACAGGTTACTGGAATCGCGTTCCGAAAATTGATCAGAGACCAACTATGCGACAAGGCGTTCCGACGAATATCAATGCATCAAGAATATGCCGACCACAGGGATTGCATAGAAGCTCTCGGACAAGCGATATGCGATAAAGAGCATTTCGAGGAAGGAAAAAACCTTAAGGACACTAACTTCTCGGGGTCAAATTCACGTGGCAAAAAAACAGCCTGACGAGGCAATTTCGGCAAAGACAACAAAAGAAACTAAGTATATCGCTAAAGCAAAGAGGGTATAGCAGGCAAAGAAAAAGGAGGAGAAGGTAGAAAAAGGGGTGGCGAAACCACGGGAGAAAATTATGCATAGCGTTTGGGCCGACAGACACACCGGTATCGAGCAGAGACGCGTTAGGTAACGAAAAGGAAAGGGGCAACGCACAAGATGTACCTTAACAAACCAGGAATGGAAGCATGGTGAGAAAGAAATTCAAGTCAACACCATCCACAGGAAATCCTTGAAGTTGCCGGGAGGAAGATAGAACCAACCAAATCCTAGAAAGCCAAGGGTATCCGCCGTGGCTGAGGATAGGCATGGAGAAACCCCACGACGAGCGAGTCAAAGGCCACTAGCATGGACCTGGATGGAAGATGAGGAGCTATGACGCTGTTAAGGGAGTAGTAATATTCTAGGTACAAGCGAATATACCAAGCCCGTTCGTTGGTACTTTGGAGAATACGTCTAGGGAGACGAAGATTAAGGTAGAATTTTAAAGTAGGTGAATCGATAAATATTTGTTAACGCGTATATATTGTTAAGGTCTCTTCTTGGTTGCCTGATAATGGGTAGCAGCTAGGAAGACACCTCGATATGTATATTCCGCGTCTGGGCGTTCGCGGGCTACATAACCTCTTCCTATAACCAACGATGTTTCCTTCACCAAGCTCAACTTCTTTGAAGTGGAAGACTGACTTGACCCTGAAGATCCGTTCTCTTTCTAGTCTCTTTTGCGCAACTTATTGCCACGTATGCCTCGCCAATGGGGAGGGTGTAGGGCCCGTCCACCTAGATGGCTATACGAACATTGATCCTTTTGTAAATAGATTCACGAATAATCTCCATGTGTTCGCATGTGAGACAATTATTGGTTGGGATAGAAGATGGCCAGTCTCCATATTGTTGGCTCCGTTTTGACATGGCTTGCAGGAGACATTCCCTTGTCTCAACAGGCATTACACGACTCTTTCCTATCGATCGAACCAATGGTTACGACTATAGTTATCTGTCCCTTGCCAATGATCCCTTTGGGTGTTCCCCGACTCACTTTCCGAGCCTCGTGCATTCCTAGTGGTTACCGGGCGTCTTTTCAGACAAAGGAAGCCCAACTAAGGTACGTACGTCCCGTGAGTTTGTATCAACCTTTCCATACCCAATCTTGTGGTGGTGGTAACTCTGTGTGATGTTGTCCGATCGAGATGCTTTTTCCTGCATCAGGTGCTCTAAGGTCCCCTCTCATATATCCTGCGAACAGGAACCGGTCGGTCGGACGGTGGCGACGTATACGGTGTTGCAAGTAGGGTCTTGTTGACTCATGTCTTTGGTGAGGGGACGCAACTTCCCAGCGGACCTATGGTGACCTATTGTCCCCGCGTTCGGGCTGGAGGGGGGTGTTGCAAAGTCTTTTTTGGAGGTTTGTGCGCAGATGTAGGGTACCTTGACCCCTTTATCCTTCTGGGAGCTCTGTGCCTAACACAGGCTCCCTCCTGTTAAGATTAATCCCGAATCCTTTTTTCTGGCTATAATACATCCCTAATCCTTGATCAGCTCTATATGGTAGGATAAAAACCACAAGCGTTTGCTTGTCCACTTGTGGAAAACGTTTCCCATACTACTCAGCCAAGTTTGGCCCCGACCTTGCCGGGTTTCGCCCCTGAAATCTTTCGACCTCTTCCCAGGCGTTTTCGAACCCCTCTCGTGGTTCCCAGGTATTTTCATCCTCTGAGCATCCTGCTCATTTTACAACGTATCAGAGTTCTTTGAACTCCTTGTTTCCCCTTCTGACCTTTCTCATGTAGATGATTCTTACACTTGAAACGATTTCTTTCAACCTCCCATTCTAGGTTACCTTCGACGTGCTCTGGTTCTCGTGGGGGTTGTTCTCCCTTGGGTCGGTCAGAAACTTCATAGGATACAAGTAGGGTGACATAAAATACTGGGTCGATTTTCCAGCTAGCGTGAATATCAAGTTTGAACCGCCTATTCCCTTTTTTCTCTAACATTTTAAAAGGGCCGTACTGTGCTGGAGTGAACTTTCTTGTTGGTCATTTCCTTTTAATGTTTTTTGCGTTTACCATTATCAAGTTATCTGTTTCAATATCGGGCTCTGTTGTCGCTCACCAGTTGTGGTATTTCTGCATGGCCTCTCTTGTTTGCTCGAGAGTTGTCCTCTGGTCCTCCAGCACTGTTTTCATCCATTGCGTATATATTGTGGCCACTGAGTTTTGAGCCTCACTTTCCTTCATCCATTCCTTCTGTGGATGGAACCCGTAGTTGGCGAAAAGGGGGTTAGTTTATATGCACTTGCTTTGCGATTATTCTAGGCGTATTCGGCTAATGGTAGTAGCTGATACCAGTCGTCTTGGGCATCGTTGACAAAGTTTCAAAGGTACCCTTCCAGCACTTGGTTGGTTCTTGCGCTTAGTCCCTCCGGTTGTGTGTGGTCCGCCCTCGACATTCGCCTTTTGATTCCTAATGCTATGCACAACCATTCCCAAAATTCGCAAGAAAACTTTGGGTTCATGTCTGACACGATTTCGCAGGGGAGTCCGTCCAGTTTCCAGGCTTCCTTAAGGAAGGTATCCGCAACATCTTTGCTGTCGCCTTTGTCGCTAAGCCGATAAAGTGTGCCATTTTTGTAAAACGATCTACTACTACCATGATCCCGGTTTGTCCTTGGGACTCGGGTAACTGGGTAATGAAATCAACCGAGATAGAGGTTCATGCCACATAAGGTACTTCTAGTGGTTGGAGTAATCGATACTTTGAGTGTCGTGGAGATTTGTTATGTTGACATTCGTCGCATGACCGGACATAGTCGTTTATCCATTCCGTGATATTTTCCCGTGGAAGTTTCTTTTCACCAATTCGATTGTTTTTTCTTTTCTGAAGTCTCTGGCTACCTTAGAGTCATGACATCTTTTGGCTCTCTCAGTTAAGAGTTCTTCTTTTGATGCAATGAATTGTCTATTTTTATAATAGAGTAATCCATTTTCTAGCACCCAGTGCTTTTGTAGTGTTTCCTGTTTTTCTTTGCATTGCCTCAGCTACTCTTCTCATGCCGTCCAGGTGTCGTCCTCGTTTCCTGCCGTTCTTATTCTGTCCAGGAATCAATCGTCCATGGTTTCCCTTTGTATTGCTGCAATCATGGAACTGGATAGCATAGATATTTCGTCTTGTAGGCTGGTGTGTGTGTGGCTATCTTCTTCGTCGAAATATGAGTTGTCCCGTGGGTCTGGGTTTAGGAAACACATATTGACTTCGAGTTCTTCACACATAAAAAGCAGTTTGAGACCGATGTCGCCTGAGCCAAATCCCGGAGTTGCCCTTTCCGTGTCTTCCAGGTTATTGATATCCATGGCATCGTGTGTTGGTATTTTTTCCACGCTTTTTTGTGAGACAATCGCCTACCTTGAACTCATAACTGGTATTCCCATGGTTCGGTAATAGTACTTGTATTTCGCCGGTCTATTCCGCATCTAGAACTCCGCCACCCACCGCTATTGCATGTCGGCTTGCCATGCCACTTCTTGCCACTAGCCTGCCGTATGTTCCTCTGGGCAGCCCTATTGCAATTCCGGTATCCACTAATATCTGTCTTTGGGCTGGCATGGTGCCATCCTTTAAGGCGTAAATGTCATGTCCTGCTGCCATCATGGAACCTTTTGTTGGGATTATCGCTTTTTGTTGCATTCTTTTTATTCTAAGCCGGTTTGTTCTTCTCTTTTTTCCTTTCACAAGGCTGACCTGAATTCGGTCCTTTATTTGACAAAGTGAAACTTCACAATGTTCAGGTTTCAAAATTGTCTGTTCGCAATGCATAGCACCCTCCTCGAGGCGGTAGTCCGGCAGCCGGCTAAATGCATCAGGTTTGCCTCCTCTACTGACGCGGCAGTACACTATTTTAAAATTGAAATTGGCGAGGCATTGTGCCCATCAGATCGGTCGGGGGTTCCAGACTTTAGTCGTGAGGAAGTATTGCAGGTTCTGGTGGTGAGTGTATACTATCACCGGGTTGTCCATCAGGAAAATGTCGGAGTGTAGTCGAAGGTCGCTGTCACAAACGGTGACTAAGCAAGGCAGACTCTCACATGACTAATAGTTATTAGTCATCGGTTTGTTATCTTTCACACTATGAGATCAGTTGACTCATAGGTTTTCACATGACGACGCAATAGCGTGTCATCGGTTTATTGTTATTGGTTGATATTTGACATGACGCACGATTGTGGTCATGTGGTTTATGTATTTCGCAC
>Ga0307507_10009202_pt1 | contig 13260 bp, 13 predicted proteins | sample 7_EM_MG_FD_207223 | JGI IMG/M metagenome (GOLD analysis project Ga0307507, IMG submission 207223) | Populus trichocarpa ectomycorrhiza microbial communities from riparian zone in the Pacific Northwest, United States - 7_EM | ecosystem: Host-associated > Plants > Roots > Unclassified | place...
ACGGGGGGAGGTGCGGAGGACGATCTGTTGATCGTGACGTGTATCCACTCCGGGCTTTCTTGGGTAGCGTTGGTGGAATCGTTGGACTGTGTGTTCTGCATTGTTGAAGTTTTCCGCGGGGTACCAGACTTTATCGTGTTCTGGTGAGTAGCCTTTCCCCTTGGCTCGGTATTGGAGCTTGTTGTAGTGGAGTCGTGAGTCGATGATTTCGTCTAGTTCGTATTCGTCTTCTCCTTCTATCTGAATAGGAGGGGATGGTTCTTTGATCTGTGAGGGAATCGGTTGTCTTGGTAAGATTCGAGGAGGGAGATATGGAATGTGTTGTGTATGGCCATTGAGGGTGGTATTGCCAGCTTATATGCGCTTGTTCCAATCTTTGCCAAGATTTTAAATGGTCCGATTTTCTTGTAGTCCAGTTTCTTCGATGGTCTTGTAGTCTTGATGTTCTGTGGCAACCACAACACCATGTCTCCTGATTGTAGGTTCGATGGGGCTTTCTGTGTCGATCGTAGTATTCTTTTTGTCATAATTGTGCGGCCACCATCTTGTTTCTCAATGACTCATGTAATTGAGTCATTTCTCCCCGTTTGATCTGTTTTCCTTGGATCAGATGACCGATCATCTCGTATTCGGGGTTGATTCCGTAATTCACAAAAAAGGGTGTATTCTTTATGGTCTCGGGATAACCATTGTTGTATGCAAATTCTGCCAATGGTAGGTAACCACACCAATCGTCTTGTTGATAGTTGATGTAGGCTCGGAGGTATTGTTCTAATATGGCATTGGTTCGTTCCGTCTGTCCGTCTGTTTATTGGTGGAACGCCGTGCTGAGTCGTCGTTCGATTCCTAATTTCCCCGTGGTTTCTTTCCATAGGTCTGAGGTAAATAGCGTCCCCCTGTCGGTGATGATATCGTGTGGTAGTCCGTGTAGCCTGACTATCTCCTTCATCAAGAGATTGGCGAACTACCGTGCGTCCAGGTCTTTTGAGCATGGAATGAAATGGCTCATTTTGGTCAGCCGATCGATGACCACCAGTATGGTGTCATATCCTTCTGATTTCGGCAGGTCCGTAATGAAGGCCATAGCGATCGACTTCCATGGTCGATCGGGGGCCTCGTTTGACTGTAGCAATCCGTAGGGTGCATGTCCTACCACTTTGGTCCTTTGCCATGTGTCGCAATTCTTTATAAATCGTTTGATATCTTCTCTTATCTTCAGCCAATAATGTCGTCGACTGATAAGTTCGGTAGTTTATGCTGTTCCGCCATGTCCCGGTTGTGGGGGTTGGTGGTGTTTAGCGATAAAAGCGGTTCTTATCCCTTCGTTGTTTGGTATCCAAATCTTTTCTTGGTACCATAAGAGGCCGTCTTTCCATTGGCATAGCCCCAGCGCTACTCCTTTCATTTCTTTTCTTCCTTCATCCAAGTTTCTTTTGACGTCTTGGATTTCCGCGTCGTCGTTGCTTGCCTTCTGTATCTCTCGTGCGTTCTTGTCTCGAAACTCGGTCGTTTCTACCATGTCGAGCTTGATTTCTTCGGTATCCGGGATATCCCAGTATCTCTCTTTTGGCAGTAAGATTCCCACATTTCGAGTGAGTCTTTTATCTCCTACCGTGGGTAAGTCCCCTTCTCTTCTTGTAAGGGCGTCTGGCTTTCCCCCTTCCTTTCCTGGTCGGTACTCAATTTTGAAGTTGTATTGACTCAATTCTTGCATCCATCGCGCGTGTCGTTCATTTATTTTCTTCGTTGTCATGAAGGTGACCAAGTTCTTATGGTCTGGGAGGACCCGTATTGGTTTCGGATTTCCTCTCGTGTATCTTGTCCATTCGTGGAATGCTTGAAGTATCGCTAGTAGTTCCTTATCGTGTATGTCGTAGTTGCATTCAGCGTCCGACATCGTCTTGGATCGGTACGCAACTGGTCTCCATTTTCCGTCCTGGCATTGCTGTGATAGTATACAGGAGCAGACGTATTTCGAGTCGTCTGTTTCGATTTTGGTCGGTGCGAGGAGGTCGAAGTAGACCAGTACTGGTGCTGTGGTAAGTTTTGTCCTTGATTCGTCGAATGCTTGTTGTTCTTTGTCTCCCCACTCCCAATTGCCAATGCACTCCTTTTTTGTCCTTGCGTAAAGTGGTCTGGCTGTCCTGCTGAACCCTTCGATGAACTGTTTGTAGAAGTTGCAGAACTCTAGAAAACATTGGATTTCCTTGATTTTCTTGGGTGTTGTCCAGTCCCATATGGCTTGTGTCTTAACTGGGTCGGTTTTGACTCCTTCTTGTCCAATGATAAATCCTAGGTATTCTGTTTCGCTTTGGTGGAATTCGCACTTGGATGGTTTGACCTTCATCCCCGATTTTCGTATTGCTTTGAGGATATTGCTGACGTCCTTTCGGTGTTGTTGTAGGCTGTTTGAATATATGAGTAGGTAATCCAGATAGACAATACAACACATGTCGATGTGTTCCATAAGGACCTCATTGATCCATCGTTGGAACGCCGCCGGTGCGTTGCATAGTCCAAATGGCATGACTAGGTATTCGTAGGTCCCCAGGTTTGTTGAAAAGGTTGTCTTCCATTGGTCTCCTTCTCTAAGTCGAACGTTGTGGTAGGCATCCTTGATGTCCAGCTTGGTGAAGTATTTGGCTCCCCCTAGTCTGTCTAAGGCTTCTCTAATGAGTGGTAGGGGATGTCGATCCTTCTTGGTGACTTCGTTGAGTGCTCGGTAATCGGCACATAGTCTGAGTTTTCCGTCCTTCTTCTTGACGAACATGATTGGTGAAGCTCTTCCTGACTTCACCCTTCGAATCCACCCTCGGTCCTCGTTTTGTTTGATGTATCGATGGAGCTCTTCCAGTTGGTCGTAACTGAGGGCGTATATCTTCTTGATAGGGAGTGTTTTTCCATCTTCCAGGTCGATTCCCAGATAAATACCTGGTCGGTGGGGTGGTACTGTCGTTTTTTCTCCTTTTTCGAACACATCAATCAGGTGATGATATTCTCGTGGAACCATGTCCCTGACGTCTTGGTCCTCGTTGTTTTTTTTGTTCTTTATCGCCAGCTCTGTGCTGATGTTGATCGCTTCCAGCTGAATTTCGTTGTCGACTTCATCCCATCTTAGGATGCCCGGTGTTTCTCCTCTTCGGTAGAACTGTCTGAAAGCTCTTGCCGATATCTCATTGATTTCTACTTTTGCTTTGACCTTTTGGCCCTTGAGCCTTTGGTCCATGGTAGTGTTGGAGCTTCCGAACCCTTGATCCCCTCTCTCGGTATCGTCCAACTGAGTTACTTCTTGTAGTTCTCTGTTGTCGATTTTTCGATGATCAGTGGTGCGATAAGGTCTCCTTTTTCCACTCGGTATGGTTGGTCTCTGAGGTTGGCTAGGACCACTTTCACTTGTCCTCTGTAGTCAGAGTCAATCACACCTGCATTTGTCGTGAGGCGATGTTTGACTGCTAGACTGCTTCGTGGTGCAATTCGTGCATGAGTGTTGTGAGGTAATCCAATAGCTATCCCCGTCCCAACAATAGCTTGCCCTCTGGCAGGAACGTCGGTTCCTTCATTCGCGTACAGGTCGTGTCCTGCCACTCTTGCTGTTCCCTTCATAGGCACTCTGGCCTCAACGGATAGCTTCTTAACTCGGACACTCTGGTTATTGGCCGTCGGGCCACTATTGGCCTCGATCTTGGAGAATCTGGTCATGAGATTCTCTTCCAGGGCTTTCTCTGCGGGTACCGCATATGCAACGGGTGAACTTTTGAGACAGCAAGTCGTACATCGTTCGCAGTTGAATGTGATCCTTTTATCGTTCCAATCGATCGTTGGATTGTGTTCTCTTAACCATGGCATCCCGAGGATGACCTCATGGTTCTGGAGATTTGCGACTTGGAAGGTTGCCAATTCCCTATGGCTATGAAGGTCCATAGGTACTTTCGTCATATGGGTAACGGGACCCATAGCACTTGGTTTTCCGTCCGCAAGGTAAATCTCCCAGGGGTTTTTTGCTTTGATCATCTTGATCCCGTGTTTGTTGCAGACTTCTCTGTCGATGAAGTGTTCTGTTGCTCCTGAGTCAATCATGGCGTTTATAGTGACTGACTCTTTTCCGCCATGTAGTTGTATCTTGACCATAATGGGGTCATGTCGTTTTCGAGTGTATCTGTGTAGTTGTGTGACGCGTAGTAGTTTTCAATGATGATGGGTTTTCGTTCGGGTCTGTCCCTCAGACCATCGCTTACTGGGGACAGTCGTCGTTTCCCGACTGTTCGGGTTTCTGTTCGACCTTGATTTCCCTAATCTTTGGTCTTGTTTGCCAAGGGGCGGTTTTCTTAGCACGTTGCCAACTTCTGGCTTGTGCATTGAATAGTTTGGGTCCGTCCTTTTTCGGGCAACTCCTGACTAAGTGTCCAGGTTGTGCGCATTTGAGGCATAGTTGTTCTCGAAATCTCTTTGGAATTTTTCCCTCGAGGTGTTGTCTCTCCATCATTTCCGAGTCGCGTCCAATTCCATAGGGTCACCGTAGTTCTGATTGCCGTTATTTGAGGGTCGGTATGTCCCATCCGCGTTTCGTGGTGTGATAGTTTCTCGTTGGACGTTGTTTGTTGATGGCGATCCTTGGATATGCCTGACCGTTGCTAGCTTGGTCTCCTTCCTGATTGCCCATTGGGCTAGGGTTTCGAGGTCCTCGTATTCTTCGCTGCGAGCTCGCCAGGCGTTCTGCAATTCCGCGATCATTCCTCCTAGAAGCAGTTCCCCTCCGGTTGAGTGGTCCAACTGGGCTTCGCTAGCCACTAGGCGGAATTCGTTCCAGTATTTAGTAACTGATCGTTTGCCTTGTTTCATGTCCTTCAGCCTGATCCTTGCCTCTCCTTTGGCGTTGATTACGCCAAATTGTCTTTGTAATTCCGCTCTGAACCCTGCCCAATTGTCCCATGCTGGGGTGATTCGTTCTTCCGCGTAAGGGGTGATCCAGGTTCCTGCTCATCCATTAGGAGGCTTGTTGCATAGAGGATTTTTTCCTCATAGTGGCTGTTCTGCCACCCTACTGTCCTGTAGTACACTATGAGTTGGGCTAGCCATCCTCGTAGTTTGTGTCATTCTCCTCGGTAAACCTCCGGTTCCTTGGCTTTGGGTTTCCTGGTTGCTCCACTTAAGGATGTGATGATTTGTCTCATCTGTTCTGGGCTTAGGATCGGGGTTGTTTCCGAGGGTGTAGGTCCTCCTTGTTCTGCTGTAGCCGCCATCGTGTTTCGTCGTGTCCTTCCTGGTTCTTCTGTTTCTTCTGATCCAATTGGTGATGGTGGCTCTGGTGTCGTAGGGCTCGGTGCCCTCTCCTCCGTTAAGGCCATTTCAAGTCCTTCTCCTAGTGATGAAAGCTCGAGGTTCTCCGCTATGGGGTCGATGTCGTTTTCGTTGTTGGTCTCGGTTTTGTCGGTTTGTTAGGTGCTGCTGGTTGACGCAACCAAATGTTACAATCCTCTTCTCTCCGGGTGATACTTGCAGCAGGTAACCGATAGTTTCCTAACGATCACTTCTTCTTAGCCAGATGGCTGTTGCGATAGCTAAGTCGGTTGACTCCTATCTAGCAACGTCGATCGCTAGGCTAATATAAGACAGTCGTGTCTTGGTACTGAGAAGTATGATAGATAAAGATCTTGTTATGCAAGTATAGTGTATGAAAGAACTTAGATGGTTGCGTGAAGAACCCAAATCCCATGTCCCGAGGGTCCCCTTATATAGGGGTTCTTCTCTCAACCCTAACCTTGCGTGACTCATTCCCTCGCGTCACGCAACTCATGACTCAGAGTGAGTCATAGTGTGAAATCCATGAGCTGACTCGTCCAGGTCAGCTGCGCCGTATCTCGCAACCAATCAAAACCCATAAAACAAGTCATGTGCCCTAACGGGGTCACATGCGTGAAACCCATGACTCATAACTATGAGTCATGTGCGAAATACATAAACCACATGACCACCATCGTGCATCATGTCAAATATCAACCAATAACAATAACTCAATGACACGCTATTGCGCCATCATGGGAAAACCTATGAGTCAACTGATCTCATAGTATAAAAGATAACAAACCGATGACTAATAACTATTAGTCATGTGAGAGTCTGCCTTGCTTAGTCACCGTTTGTGACACCAAATCCGAGGTGTTCTTTTTTTTTTTTTAATTTTTTATCATGTGCTTTGTATTAATCAACTACTTGGAACAAAGACTACGTGCAGCGCTAGCTATGGTAAAGAAAGAACCACATCCCCACTTATCCACCCGGCCCCAGGGAAAAAGCCATCAACCCAAGTCTCTCTGGTATGAGACTAACCCCACACCAGCTGCGCAAAATAGGAAATCAAACTCCGACTGAGGGGGCGGAACAAGAAAATCAAATAAATACACGGGGAGGAATCAACAGGAAAAGCCCTGCCGTAGACAACATCAACAACAAAATAAATAAATTGTTATAACCACTGTGGAACCCAAAGTAACCGACAATGAAAGAAGAACAATGGGGGTGCGGGGGCCACTAAAACCGTTGTGGCGTTGCATAACTTTACTCATGAACCCAAGGCGTTGACATCCGCCACCGAGGCAGTGCAATACGACGACTGAGGGTAACCGAGGGGCGCGACCGCGGAGAAATCGCAAGGTGAAGCGACGGGGCAGTAGGGTGCCAGCCAAGTGAGTGGATGGTAGCTGTAATCGAGCAACGGGACGAGACTTCAAGGGGGAGAGGAGGGGTAGACCCAATAACCGTGGAAACTATCGGTAACCGTGTGCGTGTCTGACTAGGCAGCCTCTAGCGGAAGTGAAGAGAACGGAGAAATCGACCGTAGCCTGTTGAAAGGTTGCCCCCTACTGCGAACTGTAGTCCCAGCCGTCTGTAACATGGGCAAGAGGGTGTTGCCGACCGTGCGAGCGCTAAGCGAGGCAGCCAAGCGCGAGCGGAGAGAGGGGGCAGTAGAGCCAAAGGACCCCTAGAAACAAGGACTCCAGGGCCCAAGGACATGATGAGGGAAGTAAGGCGGGAGGGGGGGGTGCAGCAAACGGAGAGTGCGGGTGCAGCTCACTGAAGGTGCGGTGGTGGTGGATGTTGACGATGAATTCTCATGGTGTTGAGATTTCCATCGCCGGGTGTCTAGAGGAGATGGTTCGTGACCAAATCCCATGTCCCGAGGGTGCCCTTATATAGGGGTTCTTCCCTCAACCCTAACCCTGCGTGACTCATTCCCTCGCGTCACGCAACTCATGACTCAGAGTGAGTTATAGTGTGAAATCCATCAGCTGACTCGTCCGAGTCAGCTGCGCCGTACCTTGCAACCAATCAAAACCCATAAAACAAGTCATGTGCCCTAACAGGGTCACATGCGTGAAAACCATGACTCATAGTTATGAGTCATGTGCCAAATATATAAACCACATGACCACAATCGTGCGTCATGTCAAATATCAACCAATAACAATAACCCAATGACACGCTATTTCGTCGTTATGTGATAACCTATGAGTCAACTGATCTCATAGTGTGAAAGATAACAAACCGATGACTAATAACTATTAGTCATGGGAGAGTCTGCCTTGCTTAGTCACCGTTTGTCACATTAGCTCCCTTCCCCCTCTTGCATAGGTCCCGCGATGCTAAACTCCTTTCTTCCACAGCATACCCCCGATTTGCCGCATCCTCTGTTTGCATCGATTGTAGGCTTGTTGGAGTTTCTCTTTTTCCTTATCGAGTCATTCGAGGTCGTTGTCTTTTGCGACGATGGTTTGCGCAGCGCAATCGAGTTGGCTTCGGAGGTCCGAGATCGTTTTTTTTTAGACTCTCCACATCTGGAACAACTGTTTTTTCGCTCCCCTCCATCAGGAAAATGTCGGAGCATGGTCCACGGTGGTCCTGAACGCTCCTGGTCCACCAAGGGCTCTTGTGGTCCCCGTGGTCCACCTGGTCCAATGCAATCCATTCTGATCCACACTTTTTGAAATTTTACCGAAAATGTGGACCAGGGTGGATCAGGGTGGACCAGGAGGACCAGGGGGACCATGACCCCCCTTGGTGGACCAGGACTGGTTTTTACATTATACTGATGTCTCCCTCCAGCCGTGTCCTCACGGCTCTTCTCTTCTTGTGTTTCCTCCTGTCATTCTTTGACAGTGTCCCTTTTTCTCCCACTTGTCGCGGGTAATAGCCGGCGTCCACCTTTTCCCATCGGTGTTCGTTGCAATTGTCGTTGAAACAATGGTCCCAGCTCGTGATTTCGTGATGAACCCTTCTGGCTCTTCTCCGGCGAGGTTGTTGTGGGGCCCAGTCCTCTCCTGGGTTCGCTTCCATCTCCTGTCGCCAGTCGTGGTCGTGGGGGACACTTGGTTTTCTCGATCTCCTGGGGAATTCTGGGTACCAGCCTGACCCTCGTTTTTCGCCAAGATGGATTTGGCATCAATCATCGGTGTACTCCGTCCAGTTCATGGAGGCGTGTGCTACCTCCCTCTCTGGTGGGCCTGAGTATGCTGGCCTAGTAGGGGTAGCGTTGCGAGCTATGAGCTGGGCGTCGCTCCCCGGTGTGTGTGAGCGTCGTTCTTGTTTGACGAGTGGGGGAGGTGTGGAGTACGATCTGTTGATCGTGACGTGTATCCATTCCGGGCTTTCTTGGGTAGCATTGGTGGAATCGTTGGACTGTGTGTTCTGCATTGTTGAAGTTTTTCGCTGGGTACCAGACTTTATTGTGTTCTGGTGAGTAACCTTCCCACTTGGCTCGGTATTGGATCTTGTTGTAGTGGAGTCGAGAGTCGATGATTTCGTCGAGTTCCTATTCGTCTTCTCCTTCTACCTCAATAGGAGGAGGGGGTTCTTTGATCTGTGAGGGCAATCGGTTGTCTTGGTAAGGTTCGAGGAGGGAGATATGGAATGTGTTGTGTATGGCTATTGAGGGTGGTAAGGCCAGCTTATATGCGCTTGTTCCAATCTTTGCCAAGATTTTAAATGGTCCGATTTTCTTCTAGTCCAGTTTCTTCGATCGTCTTGTGATCTTGACGTTGCGTGGTAACAACCACACCATATCTCCTGGTTGTAGGTTCGGATCGGGATTTCTGTGTAGATCGTAGTATTCTTTTTGTCGTAATTGTGCGGCCACGATCTCGTTCCTCCATGACTCATGTAACTGAGTCATTTCTTCCGGTTTGGTCTGCTTTCCTTGTATCAGATGACCTATCATCTCGTATTCGGGGTTGATTCCGTAATTTGCAACGAAGGGTGTGTCCTTGATGGTTTCCTGATATCCGTTGTTGTATGCAAATTCTGCTAGTAGTAGGTAACCACGCCAATCGTCCTGTTGGTAGTTGATGTATGCCCGTAGATATTCTTCCAATATGGCATTGGTCCTTTCAGTCTCTCCGTCTGTTTGTGGGTGGAATGCCGTGCTGAGTCTTCGTTCGATTCCTAATTTCCCCGTAGTTTCTTTCCATAGGTCCGAGGTGAATAGAGTCCCTCTGTCGGTGATGACATCATGTGGTAATCCGTGTAGCCTGACTATTTCCTTCATGAAGAGATTGGCGAACTGCCGTACATCCAGATCCTTTGCACGTGGAATGAAATGGCTCATTTTGGTCAGCCGATCGATGACCACCAGTATGATGTCATATCCTTTTGATTTCGGGAAGGTCTGGAATGAAGTCCATGGCTATTGATGTCCATGGTCGATCGGGGGCTTCGTGTGACTGCAGCAATCCGTAGGGTGGGTGGCGGACCACTTTGGTCCTTTGACATCTGTCGCAATTCTTTATGAATCGTGTGATATCTTCTCTTATCTTCGGCCAATAGTATTGTCGGCTGATGAGTTCGGTAGTTTTTGCTGTTCCGCCATGTCTCGCCTGTGGGGGTTCGTGATGTTTAGCGATAAGAGTCGTTCCTATCCCTTCGTCCATTGGTATCCAAATCTTTCCTTGATACGATAAGAGGCCGTCCTTCCATTGGCATAGCCCCAGCGCTCTTCCCTTCATTTCTTTTCTTCCTTCGTCCAACTTTTTCTTGATGTCTTGGATCTCGTTGTCGACGTTGCTTGCCTTCTGTATTTCTCCCTCGTCCTTGTCTTGGAATTCCGTTGTTTCCAGTATGTCGAGTCTGATTTCTTCAGTTTCTCGGATATCCCAGTATCGTTCTTTGGGTAGTAAGATTCCCATATTTCGAGTGAGTCTCTTATCTCCCGCCGTGGGTAAGTCTCCTTCTCTTCTTGTGAGGGCGTCTGGCTTTCCTCCCTCCTTTCCCGGTCGGTATTCAATTTTGAAGTTGTATTGACTTAATTCTTGCATTCATCATGCTTGTCATTCGTTTAGTTCCTTCGTTGTCATGAAGGTGACTAAGTTCTTGTGGTCTCTGAGGACCCGTATCGGTTTCAGATTTCCTCTTGTGTATCTTTTCCATTCGTGGAATGCTTGCGCTATCGCCAGTATTTCCTTATCGTGTATGTAGTAGTTGCATTTCGGGGTCCGACATTGTCTTGGATCGGTACGCCACTGGTCTCCATTTTCCGTCCTGGCATTGTTGTGACAGGATACCGGAGCAGACGTATTTCGAGGCGTCTCTTTCGATTTTGGTTGGGGCGAGGGGGTCAAAGTAGACTAGCACTGGCCCCGTAGTGAGTTTTGTCCTTAATTTGTCGAAAGCTTGCTGTTCTTTGTCTCCCCATTCCCAGTGGCCAATACATTCCTTTTTTGTCTTTACATATAGTGGTTTGGCTGTCCTGCTGAACCCTTCTATAAATCGTCGGTAGGAGTTGCAGAATCCTAGGAAGTATTGAATTTCTTTGATTTTCTTGGGTGTTGTCCAGTCCCATATGGCTTGTGTCTTGACTGGGTCTGTCTTGACCCCTTCTTGTCCAATGATGAATCCTAGGTATTCTGTCTCGCTTTGGTGGAATTCGCATTTGGATGGTTTGACCTTCATCCCCGATTTTTGTATCGCTTCAAGGATATTGCTGACGTCTTTTCGGTGTTGTGGTAGGGTATTTGAATATATTAGCACATCGTCCAGATAGACGATGCAACACATGTCAATGTGTTCCATAAGGACTTCATTGATCTATCGTTGGAACGCCGCCGGTGCGTTGCATAGTCCAAATGGCATGACTAGATATTCGTAGGTTCCCAGTTTTGTTGAAAAGGTTGTCTTCCATTCGCCTCCTTCTCTGATTCGAATGTTGTGGTTGGCGTCCAGGATGTCCAGCTTGGTGAAGTATTTGGCTCCCCCTAGTCTGTCTAGGGCTTCGCTAATCCGCAGTAGTGGATGTCGATCCTTCTTGGTAACTTCGTTGAGGGCTCGGTACTCGGCACATAGTCTGAGTTTGCCGTCCTTCTTCTTGACAAACATGATCGGTGAAGCCCTTCCTGACTTCCCCCTTCGAATCCATCCTCGGTTCTCGTTTTGTTTGATGTATCGATGAAGTTCTTCCAGTTGGTCGTAACTGAGGCCGTATATTTTCTTGATGGGTACCGTTTTTCCTTCTTCCAGGTCGATTCCTAGGTCTATGCCTGTTCAGTGAAGTGGTACTGTCGTTTTTTCTCCTTTTTCGAATACATCCAATAGGTGATGATATTCTCGTGGAACCGTGTCTCTCACGTCCTGGTCTTCGTTGTCCTTTTTGTTCTTTATCGCCAGCTCTGTGCTAATATTGATAGCTTCCAGATGAATTTCGTTGTCGACTTTATCCCATCTTAGGATGCCGGTGGTCTCTCCTCTTCGGTAGAACTGTCCGAAAGCTCTTGCCGATATCTCGTTGATTTCCAGTTTTTGTTTCGCCCTTTGGCCTTTGACCTCTTGGTCCATGGTGGTTTCTGAGCTTCCGAACCCCTGGTCTCCTCTCTCGGTATCATCCAACTGAGTTCCTTCTTGTAGTTCTCTGTTGTCGAAATTTTTCGATGATCAGTTGTGCTATTCGGTCTCCTTTTTCCACTCGGTATGGTTGGTGTCCTAGGTTGGCTAGGACCACCTTCACTTCTCCTCTGTAGTCGGAGTCTATTACACCTGCTTTTGTCGTGAGTCGGTGTTTGACTGCTAGACTGCTTCGTGGTGCAATTCGTCCATAGGTGTTGTGAGGTAATCCAATAGCTATCCCTGTCCCGACAATTGCTTGTCCCCTGGCAGGAACGTCGGTTCCTTCATTTGCGTACAGGGCGTGTCCTGCCGCTCTTGCTGTTCCCTTCGTAGGCACTCTGGCCTCAGTGGATAGCTTCTTAACTCTGACGTTCTGGTCATTGGCCGTCGGGCCACTCTTGGCCGTCGGGCCACTCTTGGCCATCGGGCCATTCTGGGCCAGGATCTTGGGGAATCTGGTAATGAGATTCTCTTCCTGGGCTTTTTCTTCGGGTACCGCATTTGCAACGGGTGAACTGTTAAGACACCAAGTCGTACATCGTTCGCTGTTGAATGTGATCCTTTTGTCGTTCCAATTGATTGTTGGATTGTGTTCTCTTAACTATGGTATCCCGAGAATGACCTCATGGTTTTGGAGATTCGCCACTTGGAAGGTTGCCAATTCCCTATCGCTACTAATGTCCATAGGTACTTTGGTCATATGGGTAACGGGGCCCATAGCGCTTGGTTTTCCGTCCGCAAGGTAAATCTCACTGGGGTGTTTTGCTTTGATCATCTTGATCCCGTGTTTGTTGCAGACTTCTTGGCCAATGAAGTCTTCTGTTGCCCCTGAGTCAATCATGGCGTTGATAGTGACTGAGTCCTTCTCGCCGTGTAGTTGTATCTTGACTATAATATGGTCTTTGTCGTTATCGAGTGTTTCCGTGTAGTTGAGTGCCGCGTAGTAGTTTTCCATGATGACGGGTTTTCGTTCAGGTCTGTCCCTCGAACCATCTCTTACTGGGGACAGTCATCGTTTCCCGACTGTTCGGGTTCTTGTTCGACCTCGATTTCCCTAATCTTTGGTCTGGTTTGCCAAAGGGCGGTTTTCTTCGCTGATTGCCTGCTTCTGGCTTGTGCGTTGAATGGTTTAGATCCTTCTTTTTTCGGGCAATTCCTGGCTAAGTGTCCAGGTTGTACACATTTGAGGCATAGTTGTTCTCGTCTCCTTCTTTGGAATTTTTCCCTCGAGATATTGAACCTTGGTCGTTTTCGAGGTGCATCCAGTTCCATAGGGTCGCCGTAGTTCTGATTAATGTCACAAACGGTGACTAAGCAAGGCAGACTCTCACATGACTAATAGTTATTAGTCATCGGTTTGTTATCTTTTACACTATGAGATCAGTTGACTCATAG
>Ga0307507_10009203_pt1 | contig 13259 bp, 9 predicted proteins | sample 7_EM_MG_FD_207223 | JGI IMG/M metagenome (GOLD analysis project Ga0307507, IMG submission 207223) | Populus trichocarpa ectomycorrhiza microbial communities from riparian zone in the Pacific Northwest, United States - 7_EM | ecosystem: Host-associated > Plants > Roots > Unclassified | place...
AACCTGGATTGCAGTTACCGTATCTTTGTCCAATCCCATTCAGGGTTATCGTCAGCACGTCGCACGACGGAGTTGAGGTTGGACACTTATGTGTGTGAGATGTTACTATAACTGTCTAACTTTAACTCGGCCGAGGCAGTTAGTACTCGTATCATACTCGTACAGCACGGTACCACCTAGGGTATGTAAATGGTACTCGAGATAACGGGTGGTAATTTAGGTACCACCCGCCACGCGGGTAAGTGGGAAGCATAAGTGCCGTAGTCTAGCCGCAAATGAATCACGATTCAGGATAGCTTATAATAATAATTAATTCAGTTGACCTCTATATATCATGAGCAAAACAGGGCCAAAGCGGATCCATGATCACAAGTAGGAACGTCATTAGGGGACGTATGATACCGGTACCGTATATGTTAAATACTATAATACGTAGCACCTGGAAACCCAGGACTGCAAAAGTTTCCAAATCACGAGCACCGAACCGGCTTCCGGCCGGAAAGCTCAAACAAGCCTCCTCCCCCCGAAACTCCCCTGTAACCCCAAAGTCTTGGCAACAAGGTACGGTATCGTACTACGTAGAACTAGACACCATACAAACTGGTACATACCACAGCTCCTTCTTCTCACACCAACCACCCCAACCACACAACCATTTTTACCTTCACAAACAAAAAATAAAACGCGATGATCTCCGACACCGAACTAAACTCCATCGCAATCTTCCTTGGCACGCTCATGATGGGCTTAATAGTGCTATATCACTTCTTAGCCGTGAACGCCGGCGACTCTGCCGAGAAAGTCGGCAAAGGGGTTAAAGCTGTACATGCGGGACACGGCGGACGGGCAGGCGTTGTGGAGATGAGATGAAATGGAATGAATAGAAGAGAGTGTGTTGGGGAGGGAAGGTAAGTTTGGATTGTTCGATTGGGTTGGAGGATAGGGCTGATGGCTGTTGATGCAGGGGTTTCTGTAGGCATGGGATGAAGGGATAATGGGATGATGGGGATGAGGGAGGGAGGGAGGGAGGGAGGGAAGAAGTGAACTTGCTGGACGGTTGCACTCTACGGAGTTGTAGGGATATGTTAGTTGAAGTTTCTATCAAATCGATTGGGAGTTCTTTTCTTTTTGTTAAGGGTAATTTTTTTTGGTGAGGGTTTCGGACACCTTTGTCTTTTCCGGGTATCATATGGTATGATGGCAACACAATCACAAACCTTATCCCCCCTCTGGGGGAAAAAAAGATAGAGTTCGATACCAAATGTTTTTGCTTACTTGTGCATTGATATACTTCACTCTTCGTCTAGTCCATTAATTTATTTAAACTACACTATCGTTGTGTGCTGGGGATGGAGAGAGCTATGATATGCTCTCGGGCAAAAGCTGCAGCACTAACTGGTCCTAACACAAACTGCCTGGCGAACGAGCTAACAGGCACAAAAAATTCCAATGCAAATCCACGAAATAATCACCGTATGGTACAGTATAATCACCGAGGCAAACTCCATCCATCCATCCATCCATTCATGAAAAAAAAAACCAAGCAGAAAACAAACACCAAGTAAGAAGTTTGAAGTGGAGGGGAAGTTATATCATCTCATGAATAATAATCTCGATATCGTCATCGGTAAATGGATCATCTGCACCCCTCAGAGCCACACCCCCAAGGGTCCTAATCTCGGGTTTCTTCGCCTCGTCGCCGGCGTCCAGTTCCTGGGGTTTCTTGAGCACCTTCATGCCCTTGTCTTCCTCTTCTTTGGCCTTGTTTGCGTAGTACTTCTCCATCTGGTTAGGTGTCATAATCTCTCGGCAGGAGATGCTGTTTGCGCGGTCCTCGCGGGGAGGCTGGAATGCTACGTCGTTGCAGAGACGAGGGGTGTAGACTACCATCAGGTAACAGCATATGGAGACCTCCTTGATCCAGCCAATGCGATCCGAGCCTTGGGAGTTGCAATGGAACTATTTTCCAGGCATGAGTTAGTATCGTTTCCTACCATAACGCCCGCTGATCCCCCTCAACGCGAAGCAACCCCGAGACCCACGCCCCCTAATCCAAGCGTATGCCGGACAACTGAACTAACCTGAACTTCGATTTTCCTCTCTTTCCTAGTGAGGTCGCATGTAGTCCCTCCTCCAAGCTTCTGCACTAAGAACCTCAATTCTCCGGTAGCCTGCAACTCCGTGCCCTCGCCTTTTTGACCTTTGGTGCGTTTCGCGGCTTCGGGGGAGACTTGCCCGAGGATGTAAGACGGTGTAGCCGGGTCTTCGGCCGGCGGCCAGGTGTTCTGTGGTGGCTTCTGGTGGAATTGACGGATTTCGTGGTTGTGGCAGTACGAGTAACTCCACCAGCCGGAGACCTGTTATGCCGCCTTCACGTCAATATACAAAAGTAAATAGAGGTGAGGGGAACAGAGTAAGGGAGCGCACGAAGTATAAACATTGCCCCTCAAGATCAGACAACAATTCCCACCCCCTCGTCGTCGCCCTGACCAGCTCCTTCTCTTCCGCTGCCCTGGATAGCTCCTTTTCCGTTGCATTCATGGGCGGCGCTGGCTTGACAATGGGCACAGAGCATAGGTACCGGCGTCCGCTTAGCCATAATGCTTCGTAAGTCTCTGCCTCATGGCTTTCCTCCTCTTCCCCTTCGTCCCTTGCTGTATCCGAGCTCGCATCTTCCCCAGCTGTACTCGTTGCCTCCGGTTGAGCGTTTAAAGATATGGTCGGTGCCGACGAAAGCCGCTCTTCAGCTTCTTCCTCAAGAATAACGTCGTCGCGGAATTTAATCTCGTACTATATGCCCAACTCAACCTCTTAGTAAAAGAAAAGAAAAAAGCAAGAAAAAAAAGACATAGGACAGATTATAATGCCTGTGGGAACGCCAATAAGTCGTCATGAACGCTAAACATTCCGTAGACCCCCGACCTCGTAACTATTTCCCCTAGGAGGAAGATTAGAATCCCTAGCCGCGCCATGTTTACTCAAGGGCGATTAATCGCTTCACTTTCACGTTGATTGTTGTGTGTGAGGAGGTAGAGGTGGATGGAGCTTGGATTGGTGTTTGTGGTTGAGAATATCGGTATAATGCTATTCATGATGGAACTTCTTTTCGGGGGGAGGTTTTGGTTGATTGCTGGTTGTGAAAAGGCCAACTTTCACCTGGTTGCGCGGTTGCGGCGTTTGCGCCACCCCCGGAGTTGCATGGATGCTCACTCGGTTGGAGGTTTTCCTGGGCTCCTGGAAGGGGGAACTGACGATTTTCGGTGGGATCTTTGGGGCACGTTCTATTTTCTTTGCATGCTTTGGTCATCTGGAAAATTCATCGGGGATTGCGCTTAGAATGAGAGTACGACAGAATGCGGCCTTCCACTGAAGGACTCATCGGAGGGAACTTCGTGCCGGACTCCGTTACTGGATCAATTCGATATATTGTACTGACTGTGCCTAGACTCCATTACTTGGGTTAGTGGTGGTGCTGCGGTCTGGGAGCGATATAAACTAAGTTATTTAACTGAGGGCTTTTAGCATGTTGTCGTTTGCAGTACAATATTCGGGATCGTCGCACCTAGGTCGTCATCCACTGCATGATGTGCGCTTTCATTGCTCAACGCGCCTTATTTCGGACCTTTCGGGACGTACCTGGATCCCCGCATCCCCGCACAGCCAGTGCTGGCCTGGTATGGCCTGCCAGTCACCTCATCCATAGTCATCATTGGGCCAATAATTCGCCCCTAAAGGCGGTGTTTGTTTGCACTTGTGCGATACTGCGTCTTCTTGACCGTTCAGACTGGTGCTCATGCAAGATGAGGCAAAAGTGCAGCTATCCAAAGGCGGAACGAGGCTGAGCGCCGCCTTGGGATTATGCGAATGGTGTTAGTTATCACAACCTATATATACTTTAGCGATACTTTTTGTTCAAATTTTGTGCGCAGGGCTTAGCTTGAGTGTTAAGGGTTCTCCAAGGACTCTGTTTTCGAGCTTCGGTTTGATCATATAATGTCACTCGCAATATTGCAATATTCGTATACTACTGTAGTTATTTTCATCGCCCGTGGAAGCCCTCTGATGAATTGATTTCTGGCGCATGACACCTCATGAATAAAATCCCAGAGCCTCAGTTTTGGCTATTAGGGTGAAATATTGCTTCCCTATGATCTTTCACCGCTCCTCTCTTTCGAAGGTCTGGAAGTACACATGAATATTTGGAGGAGTCCTTAAGGATTCTAGATTGGGGCTTCTCCAGTGTGATAGCTTCTGGTTTCGTCTTGTTTGCCATCGGGCGGTCGGGGAGGTGCACCTGATGCCCTTTAGGCACCTCATCCTCTGTCGGAACAGGAAATTGATATTAAAGGTGTTGAATACTTGTGTTTGTGGCAAATTCGATGAAACTGCCTAAGATTGCCCCAAGTGCCTCTTTTATTTTGATCGGCCTGCCATTGTCTATATAAGGAAAGAGTGGGCTGGTGGGGGCTGCAAAGCTATTGATGAGAGCATAGCAGTTCTCAATAGGAGTGTTCGTGTATTCCTTTGTACTTGATATTTGGTAGAGTTTTCTGGATCTCCAAGCATTCTCTTCCTAGGGGAGTAAACTTCGAGGTTGTATTCGATATCTCTGATGGTTTTAATTTTCTGCATGGTATATATGGATGAAGCCCCTCTTGGTGGGGTTTTATGGGGAAGTATGGGAGAGTGATAATCGCTAGAATCTTCCCCTTCCGCCAATTTATAAAAGCCTCATCAGAGTATTTCTGGATCCCTGGACTCCTGGGGCCGGAGGATCTATAGGTTTTGCTCTTGGGTCTAGAGTGCCTTGGGGTTAATTGCTGAACCCTTGAAATGTTTGCAGGACAGTTTTGCATCGGTCTCACAAGAAACGCGTGATCTCTAGTTGTCTGCGAAAGCCTCTAATAAGCCGAAGCTGGGTTCAGTTGAGGATCGCTTCAATTCTCGGACTTGCCGTTTCGGTTCGTTTTGTCCTTGTGTTCGTCGCCGGTTCCCTGTTCTTACTAACCTTCATTTCCTTTGTAGGTACCGAGCCTTTCTTTGAGGAGTCATTCGTTTGTCCGCGGGGACTTCCGAGTTTATAATGTAAGTGAACATATGCTTCGATTCGGGGTCTCGAGTATTTGTTGAGGGATCCTGCATGTTGATGGTATCTAAGGGAGTTTCCCTTTTGTCAGGCCGGGGGTCTTCGTCTTCGCCCTCGCAGTTGGCCTGTTACTACAAATTTTAGTCTAGTGATCAGGGAATTGTGGAATAGGGAGGAGGCTTTTTTTTTTTGAATCTCCTCCTTTAGAGGAATTCTAGACATGGATTCGTTCATATCATTAGCTACTTATGACTTGAGATGATTTTGAGCTGGGGTCATGATGTTAACATTTTGGGAAGTCGGTCGTAAGGATGAAGAAGGGATATTTTGACTCACTTGATGCTTGGTTACGGGCCTAACGTATCTGTGAAGCAAAGGATGTCATTCCGCCGCGAATACTCTCAGGGGAATCCTCGTAGGCTGCTCCAGGCGTGGGCTCTGGGGATTGATTGATTGTTAGGCTAACCCGACGTGGCATTGAGACACTACCAGTAATTCATCATCTAACTCATCGTTTGCCATATCCTTACCTAGGGTAGTGGTGGAGCGGCTAAATATGGGGGTTCCCCATATTGATAGTTGCTTTGCCATATTCTATTCTTAAATCATGAATAAGACCTGCTGTAATGGCAAGAACTCTATGGCTGCCAAATTCAAGCAGGGTATTGGCTTGGTACTTACCTTTATCTTAAGGTGAGTTCGCTGTATCGCCTGCTGAACAAGAGAAGGGCCTCTAACGTATAGAGATGAGGGAGAGAAGGCTGAGGGCTAATGAAGAATATAAGTTAAGTTGTGAGCATAATGGTGACTCTTTGTATGGCTTGGCTTAAGTATAGTGTGTTATGGAATTGTGATCCTCGCACCACTAGCATTCCCTTAGGGATTCCTCCAAGGGGATAGTGCTTAGAGGGTGCTTTCGTCTGGTCCTTTGGCAGGATATTTATGGCTGCTAGATGGCCAGGGTGGCTATATCTTTCATGGAGGGTCGAGTTAGTTCTATACGCTTTATGCAAGTAAGACAGGCGCACATGCTTACCTTCTAAGCTAGCCTGCTCTAACATTTGGGAGGCACGGAGGCAATTCACAATAGGCGCATTTTTCAGAGAACCTTGCTTCACTGGAGGTGGTACTATGAACAGGACAAGGCCCAATCAGGCGAGAATACAAAATTGAGTTATGAATGATTGTTCGCATGTATCTGTACCGTTTTCCCTCACAGCTTTTGGCACCTTACTCTGTTGGTATTATGACCAATTTTAGCTGTTGGAGAACAAGATGGTATTGTAGCAACTGTGCAATCGATTGGAAAGTTCAGGGTAAGGCTTCCCCACTGCCATTACGATGCTAGAGACTCGTTCCGACTAACTGCTATTCGAGGGAAATAGATATCTACGCAGGCGTTTAGAGGCCAAGGCTGAGCTTGAAGTGATGCACTGCTTAATGCATGATACTCCTTGAGCCATTATAAGCATCGCAATTAGCAGGTTAATCTAAGTGGACAACTGTTGTTTGTAGAGCCTTAGAGTGCGGTCTAGGTGGTTCGGCTTGTATTGCTAGCAAGCCCTCGGAAGCACGATTATCACATCAATTTCGGCTCCGTGTTCCAGCTTGGAACTCATCCACAAACCAATAGGTACAAGATCTCTAAACTCCCAGGCGTGTTAGCCTTTAGGCTGCCAACCGACTTCCACTTCCAAAAAATGCTGATCTGGATTCGACAGCTAGCGGCGCTGTAGGGCGACAGGCGTGCCGCAGAGAGCCTGCAGATATACACTCCCGCAGGCCAGGTCAAAGTGAGACCGAGCCGGGCTTTGCAGGCCCGGCTTTCTCAAAGCCTGCAGGCTTCTTGGATGCCCAGCCGTGCCGGTACTATAGTCTTTCGGCGTATGCCATGTCGTTAGTCAATCTTTTGTCAATGGGTCGCGGATATCTTTAGATAGACGCCGATATCTTCGGATGCCCGCAAATGTCTTCAAATACTATGGGTGCCTGTAGATGTTTGCTAATAAGTTGTAATGTCTAGAATTATCTTCTACTTACCTAGGCTTAGGACACACGAAGAGAAATAGAGGGCGTTCCAATAGGCTTAAAGCATTGAGGATTCCTAGTCGCAGGCTGTTTCATATCCTTTTGAACCTAGCCATCAGGCTGCATCGGCTGTCTGTGCGAGAATACAAGTATACACTCCTGATCTGCGCTAATATCTGTATCTAGGGGTCTTTCAACCCCCGCAACCATAAACAATGGTGGTGAGGCTATCATGTCACCCTAGTATAGCCACGTGAGTGTAGAGGCTGCCGGCGCATACTCTAAGGTTCTGTTCAATCCATGCTAATTGATGCACACGTCCTGGGGCTCCCTAAAACCAGTTTCGTCATGATCGATCACTCAGAAGCCTGCAGATATTTCCAGCCCTGTCAGGCCAACTTCTAGAAAAGCCCAGGGAAGTCCCGACCGGGCTCAAAGGCTGGCTGGACTCCCCGCCTGCTAACACCCACGACGGGTGCTAGTGCCCAGACCCGCTTAGATAGCCGTTACAAGCTCTCTGATGCACTTCTTAACAGTGCCTGGGAGAATAGTCAAGTATCTCTGCAAAGTAGGGCCCATATTGCAGCTAGTATTAACCCGGGCACCACTAATATGAATAAACTTCTCTACAAGCAAAATATACAACTACTCCCTCACTATGGGGAACAGCGCCAGAAAACCACTGGGTTTCAATGTTAAAGGGCCAGGGCAGTTCCATCAGGATACTTTTCACATTGCGTGGCTTAAAGTTATCGGCAAGGCTCGCTTTAGCGTAGGGCAGACAGACATACATCCTAGCTTGCGATAGCAAAAATACTCTATAACTGGGAATATGGGTGGGTTGGTGGGGGTTCTTTGAATTGTATTTGTGTTTCACTCTTATCACACTTATTGGCCACCATAGATTGTACAGTGAGCTGCACGATACGCCCTGATGTTTTAACTGTGCGGGGCCACCTATTTCGGGGGAAGGTTTCTGTAGATGGGTTTGAGGCTAACTAGGTATTACAGACTTTGCCGCCTTTTGATGATCATGAGATCGCCATGATTTCGTTTCATCCCAAGATAAGCCCGTGAGTAACTTACAGTACTGGTTTTTGCAAAATATTAGCATTTTGACTATTCTAATATTGGGCATATAAGCATTGAATGGCCTAGTAAAAGTGGGCTATAATTGAGTTGTTTGTACTAGACTACAGATTAGGTTTTTGCTGTTCCGGCGCTTGTGTTGTAGATTCTTTTTCTATCATGAAGTGTCATTCACCCTTAGTATCACTGAGCATCAAGTTTACTAGCTACTCCTAACTTGAACACAATGCCCTGAACGAAGTTACTTTAAGCCGTGAGTATTATATTACAGTACCCCTCTGTTGTACCCTTACTAATGTGCGGGCAACTCTACAACTTGGAGGCCGATAATCCCCCATCACAAGAAATCACTCGTAGAATTATCCTTGGGTAAAACAGTTAGAAATGATACGGGGTGAGGGAAAGCGGATAAGCAGCAGCCGGGATAGAGTTGTCTGCCCCACTATCAATTGGGCACCGGAAAGTGCGAGAAGTGGCTCTAACTTAGCGGAGATGGGGGGTAAGAGAGAAAGGAAAGGTGAGATGAGAGTCGCAATAGGACCAGGTATATTAATTTAGTTTACCGGAATGTGAAAAGCTAATGTGTGTGTGAAGAATTTAAAAACACTGGAGAACCGCTATCAATGACAACTAGGACAGTTCCCATGACTAAGCAACAACCTCCTCCGCTCCTGCGTGGGGGCATTACATCCAACGAAAACCTTTGTGGGATATCATACCAGTTTCATGCATGCATCAGTCTTCTGTTATATCGTACGCTTGACGGTTAAGTTACTCTTGATAGTGTAAAAGTGGCCACTAACGATGACTTTTGTCCGAGCACTGTATAGTACAACACAAGTGGTGGGTTGGGTATTTTCGGCAGAGTTCCCCTCTGCTCACCTTAGATTCCGCTGCCTTTTTATCTACTTAGGTCCCAATACGGCATAAGCCACTCTTAACGTAATAATAATATTATAATAGTGATTTTTTTTTTTCATGAGAAATCAAGTGTTGTACTGTACTTCGAACTGTATTCCTCGTACCTGCCGTGACCTTTTCCTCTTTAGGGAAGTGAAGTATTAGGGAACCGGCAGTGGGTGGCGATCCCTCACGGCACAGAGCCACAGACAAGGACTAACTTGGACAAAAGAATCATAAAACGAAAAGCTTCACTCTAGTGAGAAACCCTTCGCCCTTCTTCTTTTTTTTTTAATTTTAGAAAATTCGCTTGAGATTTTGCTCATCTGGTATGGTGATATCGGCGGCTTTTGCTGCTTGCTAGAGTGTCTGGAAATAATATGCGCTCTGAGCGAAGTGAAGAAGACTAGTTTCTGACCTTCGCCGAACGCCTTATCGCGAGTCTGCAAACAAGAGGGCCGGTATGTATTAGCACTCCTTCGTTCAGAGGATACTACAGCTAGGCGAGTGTACTCGGAATGAGAAATGTGGCTGGTTTTGTATCATAGTCTATTCCCCCAATATCTGGTATTTCCCTGTTTTCCCTAGCCTTTACTAATCCCTTCCCGGCCCCATCAATTACCCAGGGGCCTTTCAGCGATAAGATGCCAACTGCAGACATTGAACAATTAGCTCCCTGCTCAATTGCACACTCAAACCCCGCCAGAGAGGTGGGGAAGAAGAAAAAAGAAAGAGAAACACTAATAATTATAAATGCGCATCCCTCGATTCCCCATATCCTTCGACGCGAGGTCGCACAGCTTCTCCGCATCCTACTGACTCGTACTGAGGGCCCGGGCGATATAGCAAGGAAGCCAGTAGTGGGGGCAGTTAGATTGTCAACTACTCTCGTAGACGTAATCTGAAATCAAAGATTCTAGATCGGCAGTATCGCTCTCCCTTCAAGAATAGATTATTAGTTAAACTCGCGTTTGGGATAGAATATATACACTTACCAAGAACCCGCAGAGCCAAAAGTAACTTAGAGCCATCCTAAACCCATCAGCAAATTGCACAAACCAATACTCACCGAACCTACAACCCCCAAAGGTTTCGCCAACAGCGATGTTCCCGGAAAACGCGGCGAGATCTGTCGTACCATTCTGAGCGGGGGCCTGCGAAGTCTTCCTTTCTTTTATAGGGTTCAATATACTCGGGGGGGAGGAACAAGGAGTGAAGAATGATCAAGGCAAAGAAGAGCTTATATGTGCGGTGGTATCCTTGACGAAAAGTAGATATAGCCACTAACTCCATCTCCCTCTCGCTACGAGGCCTTTCTCGTAGAATCTGCTCTACTACAAAATTGCTAATGTGACGTAGAACTACGTTTCAAATATGGTAAATCTACTTCTACCTGACTTCTTTTACCCCCACAAAGATATTTTCACGTATGATTTGGCAGCAGAAGCCATGCAAGCAGTTAATCTAAATAAGTCTTAGTCCTGGGGAGGGTCGGAAGGGTGGGGCTCTCTGGACGTTTCTGTGGGCTTGCAGATGCCCTGGTTTTTGGGTGAGACATGCATGCATGCTGGGTGAGAGACGGGGGATATGAGATTGTACCGTTGCACTTAGCACAGCATCGCTAGGTAGGATGTTGCGAGGACTGGATACTTGTAACTTAGGCCCCAAGCTTAGACTTTGGATCCAGTACAGTACAGGTAGGGTCTGGTCGGCCCTCTTCTGCGTGATAGACTACTCGAGTACCGTGAATCGGAATTCATATCATAATATTATCATACCTACTATCGAAGTGTTTTTCCTGCTCCATCTTCATAGATCGCCGTCTGATACATAATTGTTTAAAGATTAACGAAGGCCTATCGTACATCTAAATCCGGGCGTGTTTTGGTAGGCAAGATCCAAAGCTCGTGGACCTTATTTTATTTTATTCTTTTCTTTTTCCCTGATCCTACAAGCTAAATGAGGCCTTATTGGTTGAGACGTTGGACAAGTAGCCGTGGGACTTCAGTTCAAAGGATTCGCATCACGTGCGCAGTTAGTGAGACCCTCGCATGTTAGCATGTTGTCGTAACTGGTCGATCTTATCCATGCCCGCGGTAGCGATACTGTGCTCGAGCACCCGGACTGGTGCGAGTAATATGATGGTGGGGCTTAATTAAACCTCTCCCACCACAAACCGCAGAGCCTCCCACCCTCGTCGCTCCCCGACAGCTAGAAGGCAATGAACCCCCCCCCCCATAGCAGTCCCATACAAAATTTCCCGCACAAAAAGAACTTCCTACGACTCACCGAATAATGAGTCAAACCAAACTCAAGCTTCTACCCCTCCTAAGGTCACAATTTTTACTTTCTCCGAGAATTCTCCCCCCACGAGTATTAATGGTCGAGGCACACACTCGCTCTCCATCCCCGGCAAACAAACCCGATCAGAAACGCAGACGACTCATCTCAACCGCTACCACTACCACCACCACCACATCCTCTCCCCCAACCAACGCTTCAAATAAATACAGCACAATGACAACTCCCACTATTCTCACCGCCCCGCATACCCTAGCCCTCTCGCCCGAGGAAGCCGCCGTACACAGGCTCCTTGTCGACGCTGCGCAAGAAATCGACAGGGACAAGCCCGAGGACGACCGCCTAGTTTTACGCTTCACCGGTGGTTGGGTCCGCGACAAGCTCCTGGGTATCCGAAGCGTGGACATCGACGTGGGAATAAACAATATGAGCGGGTACAATTTTGCAACTCGACTCTCGGAGTACATAAGTGCAAACATGGAGAGGTACGGCTTTGAACCGCGCAGTGTGCACAAGATCGAGAGCAATCCCGAGAAGTCCAAGCATCTAGAGACTGCTACTACAAAGATTCTAGGACTGGATATCGACTTTGTCAATCTGAGGAGTGAGACGTATTCTGAAGATAGTCGGATTCCGCATATGGTTTGTTCCACTTCATCTTCAACCGTTACATGGGGGGATATTAACCCGCAGCCTTAGGAATTCGGAACCCCAGAAAAAGATGCCTTCCGCCGTGACTGCACCATCAACGCCCTCTTTTACAACCTGCACACTGAATTAGTGGAGGACTTCACTGGCCTCGGCCTACAGGACATGGCCGCCCGCATAATCCGCACCCCACTACCCCCGAAAGAAACCTTCGCCGACGACCCCCTCCGCGTCCTCCGCCTAATCCGCTTTGCTTCACGCCTCGACTTTGCCATAGTTCCTGAAGCCAAGGCCGCAATGAAACTCCCGGAAATCAAGGCACGTAACCCCTCCCCCCCTGCCGTCACAGATTATCACTCACACCAACTAACCCCCCCCAGTCCGCCCTCAAAACCAAAATCTCCCGGGAGCGCATCGGCAACGAGATCGAAAAAATGCTCAAAGGCCGTAATCCCCACGCCGCCCTAAGCCTAATCCACGAACTAGACCTATACAACGAGATATTCTCCCCACCGGCCCAAGACGCCCCCATCCTCCACTTGCAAGATATGAAGACGGCCGCGGATGTCGTGCGCTACCCGCTCCTCGGATACACCCCTTCACACCCACATATTTCCAAGCTGCTGATGGCCAATAACGAAAAGTACCTCGCGTGGCTCATTGCCGCCATGAGCCCCTGGAGAACACAACCCGTGTTCCCGGCTGACAAGAAGAAGAACACGCCCGCCGCCGCCACGGCCATAAAAGGAAGTTTAAAGTCTCCCAATAGCATTACAGGGACAATAGCGAAGGCATTCGCAAACTACGAAGTCATCCAGAACATGGTCATCGGCTTGAAGAACTGGGGCAGAGGCAAAGCAGGCCTGGAGATGCGCGCTTTGGGCGCCGACTGGAAAAGTCAGGTTGGCGCCTGCTTGATGTTTGAACTCGTGGACTTGAAGAAGAAGGGCACCAGTGATTATGAGGAGGGGGGAAAGGGAATAATGGATAAATACGAAGCCTTTTTAGAAGTCATTGCAGCGAAAGGCTTAGAAGAGGCTTTTAAATTTAAGAGTTTGTTGACTGTCTTGGGGGGGGGGGGGCGCCCGGGGGGCGGGGGGGCGGCGCGGGGGGCCGGTGGGGCGAGAGGGGGGGGCTGTGGTTGTCACGCGATGTGACAGGTCACGTAGGGCGGAATGGAGTGGGCGGATATCCTCGTGGGTAGGCA
>Ga0307507_10009204_pt1 | contig 13258 bp, 13 predicted proteins | sample 7_EM_MG_FD_207223 | JGI IMG/M metagenome (GOLD analysis project Ga0307507, IMG submission 207223) | Populus trichocarpa ectomycorrhiza microbial communities from riparian zone in the Pacific Northwest, United States - 7_EM | ecosystem: Host-associated > Plants > Roots > Unclassified | place...
GTCGGTTTCTCTCTCTCGGTTTCCCTCCTCTTTCTTCAAAAAAAAAATACTTCCAGCTCTCCCTCTCTTTCCTCTTTTTTCCTCCCCCTTTTGTCCTGCACTCCCTCTGTATTTATAGGCAGAGGGAGTGAGGGCCACCCTGCCCTGCCTTCTCATGGCAGGGCATGATGGCAGCATGGGGGGCGGCTACTGCACAGCCGCCCCTGCCTCTGCACTCTGCAGGGTATGGCCCTTTTGGCGTGAGGGTGTGGTGGTGTCAGTGAAGGGACAAGTCGGGGCGTTGGTTTTTTGGGTTTTGGGAGAGAGATAAAGGATAAAAAATGGGAGGGAAAATGCTTCTTCTTCCCCTATTCTCTGCGTGTCCAGGGGAAGAAGAAGGCTTATGGTGCCGTTCAAAACGGCACCGTTTGCTTCCCTTTTTTTTTTTTTGTGGCAGTGAAACGCATGAAACGGCGCCGTTTTGACCAAAACGCGCCGTTTCATTTAAACAAAAACTGGCGCCAAAAAGAGTTCAATTTCAAATCAGCCCTTCACTTTGCGCGCTTTTTCACTATGGTCCTTGGTTTTGGATTTCTTCAATCGAGTCCCTAATTGGCCACCAGACTTCAATATATATGCAATTAAGCCCCTGATTTGACCAAATCAACTCTCAAAAATTATAATTTGACCCCAGAACTTTAATTTCTTCCAAATAAAACCCAAATTGACTTAAAAATCAATTTTCTTGCGATCAAACCCTCCGTAAATTCAATTAAACCTTCAATAAAATTTAATTGAGTCCATAAACATCTGATTTTGTATATTTCTTCCTCAAATAAAATTTCTTTATCAATAGGACTCTCACCGGTCAATGATAAACTGTCAAATTTCAATCTTTGTATTTTTGAACCTCCTCAACTAATTTTTGACCATTTTCTGGGCGCTTTGACATCCTCTTTTCACTGCTATTATTTTGATAATACTTTGATTTTTTTGTATTTTGTGCGGGGACCCAAAAAATGGGTTACAACAAGTGTTTTACCTTTAGGAATATCCATATCACACCTATATTGGAGGAATACGACATGATCTTGGATTTTTCGAATTTCAAACAAATATTTAAAAATACAACATTAGAGGTAGTCAGTTTGTTGTGCTTGAGAAAAGTCAGCCAGTGTAGGGTAGCTGATGGAGGATTTAGAGTGTGTTTGGCAGTGTGGTAGCGGTTGCTTTTCAAATAGCTTTTCGTGCCGAAATACATGCCAATGATGTTTTTTTTATTTTTTTAAAATTATTTTTAACATTAGTACATCAAAACGATCCAAAAAGTACAACCACACTCAATTTTAGCAAAAAAAAAATTCAAAATTTGACAAAACACAGGTTGAAACGCACAGCCAAACAGTCTCTTAGAATGAAGGCCATCGAAGCCAGGATGAAGAAGAATGACGAGGAAGGAAAACTGGGAAATGAACGGTAGAAACTAGTAGCTTTCGCTATATTTGGTCTAGTTCTTTTTCCATCTGAAAATGAGGACATCAGTCTAAGCTACAAATGCATTTATGGAATATGAGCATACCCAAATTAACCCTTTCATAGCAATTTTGGCAGAAACATTGCTATCACTCAATCATTATAACACGCACGGGAAAAGATCTTTCAGGTGTTGTATTCCTTTAATGGATTGTCAATCACATTAAAACATCAAGAGATATTTTAATAATTTTTAGTGGTTTGATCTTTGATCATTGGAGATTTAAAAGAATCTAGATGTGAATTTCTTCAATTTAATTTTTAATTGATTTAAAATTTTTAAATATAATTAAATTTTTAATTTGATCTATAATTAAATTAAATTGACCTATTAAAAATCTAATTATGCCCTTGAACTTAATTGTTTTATGCAGATTTGTCCAATAATTATTTTTTTAACTTTGAATCTATATTTGTTTTTTAGTCTTGGGCATAATGTGATACAATTAGGCTTCCAATATTATTTAAAATTGTAACTTGATTTTTCAAAAAAATTGAAATCTTCCCATCTTTCTTTGTCAAAACACTAGTCTCCTTGTTATTATTATTTTATTTTATTTTATTTTTATTTTTATTTTGAAAAGAAAAATAAAAAATTTTAGAAATAACCCAGAAATGGGTTATGACAAGTATGTTTGCATATAAATATTTTTTTTAACTTAAATTAAAAAATTGTTACAAAATGGAGTCAAAATTCTACTTTAATCAAAAGTTATAATTTTTAAGTTTCTTATGAGATTTAACTTATAGTATTTTTTTTTAAATATTTGTTTTGAATCATTTTTACCAAAGATACTCCTAACCATAGTTATTAAACCCGGATCGGCCCGACGGGTCGACCTGGTGGCTGGACTGGTCCAGGTAAGTCAAAAGGCCGAGATAATCAAAAACCCGATTGACCTGTGACCTAGTCGACCTGGCAAAACCCGGTTGAGACTTGGTGTTTTTTTTTCAAATGTGTTTTTTCTCCTAGCCAAAGACTTCTCTTTTTTTTATATTTTTAGTTGGTTATTAACCCTTTTTAAAGTTCACTATATAAATATTAGAATAATATTTTATTTTTTCAATGTGGGATGTGAAGTCCTTTAGTGTATATATATTCTATGTTCACAAGAAAAAACAACTTGAATGTGAGATTTGAAGCCCTTTAGTATATACACTTTATATTCACAAAAAAAAAGTTATGTTTTTTCATTGTGGAATAAAAAAACTTTTGTTTTAAATACTTAAACTTAAAATAATAACATACCAACATAGTATCTTTTCAATGTGAGATATAAAACCTTTTAAAATAATCTTTAAACTTTATTATTTATAATATGTATAACATATATTCACATGGATTGTTTTTTAATTTTTTCATATGAAATATTAAAACATTGATTTTTTTTAATTTTTCTGGGTCGACCCGGGTCAACCCGTGTAACCCAGCTCCTTGGCCGAGTCAACTCCCAGATCGGGTCAAATAATTATGCTCCTAGCATAAAATTATTTTAACTTATTTTTGTTAAAAATTGTTTACAAAAAACAACTTTTGAATTATAACTTAAAATCTCGAAAGCTACTTTTCATAAATGATTCAAAACATATTCTAATATCATTTATTAAACAAAATGTTTAGATACTATTATTTCTGATAAAGCGTTGAGCACACTTCACACTACTCGTTTGCCTTCAAAGGTTATATGTGATTTTCTCAAGAAAGAACTTCATCGATAGCAGCAGTTGGGGATTCATAAACAGGAGAGCTTGGACTTTCTACAAACTCATCGGTGCATCTTACTATGCACTTTCTTCTACTTTGATCAAGAGCAGAGGAATCCAGAAACAGGATAGCTATGTGGTACGACCTCAATATGGAGTGTCCCAATCCAGTTGGACCACAAGAGATGCAAATAATAAACTTGGGGAAGAAGAGAAGAACAGAGCAAATGTGACACTTCAGGTAACGGGATAACAGGATTTATTAATTCTCAAAACTAAAAACTCAGGATTTATTAGGAAATCAAAATATTAAATTTTATTTTATCTTTGCAGCTTTATTATAAAAATTAAAAAAAAAAAACACATTCACTTTTATTATATTTTACACATACAACCATGTTTTCACGTTACAAAATATCAAAAGTTCAAATCAGATCAAACAACAGTAGTAATCTAAATATACATTCACGTCTGAAAATTACATAAAGCCTCGGGAACAGTGCTGGAAAATTCTGAGCACCCTCTGTGATTGCAGAACAATGGCGGCGCATCCTCTAAGCACGCGGCCGTCACGGTCCTCCCCTCTTCACTTTTCTCGCCGGCGGTGACAGCCACCGTTACCTGCAAAAGAACAAACACAACAAGCAGTCGATTTTAATTTTCTTTTCCCTTCCGGATCTGTCCTCGGGTCTGTTTTTCTGCAGCTAACGGTGAAGGAGATCGATGGAGGCCGATCTGTGCCGATGAGGGAAGATCTGTTGTGGTCGACGATGGAGAAGAAGAAGCTGAAGTCAGTGGGGGACGGCCGGCTTGGGTTCTGTGAGAGGGAGCTGCTGCGGGGCAGATGGAGGTGCAGCGAAAGGGAAGGAGAATGGAGGCTGTCTTGGCTGAGAGGTTGCGTGCAGGGAGGATGAGGTCGTGGCTGAGGGGCTGTATTGTGGCCGGCTGGGAAAGGAAAATGTGTGGTGGCCGGGCGTGTGTTGGGACGAAGAAGAGAGGTGCTGGTCTTGGGAGCTGGGGAAACGGTGGGTGTTGGTGTGGCAGCTGCTTTGGCTAAGGGACTAGGGAATACTTTGTTGGTGTGGCGGCTTGGTTTGACAGAGATCAAAAATTAGGTTTCTAGGGTTTCTCCTTTTTTCTTCTGACCACCAAAATTGGCCTCCACCCCCTCTTTGTGAATTTTCTTCTCCCACCCCCTGTTCCTGTTTTTTTCTTCTTTATTTATACATTCAAATGCTTAATAAAACATCTGTATTTGATTTTTTATTTAAAAACGATCAATATAATGACGCCTCCATAAAAAAAAATATCAATCATTTTAAAAATAATATATTAAAAATCAATCATGTTAAAAAAACTTTTAAAAAATTAAATTTTTTTTATAACAATGTTGAAAATACTAAAATAATACAAATATATCAAGAATACATATTTTTTACTATTTTTAAATTTTTCAAAAACTTATAAAAAAAATATGTCAAAAATTGGATATCAACAATATATAAATAGAAATTAAGATAACCATGGAAGGAAAATCTCAAGCCAAATTGATTTGTCCTGCGTCAGATTGAATCACAGATGTTTTATTTTCCATCGAGTGTCTTAGGCATAAGAGAAAGTAACTGAGGCATGGCCTCCCATAAAGAAGAGTCTGCTACAACGAAAACACAAGTAAATACTTAACTAAAGACAATAGTAGGTCTACGGACTCGTACGACCTTACAGACATTTTCAAAGGCCACCATTTGAACTCCCAGCCCTTGCTTTCAAATCCTCAAGTCCCTTGCTTTTCTTCAATGATACAGTTGGTCCCCATTAACCTGTATCACAGATTAGTTAATATTTGTAATAACTCAACTTTTATAAAATTCTCAAAAAAATTAAAACCAAAAGCAAAGAAAGTTCAACGTGAAAAAAACATAGCATGTCATGAGTGCTCTTTACTGCTTACACGTATGTTTAGGAGAACTTATCTTTTGTAACCAGCTAGGACGCCAATCAGAATATTCCCCTCCTTTCCTACAACGCTGGCACCGAAAAGGACAGCAATATCGAGGTACATACTTCCCGACTTCCTTAAAGAGGTCCTTCATAGTGCTCAGAAATGAGACATATAAAGGGAACTGCATTAGTGCAAATACTGTCACTGGAAAGAAAGCAGCAAACGAAATAAGACCCGTGGTCCATTTCTTTCTGAAATGAATTATTAGAAAAAGGGTGCAAGCAAAAGCAAGCATGGTTGTCATCACTGAGAGGAAGAGTAAAGTGAAGCCCCATATCAGTTTCCGAGGAATATTGTGGTAGAAGTTCTCATATTCAAAAGGAGAGGTGAGGATAGAAAGGAACATCACAACAGAGGTCAAGGAGCTAGCCAAGGCGATAACATCCAAGACAGTGAAAGCTAAGAAGAAACGGTTGTGAAGGAAAATGGGAAAGCCAAGATCGTTAGAACCTCCAGGTATAGTGTAAGCGGCAGCAAAGACAACGGTGGCCAAAAGAACGGCTACTGCTGAGCATGACTGAGAGGTCTTCTCGATCCATTCTTGCGCCAACTTGAGTTGAGCTTTATGCTCCTCTTGGAAGAGCTCGAGTGCAGTCAATTTGCAGTCCTTGTCACGTTGCATTGCTTTATAAGGCAGAACCACCACCCTTAGATGATCTTCAGGCTCCATTTGTAAGAACTTGTGTGCTGTCAGTTTGTACTCATTGTCAGGCGGAACCACCACCCTTAGATGATCTTCAAGCTCCATTTGTAAGAAGAAATTGTGTGCTGTCACTTTGTGCTCATTGTCAGGCGGATCCTCCCTCGGTGCCCGCTTCTCGGACAGATAAGGTGGAACCGCCCTCTGCACCCGCTGCACGGACAGAGAACATGTAAACAAATTCATTAGTGTCGGTACAGTCATTAATTACAGGAAAATGGGCTCCCTATCATGGACACGTATTCTCTTTTATTAAAGCAACAGAATGTACATTAAAGTACACTCTTATTTATTGCAAGGCATAAAGAGCTGCGTTTCACTGATTTTGAAGTAAATTCGAATATGGGCACTGAAAATGAACTTAGATTTCAGTTTGTTTTTGTTTATGGTTGAGAATTAGTTGACTGGTTGAGAAACAATTGATTGGTTTTATTTTTATTAATTTAATTTTTTATTTATTTATGATTTGAAGCTTATAAATAGGTTTGTAATCAGAATCATAATTCAATAATATAAAGAGTGGTTTTAAAGAGAGTAACACTTAATAAAGTATATCAATATATCTTAAAATTTTTTTTGTTCTTGAGTTTGCTATTTAGCATTGTTGTCCATAAGTATAATTAAAAACATTCTTTAATATTACCTAACAAATGAATACTACTCATAGCTAGGAATAAAGAATTGTATTGTTAAAAGTAAACTAAATTTCTAAAGAATTAGTTAAACCGGTCGACTAGTTGGGAAATGGTCAACTGGTTGAATTAGGGCAACCGAATTACATTAAATGAATTGATCGACTGGTGCAAAAAACAATCAACCGGTTGAGTCGGTAAAATACTTTTCCTTACAAACTTAGGTTTTTCTTTTGTTAATTTAAATTTTTGATTGTCTAGGATTTTATGCCTATAAATAAGCTTGTAATCAGAACGGAAGAGATGCATATAGAAGAGCTTATAGAGTGTATCTTTGAGAAAATACTTAATGAAAAACATCATTTCTCTTAAATTTATGTTGTTCTTTAGTTTTGCTTTTTAGCGATATTTAACTTCTACCACACCAAGAGTTTATTCCAACAAGTGGTATCAGAGCTTATGCTTGATTATTTGACATAACCAATCCAAACATCCCACTTCAATATATTTGTTTGACAAATGATAACTATGAAACTCAGTATATTCAAGTGAAAGCTTTGCTAGGTTCCCAAGATGTATGGGAAACAATTGAAAAGGGTTTTAAAAAGCCTATGGAAAGAGTAACGTTGACTTCATCCCAAAAGGAGGCCATATAAAAGGCATGAAGAAAGGATCAACAAGAACTCACAATCATCCACCAATGCATGGATGATGCTATTTTTGAGATAATGGCCAACGCAACCACCACTAAGTTGGTATAGGAAGGTTTGCAACAATCAAACCAAGAAGCTAACAATGTAAGAAAGTTATGTATACAAAGTTTATAAAGTGACTTTAAAAAGTTATATATGCTTAAATTGAAGAATATTTTAGATTACTTTGCTAGAGTATTGGTCATATATAATAAACAAAAAAAGAGAGAATATAAAGTGATATCAAAGAGAGAAACACTTAAAAAAAATATACATTTCTCTCAATCTTCTTCTTGTTCTTGAGTTTTGCAACTTAGCATTGTTGTCCATAAGCTTCTACTAAACCTAATTTACTTCCAACAAGTAGTATATACTCTCCGAGGAGATGGCTTAACACGTGTGGTAGAAAAGATTCTACGCTCGTTGTGAAAGAGATTCCATTATGTGATGATTGTGATAGAGGAGTCATAAAATATGGATTTTCTTACAATTCAAGATCTTATGGGTAAACTACAAACCCATGAAAAAAGAATCAATGAAATTCAAGAAGATATAGGTGCATAAACACTCTTCTCAAAATTCTCTACAAAAGAGAAGCAAGATGGATTTGAATATACCCAAAGGAGTAGACGACATGGACAAGGTAGAAGAAGAGGAGAAAAGGGCAAATTAGAAGAGGAAGCCATGACAGCCTTAACAGGTCAACCAGTCAACCAAATAAAGCAAACATGTCAACATGTTCCACTTACAGTAGCAATCTGAGACCTAAGTTTGACAAAACAAAAGTTAAGTGCTATAGATATCAAAAACAATTGGTCATTATGCTAGGGATTGTTGGAATCCAACTAAGAGGGTTGAAGAGAATGTCAATCTTGTGATAGAAGAGGAGAAAAAGGCTATTATATTACTAGTCTATGATGAATGAATGCAAGCCAATGAAAACATATGGATTTTGACGAAGGTGCCAACAATCACATGTGTCGAGATAAAGGCAAATTCATGGAGCTTGATGAATCAATTAGAGGTAATGTCACCTTTGTAGATCATTTAAAGGTTTCCACCAAAGAGAAATGTATGATTTTGATTCAAATGAAAGATGATAGTCATCAATTTATTGGTGATGTTTATTATATCCCAACTGTAATAAAGCAATATATTGGGTTTGTGACAATTATTGAAAAAAAAGTTTTGAAATTAAGATAAAGATCGTACTTTGACATTATTTGATAATCATGGAGCTATGATCGCAAAGGTGACCATGAGAAAGAATAAAATATTTTTGCTAAACATGGAGACAAATGTGCTTAAAGGAATGTGTGAAAGATGAGACTTGGCTTTGGCATATGAGACTTGGGCATGTAAACTTTGATAGCATGAAGATGATGGCACAAAAAGAGATGTTAAAGGGTCTACCATCAATTGAACATCCAAATCAATTGTGTAAAGGATGTTTAGAGGACAAACTATTTCGTAAGAGCTTTCCAAAGGAGTCTATATCAAAAGAAAATCAACTCCTACAAGAGATACATGCAGATGCATGTGGTCCTATTTAACCATGCTTGTTTGGTTTAAAATTATACTTTCTACTTTTTATTGATGATTATAGTAGAAAAATCTAGTTATACTTCTTAAAAAAAAAGTCTAATGTATATAAATGTTTTAAGAAATTTAAGGTATTAGTTGAAAAGAAAAGTGATAATTCTATAAAATCACTTATAACAAATAAGGGATGAATTTTGTTCTAATGAGTTTAATAAGTTTTGTGAAAATAGTGGTGTAAAAAGACTCCTAGTAGTGCCTAGATCTCTAAAACAAAATGAAATGGTAGAGAGAAAAAATAGAAGCATCCTCAACATGATAAGAACCATCCTCAAAACTAAGAAGATACCTAAAGAGTTTTTGGTTGGAGCTATAGATTGGGTTGTTTACTTGTGAAATAGGAGTCCTACTTAAGGCTTGAATGTCATGACTCTACAAGAGGCATGGAATGGAAGAAAGTCAAGTGTTACTCATTTGAAGATATTTTTTAGCATTGGCTATTTGCATGTAGATGATCAAATAACAACTAAGTTAGATGACAATAGTAAAAAGATGATCTTTGTGGGCTATTATCAAAAGTACAAAGGATACAACCTTTACAACCCTAATGAATGAAAGACTATGATTATTATAGCTATTGAGTTCAATGAAGAAGGAGCATGAGATTAGAAAGTAACTGATGGTGAGAAGACTTTCTATCGATTCTTGATGAAAAGGAGGAGAGACATGAAGATCATCAAGAACCTATAGTTACACCTCCACAAACACCAATGCACTTAACTTCACCTTCATCTTCTTCTTTTTTCTTGTGAAGTTCAAGTAGTGGCAGCTCATAAAGTCTACCAAGAAAAATAAGAAGCCTTGATGACATATATGAGGTAACTAATCTTATTGATGATGATATAACATTATATTATCACCTTGCTATATGTGATCCTATAGTATTTGAAGAAGAAATAAAGGATGAAAAATGAAGAATTGTTATAGATGAAGAGATTGCATCAATTAGGAAAATGACACATGAAAATTGGTTTCTAGACCTAAAAGAAAGAAGCAAATAGATATCAAGTGGATCTACAAAGAAAACAAAAATGTCAAAGGAGAAGTAAAAAAGTATAAGGTAAAGTTAGTGGTAAAATGTTATAGTAAAAAACATGGGATTGATAATTACCACAACTACCCAATATAGATGGGAAATCTACCAAATAGAAGTCAAATCAACCTTTCTAAATGGTTTTCTTGAAGAAAAAGTTTACATTGAGCAACCTATAGGTTATGAAGTGAAGGGACTTGAAGACAATTTTAAAGTAGAACAAAGCCTTTTATGGATTGAAGTAAGCCCCAAGAGCTTGGTATAATCACATTGATGGATATTTTTTAAAGAATGGATTTGGTAAATGATCCTATGAATATATTATATATGTGAAGATAAAATAGTGGTGATACTCTTATTATATGTTTGTATGTGGATGACTTGATGTTTATAGGAAATAATCCAAAAATATTTGGAGACTTCAAACAAGCAATGATCAAGGAGTTCGAGATGACAAACATTGATCTTATGACATACTATCTAGGGATTAAGATCACACAAGGAGAATATAAAATCTTTGCAAGTCAAGAGAAGTTTGAAAAAAAGATTCCTAAGAAGTTCAAGATAGAGGATTGTGCAAAAGTAAATACTCTAGTTAAGTGTGGAGTGAAGTTGTCAAAGAATAATGAAGGAGAAAAGGTAAATTCTACAACATTTAAAAGCCCAATTGGGAGCTTGAGATATTTGACATGCATTCGTCCACATATTTGTTTTAGAATAGAATTGTGAGTAGGTTTATGAAAACACAAACTACGACACACTTCAAATCTTTGAAGTGAGTTCTTCGATATATCAAATGTACTATTAATTTTGGCTTATTCTATAGATATTCTAACAACTTTGAACTTGTGGGTTATAATAATAGTGATTGGGTTAGAGATATGGATGATAAAAAAAGCACTATAAGTTCTGTTTTCTATATGGAAAACATAACATTCATATGGAGTTCAAAGAAGTAATCTATAGTCATATTATCAACTTGTAAAGATGAATATATAGTTGTTACAACATGTCTTTGTCATTCCATATGACTAAAAAGATTATTGAAAGAGTTGTGAATGTCATAAGAGAAATCTACAAAAATTTATGTGGACAACTCATCAACCATTATCTTAGCTAAAAATTCAGTTTTTCATGACAGAAGTTAGCACATTGACACAAGAATTCATTACCTATGAAATTACATTATAAACAAGAAAGTTGAAGTCAAGTATGTAAAGACTCAAGATCAAGTCGTGAATATTTTCACAAAACCACTCAAATATGATGTTTTTGTCGAGATGAGAGATTTATTGGGAGTTATAAAGAAATCAAGTTTAAGGAAGATGTTGAAAGTAAACTAGATTTCTAAAGAATTAATTGGACTGATCGACCAGTTGGGAATCGATCAACTGATTAGAACAAAACAACTAGATTGGATTATATGAATCGGTCGACCATCTTAGAAAACAGTATGACTTGTTAGTCAATAGAATAATTTTTCTTATCAATTGAGGTTTTTCTTTTGTTAATTTAATTTCTTAATTGTTTAGAATTTTTTCCTATAAATAGGTTTATAATCACAACGTGATAGATGCATGCAGAAGAGTTTAAGAGTAACTTTGAGAAAACTAAGAACTTAATGAAAAACATTATTTCTCTCAGATATTTCTTGTTGTTTAGTTTTGTCTTTAGGGATTAGCTTCTACCACACCTAGAGTTTCTTCCAACATGTATCTCATAAAAATATGGCATGGGCTTACGATAGTACAAGAGTAGCTAACTCACCTTGAACCATTGTATTTCTTCTTGTAGCTTGAGTGCAGGGCTGGGCTTGGTTCCTCCGCGGTAGTGCTTCATGTGTGCAACTTGGTGTAACAATGTGTAGCCATTATTATCGATCCTCGAACACAGCCTGACCATAATTGGTTTGAACTTTTTCTTTACATAATTGTAAATCTCCAGCTGTCGATGCATCACAGCTACATGCATTATGTTCTGTCCTGTTTCATTAACAAGCTCAACACCCTGAGGAAATTTTTCAAGTATTTCTTTAGCAATCTCTTCTATTCCATTACTAATTGCTATAAACAACGGGTTTGGGTCTACTCCTTGTCCTCTTCCTCCTTTACCAGGGGTTTCGATATTAACTCTGTTAGAATCCGCTACATTGATAGATTGCCACCAATGACGCTTGTTCTTTTCTATAAGCTCCTTGGCAAGTTTCAATGCAGATTCATGCTTGTCCTTTTCTTTCTTGATTTTTACCGCCTGCCATCCTATCATGTTTCTTCATATGTGAGATATACAGAGAGAGATCTATAATGAATTTTCTGCAAATATGAACAGAGTATACGACAAAATAATATATACAAATGTTCAATTTTGGTGAGATTGATGTAACCATATTATTCGATAGTTTCACCCATATTTAACTAGAGTTTTGCCTATGTTTTATGTATAAAATGCCTTGATATTCTTTGTTTTATGTTTTGAAGGCACTTTTAGATGAAAGATGCAAAAAGGAGTAAATTGGAGGTAATTGGCAGATTTGACCCTCAGTCGATGTTTTGTGCAGAGCATGAGTTCTAGAAGTCGAAATGAAGTGATTCTAGTGTCATTAGAAAGCTAACATCCATACCTTTCTGGAAATATAAGTCAAGAAAAATAAAAATACAAAGAGCATGGAAATCACATCCTTCAAATTCAAAGCTCGCATTCTGCCAGTGTTGACCTTTGTCCATTGAAAATTTAATATCTGGAGCTACAGACATCCCATTGATGTAAACTCAATTGTGTTGGATTTATGACTCAAAGGTCTATAAACGCTCCAAATTTCAGCCACAAACGATGTCATATGAGGGAGATATGAGTTTTCAAAGATGACAACTGAATTCTGCCAGCAAACAGGTTTTGTGAAGAAACGAATCCAAATTACATCCCGAAGCATCAAAACCGACATCCAAGTTTTAATTTCAGCAATTTAGTTCCTCAAGTAAATCAATCCAGAAGGTCAAGGAAGGCAGCCACCAACCTCAAGCCACCAACCTCAAATCACCAACCACAAACCAGCTGCCAGCCACCAGCCGCCAGCCGCCTTCACACTACCACCATCTCTTGATGTTTACACTTGAACTTTGATTTTTCTTACTTACAATTTGTGTATAAATAGGCAGCTAAGTTTATGCTATGAAGAGAACCAAGAGAGAGGGAGAGGGAGTGCAGTAGAATCAAAGAAAGAAGGGTGGCAGTCATAAGAGAAGAAACACAAACTCTCCCCTTTACAACCCAGAAATCATGTATTCTTTCATCTTTAGGAGTAGTTGTTCAATAGATATGCAAGGCTAAGCTCGTTTTCTTGGTTGCAAGGACGCAAACACCTTCAGATTTCAAGAACTGTGAGAT
>Ga0307507_10009205_pt1 | contig 13255 bp, 14 predicted proteins | sample 7_EM_MG_FD_207223 | JGI IMG/M metagenome (GOLD analysis project Ga0307507, IMG submission 207223) | Populus trichocarpa ectomycorrhiza microbial communities from riparian zone in the Pacific Northwest, United States - 7_EM | ecosystem: Host-associated > Plants > Roots > Unclassified | place...
CCTAGTCTCTTCTACTTGGAGAGCTGCGGTGATTTCGTTACCACGACTTTGGTCCACGCTTTTCGTCACAGTTCGATACGATGATGACTTGAACAAGTGTGCCCAAGTCGTGAATCGGTGGTTCCAGCACGCACGGTCTGCTCCTCTATCCTTTTTTCTGAACATCAGGTTCCGCGCATACTACGAAGATATTACGCGAATACACAACTTCCTGGTCGATCTGTCTTCAATCATGCTGAGGGTTTGGCATTTCGGTCTTCATGCCAGACTTACCAAAGATTTGCTCCGTTCCTTTATCGATCTCGACTGGAAATTTCCACTGCTAAAGATACTTGACCTCTTTAGCCACGCTGGTTATGACAAAATCCGCGAGGTCGCATTTTCCTTCCCGCAGCCGCTCTTTCAAAACGCTCCAGACCTTGTCCAGGTTTCCATTCATAATTCGATCACCACCTTTCACGATATTCAGGACCTCCTTCCCTGGTCACAGCTGAGATATCTCAATATTGCATATAGTATTTCTATATCCCGCTGGATCGAAATTATGAATATGTGCCCAAAGCTGTCCAGGTGCATCGTTGTCTTAAAAGAGTTGGACGTGGACTCTTTCCTCCCCGAGAGCATCTGCCATAATCTCAAACACCTTGAATTCGAAATCAACGGTTGCGTCCCACTTCTGGAGCCCCTCTCTATCTGCAATCTTCCTTCTCTGGACACCTTTGGCGTGCTTTATAACTCGACACCTTCTCTGGGCTTTTCTCCAGGAGAGATTTCCGCCCTAACAAATCTTCGAAAATTTTCGTTCAATCGTGGGAGGCAAAAGATTTCCCATGAATACCTCACGCAACTGACCGAAGTCCTGCGTGAAATGGTTAATTTAAAAGTGCTCATACTCCAACAAACCACAAAGGACTTCATTCCCTTGTATGAGGCATTGTCGTTTAAGTCACCAGGAGAACCAATACTACCTCAACTCGGTACTTTCAATATGTGGATCACAACGGACTCCGAAGTTCATCTACCGGAGCAAGACGAGGAACTTGATCCACTTATTGAAATGCTATCTTCGAGAATTGGAGAGGATAGCATTCCAGTCGGCTGCAAACCCCTCCAAAAGTGTATTGTGGGGGTTGAGGATGATGGTATCTATGAGCGGACAAAAAAGAGATTTGATTCATTGGTTGGTAGATTGCCCCCGCAATTCCAGTTCAGAATTGCTGTATTCCGTGATTTTCGCTTCGAACAGCCGGATGGATGGACATATCCAATTAGCGACGTTTTGTAATGGGATCGCTAAATATAGACGCAATGGTGCTTGACCTCTTGTCATAACAGTGTTATTAACAGATCCCGAATGCGAAAACGGAGAAAGAACGCCAGACAAAACTTTGTGGAGAGAAGGAGCAAATCCGATTCGTCTCAACGCCTCGCTACCTCCAGAGAAAGCCAGTATGTTATTCTGGGTTTGCTAAAAGAATACCTTCTTCACTCTTCTTTCTCTTCCCAATTGTCGTCTCCCCACCAGGCCCGCCACTATGATTTGATTGTCGCCGCTTTCAAGGACTTTCCCAAAAAAGATCCCACTGGCTGTCAGCAATGACGATGGACCAAACTTCAGACTTTCACCTCAGCATTATCGGTGAGTTTATCTCTCGTTTTATATAACAATGTAATCACCTTCGTATAGACATTCAGACTGTCTCATTTCCTCTTCCCTCAAGTATCTTGACTTTGGACAGAAACCGCCGCTTCTTTGTATCGGTGACTGATGGAAAAATCACGAAGGACACCAGGGAAATACTTCCGGATTTACAGCTCCTGCATTGGAGTGAAAGTCTGGAAGGCTTGTGAGGCAACATTCCCTTCTCTTTTTCAACAATTAACCCTTCTTGACCAGGATTGTGGAGCCGTCTTCACAAGTCACCCTGAAAATTTTCGAGAAGCACTACTTTCGCAAGAAAAACCTTATTGCTACCTTTTTTATCCCATATGATATTCTGCGCTCGTCTCGAAACGGTGGGCCATAGTTAAATTCATTGCATATTGTCATCCAGCTGACTTTGTCTAAGGGATGTTTCAATCTGTCGATAATTCCAAGAAAATGAAAACACCAGCTCGCCAGATTAGTGTCACCTGGTCTGAATTCCCTCTCGTTCCTGCTAAACCGGAGTGAATTTATCTCTTTCCACCAACCCTATGACAATATTTAATTTTTCTTTGTGTTTCAGCACCGAGATTGTTGAGGAAATTCGTTCTCGTCTCCAGACCACCAAAGAAGATGCGCACAGAATGAAAAGTGCCGGAGTGGCTATCAAGGTTGTTGGTGTATCCGACAATGTGGAGCAAGTTCTTGGTACTGTCGGCGAGGTCATACCCTCTATCGAGTTCCTTGCCAAATGGAAGGTCGTTAGTGACCAACTTGGCTTTGTTGTGCGTGCAGTTGACGCGATCGCCGAAGTACGAGACTTTCCCGATAAAAATTAGATGCCTTACTGACAATAACCATTTTGTAGGTTCACCCATATGCCAAAATTGCGTGGAGTGTGATCTCATTTATTCCGATGGTAGGGCGCCTCTTTGATGAAGAATCGTACATTTTGGTTCTTACAAGGCAATGATGTTCAGAAAATCTCTGAACAGATCCAGCTTGATAAGAACATTTTGGACTTGCTCGACGAAATCGATGTTGCCCTTGACCTAGCCCCGGACGAAGATACATTAAGATCACGCTGCGAAAAGTCAGATCACCATAAGAAGACGCTGACTCGCCTGCTGGAGCAAATCACCGAATGCGGTCATTTCATCCAGTCGTACGTCAAGGATGTGAACTTCGGTACGTGCTTCTCCCACTCTGCACATACAAGATTCCAACGCATTAATCATTCAGGAAATCGGTTGTTGAAGCATTTTGTCAGCAACGGGAAGACAGTAGTCGACAATTTTCGACGAATGCTCAGGAAGCTCCGTGAGGACTTTGTCAGCGAAGTCATCGTTAACGTCGAGACCGACATATTTCGAATTATTGAAGAGGTAGAGTCCATTGACGAAGATGTCAGAGCAGTTGGAAAGAGTATCAAACAAGTTGGTGAGTGACGGACTTTGAGTCTAGCCCTAACCTAACTTCCACCCTTCGGGCAGACTTTAACATGAAACTGCAAAAACTGCCGTATGGGCAAGGAACGGACTTTGATCCAGAGAGAGGTTGCCTGCCGCAAACTCGAGTCAAACTTCTGGACGAGATCATCTACTGGGTGAACAATCCATCGTCACCCCAAGTGCTTTTGCTACTTGGCCAAGCTGGAACAGGGAAGTCCTCTGTTGCACACGAGATCGCTCGTAGACTTCGATCCTTGGACCGACTCACGACCTCGTACTGTTTTGTCCGAGGGAAACCCTCAAGCCGGGATTGTTATCGGTTTTTCACCACTTGTGCATTGAATCTTTCCAACAAGTATCCTGCATTCAAGGATGCGCTTAGCAATGTTATCGACAGAAACCCAGGCCTAGTTGAAATGCAGGCATACACGACTCTTTTCGAATATCTGCTTCGAGATCCACTTAAAGACATATCTTTTGTTGGTCCTGTATTCATCGTCATTGATGCTCTGGACGAGAGCGAGGATGCCTCTGAGATGCAACAACGAGATACCCTTTCATTCCATGATTTCCTTGCGACACGGCTGGGAGAATTGCCATCCAATTTTCGGATTCTGATCACGTCACGGCCCGAGCCAGACCTCGAGAATGCTTTTTCCGAATCACCGTTCGTCCGCAGGATGTCCATGGATGAATCCAGATTCACAGTCGGATTGGATGGTGACATTCTTGTCTACGTGCGCACTAAACTGAGCAGGGTCAAGGGAGTTACCGAAGATGATCTCGAGAAGTTGGCGAAGAAAGCCGAGGGTAACTTCCAGTGGGCATCTGTTGCATGCAGTCACATTTCCAAGCCCCCTTCTGGCCTTGATTCACGACGGTGCATTCAAAGAGTGTTGCAACCAACCATTGTTAGCACGGCGACGGCTCTAAATCCTTTGGATGAACTCTATACCGCTATCCTCAAGAGGTTCAACATGAAGGATCGTGACGTACGCGATACTTTCAAGTCTGTAATGGGTCAGATCTTGGGTGCTTTTGAGCCGCTTTCGGTTGATGCATTAAATATATTCGTTTCCTCGAAGGACATTAACGTTTCCGCTTTGGTGGACGACCTTGGATCGCTACTCAGCCATGTCACCCCTACTGAATCAGGCCTCCCTGTTTTTCCGCTCCACACGTCTTTCCGGGACTTCCTCATTGATAAATCCCGAAGCGGTGACTTCTATGTCAACCTGGATAGTGCTCATGAAGAGCTCACATTAGCAACATTGCAGACAATGCAGCATGAGCTCAAATTCAATATCTGCAAACTCGAGACATCGTACCTCCTCAATAGTGAAGTTCCAGATCTTCAAACCCGCATAGAGGATAATATCTCCTCAGCTTTATCGTACTCCTGTCGTTTTTGGGCAGACCACCTGGCCCGTGTCCCAAAGTTCGATTCTAATATGTTCAAGAGTTTGCAGGCATTCATAAAGGAGCGGTTTTTGTTTTGGTTGGAGGTGTTGAGTGTTAAAGGGGAAATGATGGTTGCTAAGCTAGCGTTGATGTCATTACGAGGGTGGCTAAACCAAGTGCACGACAAAGTGAGTGTATATTGTTCGTCTCCTACTTGCATGTTTAGTGACGAAAACAGGTCGAGATTAAAGAAATTGATGAGTTAGTCAAGGATGCCATTGCATTTGTTCGCGGCTTTGGATACCCGATCGCACGAAGCGCGCCTCACATATACCTATCTGCTCTTCCACTTTCGCCATCCTCATCTGTGATATCCAGACTCTACATTCCTCTGTTTAGGACCTTGCGACAAGAGACAGGAAGATTAACGGAATGGACTGCATTGGAAATGGTGGTCCCTGTTTCTGACAAAGAGAGGGTGCGCTGTGTTGCATGGTCTCGAGATGGCGAATACATTGCAACAGGGGTGGATTTCGATGTCTGTGTCTTCAGTACCTCAACGAGGACGCGTGTCAGTGGGCCATTTCACGTTGAGGATCGCCTGGCGTCTATCGCATTCTCACACGATGGGCAGCGGCTTGGAATAGGCCTTTGGGAAGGGAAGATTTGGATCTGGGATGTGATGAGAGGGAACAGAACAGAAGTACGCGGGCCATGGATGCCAGTAGGTGTTTCAGCGGTCGGGTTTGTGGAAGATGGTAGGCAACTCGTGTTAGGCTTGTTTGATGGCAGAGTTTGGCTCTGGGATTTGGAAAAGGCAGAGAGTGTGGGAGGGCCCTTCATTGGGCACAATAATTCTGTTTGGGCGGTGTCATTCTTGGATCAGGAACATATCGTGTCGCGATCGGGGTTTCAAACAGTGCGAGTCTGGAATGTGAAGACAAGGGCGAGTGTAGCAAGAATGGACGTAGCCACCGGCACAATCGACTCGGCTGTTCATCAAGCAAAATATTTCATCCATGATCTCTCTCATGTCAAAAGTAGCTTTCGTATGTGCTCGTGGACCGAGGCCACGAAGGGGGAGGAGAAATACATCGCTGAAAGGAAATGGGGTGAATGGGGCCCAGTTGCTGCTTTTTCGTCTGATGGAAAACTGGTCGCTACTTGCAGCCCAAATCACGTCCATGTCTGGTTTGCGAAGGGAGGAATGGCAGGAAGCCTCGCAGGTGGTCCATTCAGCAATGACGGAGGGTTGTGTCTGGCATTCTCGATGGATGGGCAACGGATCGCATCTGGAACAAAGGATGGGGCTTTACGTGTGTGGAATGTACAGCTAGTGGATGAGGAAGAGTCTAGTAATCGGAGGCCGCCTTGGTCAGTGGCGTTCATGCCTGATGGTGAACAAATTGTAGCCGGGTGGAAGGATGGGAGAGTCGAGGTGGTGGGTGCATCAACAGGACAGGCAGTGGTGAAGGTCAAGGAGGGGGATAACGGAGAGCATTGGACGTTTGTCGCAGTCTCACCTGATGGGGATCGTATCGTTTCAGCGAGGGACAAGGAGATGTATATCTGGACTCGAGCGGGGAAGGCAGTTGCAGGTCCACTGAAAAGCAGTGACAACAAACCATTCTGGTCTGTCGCCTTCTCTCCAAACTCAAATGATCTCGTGGCCTATGGCACTTGGCTCGGGACTGTCTGTGTTTTGAACGCTTCAACAGGAGACATGATTGCTGGACCGAAGCAATTCACTGCCTTTGTGACTTCTCTCGCACTTTCTCCTTCGAAAACCAATGGCACAATGATGGGGACACGTGTGGCTCTGGGCGCACAAGATGAGATATTCATATGGGACCTGCAGACAGGAAGTGTTGTTGGGCCATTCACGCATCATCGCAACATTTATGCGCTTGTGTTTTCCCCTGATGGAAAATTCATCACGTCCGTGGCGGATGACTACACCCTATGCGTATGGGACTCCTCAAGTGGAAAGGCTGTGAGAGGGCCTGTTGAATTTCCTGATCGTCATAAAGTCGTCTTGGACGACCATCCCAGAATGTCAACCCGGCGGATTGCATTGTCCTTCGATGGACGGAGGGTGGCATTCATGGGAATCAACAACACGATTCTGTTATTTGATGTACTCTACAACGGAGACTCGGATATCGTCCTGCACAGCTCATTGACATTATCAGGACACGTACAAGCCTTGAATTCCTTTGCATTTTCACGAGATGGACACTATTTGGTTACCACGTCGAACGATCGAACGATAAGGATTTGGGATTTACAGGCTGCCTTGAAACAGAAGGAAGCCCTTGACGGTTTGGCCTCTGATGAACCTGAGGTCTTCAACCTTGACGAGGTCTGGATCGATGACTGTGGTTGGGCAGTATGCCCTCAGGGAGATGGTAGTAATCCAACTTTGCGACGGCTGTTCTGGGTCCTAGAAATTCACAGGAATGGGCTCTGTCGTCCAAGCAATAGGCGTGTGGTGGGTGGGCAAAAGGAAACCCGGCTGGGTCTTGAAAACTTTGTTCATGGCAAGAACTGGGTCAAGTGTTGGCTTGGGTTTGAGTGAGATGGAGATTCTTTCATTGTTGACACTGTCTATGGTCCTTGTAACTCGGATAATGAAGCATCGTAGCAGTTTGTGTAGAAGTTAATTTCAGGCCTGAGACACGGCGATGGCAATCCCTGACGCCCAAGGAGAGCTCGAGAACCCAAGCAGAATACAATGCAAGAGAGAGTCAGGCGGTCCGGAGTTGGCGTTGCTGCCATCTTTGGCGACGGCGGGTTGTCTACACACAAGCTACTCATCACCTCCGACGGGCTAGAGCCATGTCTTTCCTCATCCCGTTCATCGTCAAACCTCTCGCCTACGTCTCCCTCCCACTTTTCGTTGTCCAACGGATCGCCGTCCAACAAGCACCCTCGCCTCTCCGGTACTACGCCCGTCTTGTTGTATACGTCAGCACCCTCTTCACCGTCGCCTCATGCAGCTTCGTTGCTGCAGTCGGCATGACCATCCTCGGCCGACCTTATGACACGAACCAGTTTGTCGCTCGCATGTTCTACACCATCGTTCATAGAGCGTTGGATTTAAAAGTAGAAATAGAAGGAGAGGAATACCTAGAAGCTAAACCTGCGGTGTACATGTCCAATCACCAGAGCATGATTGACGTTGTCATCCTTGGACGGTGAGCTTTTTCGAGTTTAGTAGAGTGAATATTCGTTTATTTACCATCTATTCAATTGTAGGTTATTAACCAAAAAAGTAGTCGTAATGGCCAAGACGTCCCTGAAATACTCCCCCCTTGGACCTTTCATGATTCTAGCAGGCAACATCTTCATCACCAGAGGCAACAACGCCCGCGCAGTGCGTTCCGTTGAGGCCGCCGGACAAAGGATGAAGAAAGAAGGTCTGTCGCTCTGGATATATCCCGAGGGCACTCGCCACATGTCGGAATCTCTAGACATGCTCCCTTTCAAGAAGGGTGGTTTTCATCTCGCGATCAATGCTAAGATACCGATCGTCCCGATTGTTGTCGAAAATTATTGGCATATTTACCGTAAAGGTGTTTTCGATTCTGGCGTGATTAGAGTCAAAAGTACGGTATTTTTTCTTCTTCTTCTTTAAGGCGGACCCTGAATTCCTTTGTTTTTATACAAGTCCTTCCACCCATTCCGACAACTTCGATGACCACGGATGATGTTCAAGATTTTGCAACACATGTACGAGAATTGATGCTAGAGGCACTCCACGAGATGTCCCCATCAGAGAAGACCCCCAAACGACCGGTCACCCGCGTTGTTAACGAAGAAGTATCCACAGATAAAATAGCGAGGCAGGAAAGAGAGCCCTCTCCACCCTCCATCGGAATTATACCAAGTTCGGTCGAAGCAGCTCTTTCCACCGTTGGCTCTACCTCTTCACTTTCCTCTTCGTCCGTCTCTGTGGGTCAAAGGAGCGGAAGGGGAGACGGTACAGAGACGGAGGAGGATGAGGAAATGGTGTTTGTTGGAAGACCGAAAGTATGATATCAGTTATGTGATGATGGCTCCAGATGAGCTTTCTTGTATTCTTGCATTTGTGACCCCACAGTTATTCGCCGGATTTTAATTCATAACGTTGCTACCCTTCTCCATTTCAATCATGGGAATAATTTCCACCGAGTTAGACTTTAGAGTGACTCTATGTGTTTACGTGAACAGGAATGACATTAGCTGTCAGCCTAGTATTCAATTTTCATACTCGTCTCGTAAAGTCTTTTTATTCCACCGGTTTATATTTCAGGAGAAACCAACACACAGAATCTATGTAGGTGATAACCCTCGTTCTTTATGGTGCATTCTGGGGTGTCCCGCATCATCTCGAGCTCCAAATTGGTCGGAGTTCAGTGGATCAACGATAACGACTTTCTTGAGCTCGGCCGGTTTCTTGTTTCTTGGGATGTCTGCAATGAGTCTATCACGCAGAGTCCAATTGCGGCAAAGTCCTTAGTATTTAATTGAAAAAAGCCAAATCATTGCCTATTATCTTTCGTGACAATCATACAAGTCAACGTATCGTCTGCTCTCTTCGCAAAATTAATCCAGAAAGACCCTGGAGACTAGTTCTGAAAATTGTAGAATTGAAACGAGGTACGGCGCAGTTCATTATTCTTCCAGAAGACGGGTATCTCCTTGAAGATTGGGTTATCCGATTCGGGAAGCTTGGAACGTGCGATAAAGACCGGTTTACTCACACACGTTCATAGTGCGATACTTATCGTATGAATACATATAGATGAATATAAGTATGTCTGGAGGTGAACCAAAGGCGAACGTTTCATACGAATGCGGATTACGTCCGAGCGGCCCGATGAAGTTGAAGCTTTTGCTTTTGCTCTTGGGATAAGGGAATATGACCCGTCTACATATTATCGTCGTTCTACGCTGCGCCATCACTTGTAACCATAAAGAGGACAGACCCGGATCTCCTGGATCCGGAATCTGGATGGTTGTCGCTGTAGGTGATGAAGCGAGGTACAAAATTGTTGGGGAACTGTGGGGAAACGGAATCCGTCGCCGTCAGGTGAGATACTTACCTACACCAGAAAGCAGAAAAGAATTTAAACCTGACTAACCCCATTTCGCACCGTTTCCCATTATCTTGAGAAATGGGTCCACAACAAAAATTCAACCCTGATCGTATATATAAAAGCCTGTGATCCCCCCCTTTCCTTAACCCCCATCATCGTATTCATCACCCTCACAACCAACTGGTTTTATTATGTTGTCCACCACCAGGACTTTTCCAGGTGAGAGCTCTTTTTCATGCCCACTCATTACCCCCTGACAACTCCATAACTCAAACAGAATGCTGGGGCCATCGCGGGGCATGTCTCTTCCCCTATTGCTTCCCCATTCTTGCCCACTAACACAGTGCTTTCCGGTTTTTGAACCGTGCCACCTCATCGTCTTCTACACACACATTATTTGAAACGTCGCGGCTATAAATAGGCTTCGGCATCCTTTCCGGAGAACACTCGTGCAAGCTTCGAAGCCGCCATTCGCGATGGCGCAGAGGGCATTGAGAGCGGTATAATTCTATCAGTCCCCCCCGTCTAGCCGTAACGAACAAAGCGATATACAGACGTCCATGTTTCGAAAGATGACGTCGTCGTAATGTTCCATGACCCTTGTAAGGTCCCCATTTTGTTCTCGTGACAATGTCATTGAATTTCGTTTTGAAATTCCAGCAATCGAAAGGACAACGGACTCGACAGGTACGGTCTTTCATTTTCTCACCATGATCCTCAGGGTCTTGCTACCGGGGGCTTTCATCTTGCTAATGCTCCGGCCGTTTAGGCGAAATCAAAGAAAGATACTGGTATGGAGAAGATGGTATGGAACACGTTCGGACAATCCGGGAACCCAAACAGTCGATCCCCACGTTCGAAGAGACTATCAAGCTGCTTATGCAGGTGAGCACATTTTTTTTGTATTCAACCCCCGCGAACGTTCCTCATCACCCATCAACAGCCCGAGAATCAACAGGTCAAGTTCAACGTGGACGTTAAGGTTCAGAACGACCCAGATAAGCTCTTCAGGTTGATGCACGATATTATCTCCTCGCAGCCCAACTGGGAAACTCTGCTTGCCCCGCGCATCCTCCTTGGTTTGTGGCATCCGCGTTTTATCGCGTTTGCTAAAGCGAGGTTGCCATACTGTCGCCGTTCGTATATTGGCAATAGCACCCATATTGCTAGGAAATATTTCTGGAACGATTGTCATACGTTTTCAATGTCTTTTGGGACTTTGACCACTGCGGATGGAGAGAGGTAAGTTTTTATGGGAATTTCTTTTGGCTGAAACTAAAAATCGATGGAAATAGGTTTAGAGAAGAGTGCAAGACAGCAGGCAAGAATTTGATGGTCTGGACTGTTAACCTGCCTGACCATATGATGGAGGTTTGTGCTGCGTTCTATGTGGCTGAGATCGTTTATTAAATAAGGCTTTGTAGGCGGTGCGCTGGGAAGTAAATGTGATCATCACGGATGTAACGAGCACATGGCTGGATCTTCGTTCGGCTTTACAAGGTGAGGCCAGCCCTTTTAAGCAATTCCAAATTATTTTTTTCTGACGAGTAGTTCTTTCCCCTTTTAGTTGACTATGACAAAACTCATTTAAAATATGGACGCAGCTTCCTCTGGACGACAGTTTGGTTCTATAGCCCTGTCATCGCGCTTTATGAAACCAAGGTCCGATTTTATTTGGAGAAGGCTGCGGGATCGTTTGATGATTTCGTTGGTCCTAAAATCGTCGAGGCGAATGCGTAATGTACGATAACATTATTTGTTTTAAATAAAAAGTCTCGAGTCTTTATAATTATGCTTTTATATAGCGATTTTATAGACGACAACAAACACAAATAGCACGATTACAACTCGATCCAATGTCAGACCAAATGCGCATTACGGCCTCTTCTCTTCTCCTTTCCTTAGCACCTAAATTAGAAAGCACTAGACATCGCCGCACGCCTGAAGACACAACCAAACTTTCTACAATGCTCCATTGGATCTCAAACATTAGGACCCAATACAGCCGCTTCTCTCTCCTCTGACCCTTCATCCGGCCGCACGCTGTATCTCTCTTCAAATTTCGTACACGAAGCTTCCAAGAACAACGCTACACGCTTGTTGGATATCATGAGAAAGTCATTTTCTGTGATCTCGACAGGAGGAAACCAATCTTGAAGACGAATATCTGGCTTTCATCACTGACACTTGCTGGGAGCGGCTACAGGACAAGGTCAATCGCAGAGTTCCCACCTTTGAAATCGTGCCGCAGGGTGCAGAAGTTTCGACGATGTCTTCGGTTCTAAAGACTATCATTGAACTTGCAGAAGCGTGGAACGCTTGGCGACTTCGTACTGGCATCCCTGAGAATTCTACCCAAATCATGAAGATGAAAGAAAATCTCAATCACTCACAGTCCTTTGATACTCTAAAGCATTGTTTCGAACAAATTTTTTGCCCACTCGACGATGCAGAAGACCACCTACAGCAGCTCCGCCGCCTATGGCGTTGCTGCTATGCCCTCCTCAAGTCCGACTTCTTTGTCGATATCTTCCATTCGAGATGGAAGAAAGATTCTGCCGGAGAGAATTGGTTTTTCTATCGTATCTACCGTCGGGTATGGCGTCTTTTATTCCTACCGTAGGGGAGCGGACGTTCTCCTTCGCAGGGGTATACCTCTTTGACGCCGTCCGGGTGTTCATCTGCCATCACCGTCTGTTGGATTCCTCACGAGTCTGCCACAGTCCATATGGATGTGCCTCTCGATCAATTCCTCTCTCAAATCGGTCAGAGACTCAATCGGTCGCACCATTCCGGTGATCGAGCCAAGAGTTCTCAGTTCATGTCGGAAGCACGCGGCCTCTGGTCAGTGAACAATAGGACAGTCCATGTGCATCCTGTGGTGTTGCAGGTCAACTTTTTATATTCTTCAGGCATCCGGGTAATGGAGGATCGCATCGGAACAAGCAGACGTCCCTGCAGAATGTGCGCCTCTTACACCCAGTCGATTCTATGGTACCTCGAATGTGCTCAATCATCGGGAGAATTCAGAGGGGATTGGGCCATTCCGCGAATGTTACCTGTTGGTGGGTCTCTGACGAGAGACGACGTGGAAAAGATTATTGAGGAGACAAGAGACGGTCTTGAGTTGTTGGCGTTTAGATTTGTCGCTGCTCAGCGCTATGATCCTACTTTCACTCACTAATACGCCCTTTTTGTAAGCAGAGATCCATGCTATTGCGGCGCATTCTAACTGACCGGCAATCTTTTTCGTAGGTCCGATCCCATAATCGATTTCGAACGAGTGCGAAGGAGCACTTGACGTTTCCCAGATGTCTGGTGGCGATTTCAAAGAGATATTTGTGATCGCTCTCTGTAACTCATGCCACAATTGTTTTGAACTTGCAGAGGTATTCTGTTAATATTGTCAACACCGTTCTCAATTTATGAAAGGTCGACATCCCGCTATCCTTCGTAATGGTATAGCGTTCCCAATAGTAATTAGGTTGATAGTCCAGTGAAACATGTCGAGTCGTATGGATCCTGGGCATCAACACTACGCCAGCATCAGGATGAATGTATTGCCATGTTGCCTTGTAAATTTCTCCCGATGCTCCCAACGCCCATGACAAAACACGGTAACGGAGTAGAAGTGGACTGAGCAGTTCTCGATGTCGGAAGAGTTGTAGAATATTTTC
>Ga0307507_10009206_pt1 | contig 13255 bp, 12 predicted proteins | sample 7_EM_MG_FD_207223 | JGI IMG/M metagenome (GOLD analysis project Ga0307507, IMG submission 207223) | Populus trichocarpa ectomycorrhiza microbial communities from riparian zone in the Pacific Northwest, United States - 7_EM | ecosystem: Host-associated > Plants > Roots > Unclassified | place...
CCCACCCCCCCCGCACTCGGTAGATAGCCAAAGGCAGACAAAAAAAAGATTAGTAAACAAACCACAAACTCCGTATTAGGAAGTACCGGTGAGTCAATGGATCTGGATCACTAGTGTTACCCGCGCCGCATAGGACGCCGGTATTCCGGGGAGGTGGTACCGCACTGCGGGGATAGTGCCGTTGTCGCACTCACTCATGTACAATACGATACGTTGGGGAGATGACGAACGGCGGTGGTAGGGCAACTGTGGTACCGGTACTTGTAATGGATTGGTACTGTCCGCATGATTGAGGCTGCGCTGATGGGGTCATGCATGGTGGACTCAGATGTCTGATACGATTCTGTTTTTCTTGGTAGGCTAAGGGTCACGGTCAATGATTACCCCCGCAGAATATAGCCTTCGCAGTGAGTGGGTTGTGTGGGGAGTGGGAGAAGGGGTGCGAGTGATATTATGTGCAAATTTTCGAAAGAAAAAGAAAGAAAAAAAAGTATAAGATTAAGTTCGAGAGGTGCTATATTAATGTATTTGAACCCCAAAGGAAACTAGAACTATGTACTATGTATCTATCAGTGCCTTCATCCATCTATACATTTCCCACCATTCCCGCCAACCCAAGAAAAATAACCGAAATAAACAAAAACCGACCGTGTAATAAACCGAATGAAACAGTAGAGTAGAGAATAAGAAAAAAAAATTAAAAAATAATAATAAGGGAAATACAGAACTTTTAAAAATTTACCACCCTATCCAGAGGCTGGTTTACTTCTCAAAGATGATTCCAAAAAAGCCCAAGTACTCCAACAGATACTCGGTAAGCCCCAACCTGGCCAACTCATCCGCAATCCCCCAAGAAACTCTCCTCCCCGCCTCAAAGTCCTCCTGAAAGGCCTTCGCAACTTCCTCTAAATCCGGCCTCGTCGTCTTTCCCAATGCCATAGCATTCCCAGCGTGCATCTCCTTCAAGGTATCCTCGAACACGACCCAAGCACCGGCCTCAGGCCTCCACTCGCGCATGCGCACGCACTCTGCCAAATGCTGCTTGTCAACTTTACCCACGTTCCCACACTGCGGGCAGACGCCCGGGGCGTTAGCAAATATCGAGTTAGATAGGTACATTTCCAACACAAGGTAGAACTTGGCAATGCCCACTTGCGTGATAGTGGCCAAGACGGTGGACTCAGGGACCATTTGGTTGTTGGTCACGGTCAAATATTCTTGTTGCTTGCGGAGGAAGGTTTGGAGCTCCTCTTGTGGAACGGAAGAAGAAGCGAGGCGGCGGGTCATAGCGGTAGTGTTCTCGGTGAGTACGCGCAGACGGTAGGCGCTCCATTGCGGGTATAACACTGACAGATCAGCGTAGGGTCGCACGTTTGTTAAAAAGGAGATGTCCCAGAGACCCACGGCTTTCGCGCGATAGGAGGTAACAAGGGTTATTCGGTCCGGAGAGTTTTTGGCCATTAGCGCGAGGTGTTTGAGTGAGCCACCTTGGAGGACGGCAGCAGAGCCAGTGCCGGGTTGGGAAATCTGTAGAAAGGTTAGTGAGGTGGATGGATAATGGAGGGGGAATTGTCGGAGGGAGGAGCTTACACCGAAGAGAGTACCGTCACCACGTTGGATCACGGTTTCTCCGCCGACCATGTCTGTGGTGTCTGAAAGCATTACGACGCAGACGAATGGGTAATTGTCGTAACTGATGGTTTTCCTGTTAGTAAATATGTTCAACCCGTTCAATGTCTTCCACAAACTCACTGCCAAGGCACAATCAACCCTCCCTCCCCACACACTTCCTTTGAAATCTCTTCTTCGGTTCTCTTCTCAACCTCAACTCTCGCCGTACCACTCCCAACTTTACCAAACTTCCCACTAGTAAGCTCCCCCGCAACTCTGCTCAGCATCTCGCCCCTCTCTAACCCCTCATACTTCTGCATATTAACCTGCACATTTGCATGACCAATCTCGATAGTCTCCATTACAATCTCCAGCTCGACGCCTGCGGCGAGACTTACGGCCCTCATCACATCGGGGTGAGTCCAAATGTCCTTGAAGAACTGGGAGTGTGCTGCCGTGTTGCGCACCATGAGGTTGCGATTGCTGAAGGGCGCGGCAGTCTTGTCGAGGTAGTCTGGGTTCAGCAGGGTTTTGCGTAGCAGCGGGATTGCCGCCGGGGAAAAGAGCGTGAAGGGAGCGGAGCCGGCGATAGGTGAGGCGGCGCCGGCGGGGCGGGGGAGTGAAAGGTCCTTGAAGGTGAACTGTGTTGGTGGGGTGGCCGAGATTTTCAGGTGCTTCTATTGGAATAGGATGGATTGTTAGCATTTTGTTTGTTTGTTTGGGGAATCGGAGAGTGGGGTGGGGCTGGGGATGTTTGCGCGGGAAGTGCAAACCGTGGCGTTTAGAGTGGGGGGAAGCATTGCGTCTAGAGGATATAGGAAAGATTTGAGAAAAGTCAATTTGTACAGATTGGAAAGCTAGTTGCGAGGTATGGGCGGTGGAGGAAAGGAAGGGAGATGGGGAGAAAGAAGAAGGACCAGAGGAGAAAGTGGTGGTGAAGGAAATTTATAGAGATAGGGTGTAGACGGAATAGATTAAACTAGGGGCAAGCAACTCGGAACAAGAAAAGCAAGATAATAGATCCCGAAATCCAGAACCCCATCCTCCTTCCCCGCGAGCTCTTGAGGAGATTTCGGGAGAAAAAAGGGCAAGACAAATTAGCCTTTACCTTTGCATCAAACTTGGCTTCTAGGACCTCATGCCCCCCACAGATCCTGGCAGAGCTATGATTGCTGAATATACAGGGCCCTTTCATAACTGATTGTATAACAGATACGTTTCCCAAAGAGTGTGAGGTGGTGATCGTGTTGGTAGGAACGGTGATAGTTTGTTGAAAGGTAGAGGCAATGTTTGTCTACTTGCTTTATAGGTAGATGGGTAGTGTTGTCGATATGTATGATATTTAAATTGTTTGTGCCAAACATCAGTTGGGGTCGATGGGGAAGCATGCATATATTTGTATGTGTATCCTAATCCCTCCCTCCTCCTCCTCTTTCTCTCTACCGACCTATCAATGCCCAAACGGCGCAGGCCGGAAGTGATTCAAGTCATACACAGCATGCCATACACACACCGTCCGCTCCCGGTGTCCCCGAAACAATCGTGGCCCTGAAATAGGACTGGTGCGACTGTGCAAACGGACTATTAGCATCTCGTAACAACATCCAAATACAGACACAAACCCCAATGGGGCGGTGTCCCTCACCAGGAAGGTCGTCGTTATTCCCATTTGAAAAAAATATTCGAGTGACTGTACCTCTAAAGGGAGCTTGTGCTGTACTATACGTATGCACTGCACTCTTAAATGTCTGCACCGGAATTATTATTATTATTATTGCCAGAACCACCACTACTGCTGCTGCTGCCGCTATGCCATCTATGTCACGACAGGGTGGACGAAGGCTCCAACGCCTAAAGGCGGGTAGGCGGGATCAATAGTTGGATCATGTCTATGATGATATTATTGGACTCCTTGTTTTTATTTTTATTTTTTTCCGCAGGGTGGCTGGTTAAATGGTGCGGTATTGCAAGTACTGCTGTGTTGTGATAATTCGTCCACTCAGCTTTACCCCAGGAGTCGAGCTGACCAAATTCCCATTCACCCATTCTTCCTTCCGGTGCCGTCCGCCTTGTGTATTGGACGGCGACTTACCTCCTTCACTACCCCGGGTTTTTTCCAAGTAAGTCTAGTGTTGAGCTGGGCCTGCCAAGTGATGGTGGTGAAATAGTTAGTTGGCTGGCCAGGGATATCAGAAAGGACTTCAGCTCAAGCCTAAGTATACCATTACACAAATTGGTAATACCGATACCTGGTGTTCCCCTTTTTCATCTGTACTGTAAGCTGCTGCTCATCGTGCGTTCGTTCATGCGTGCGCTACCGCCTCATGTCATCGTGCGTCAGGCTGTGCTGCAGACATTGTAGAAGTTCTATCGTGTGACACTACCTCCCCGCTCGCACACCAGGATTAGGTCTCGGTAGGAGAACAGGCGTAAATGGTACTTGCGTCTTCTCCCTGATTTCCCTTTTCGCCTCTTTAGATAGAGGTAGAGGAAGCCAGGTAAGTAAGGTGTGACAAGGGAGTCGCCGGATGTTCCGAATGTCCCTGCCTCTGCATTGGCGAATCATAGTAACTAGGTGAGGGAGTGCAGGTTCCGGTTAATAGGGTCAATTGATCTTCTCAGGTTCTAGAAAGTTTTTTTTGTTTATGTGTTGAAGCCTTTTTCTACCCCCTTCTCGCAGCTGAAGAATAGCTCTTTCATGAGATAGCATTGGATTGGGGGTTGCTCAACCTTCCGGGTCAAAGTTAGGCCGAGTCCAAAACCGCGGCGTTGGGCGCAACGGGCCTTAGCGCATATTGGGCCAGACGCCGCTTAGTTGCTTGTAAAGTCTGCATAAATTGTCTCGACGAGCTTCTAGAAGTTATAATAGTTTGAGGCTCTCAAACGGCGGGGGCGCTGTGCCTCATATACTGGGCTTCTAAGAAACTGTTGATCAAGCGCTGGTGCTACTACAGTAACTTATAGGAGGTTAGCTTAGGTGTCAAGTTGAGGCTCTGCCCAACCGCCTAAAGGGCGAACTCTCCCATATCACACCAAGCATCTTTTCTTAAGATAGCGCATTTCTTCCTACTAGTAGGAGGGATACTGTGTCGTACCGTTGCCTTGGGATTCCTGACTTCACCGTTGCAAGCGCTCACTCCAATACCGGCATGGAATCCAAGTCTCACTCGCAAGGACGAAGAAAGGGAAAATTCACATCTTAAGGAAGTAAAAATAAAATGAGTATGATATGATAAAACTTAACCCTTCTACCATATGCCGCAATTTACACTGTTCGACGCATTGGCGCCAAGGCAGATACAATCGACGCAGGATGTCTTGATACTCTATAAATTACCAAGTAGAACACTGTACTTGGTATGATACCTTTAAAATTTGGGCCACCACGCTGTACGGGTATGATCCGCTACTTACCATCCAAGTAAACTTTAGAATCCCCTATGTTAGTATCATAGCTTCCGGGGAATTTGCCCAAGGCATGGCCACCAATCAGCATAAAATATGCATGGTATACTACTAGCACTAATTGGAACACAAACCCATCGAGGCGTGAGTAGGTGACTAGAATTTATTCATTATAGGTAGGCAGGCTTAGGAAGGCTCATGCACTCGTACTCGAGCGCTTCATGCTTGTAAGTCATTGCTACCGTTGGGAAAGAACGCCGACAGCCGCTAGGCGCAGATCTCCCCTTGTAGGGCTTGGTCGTTGCCGGATGATGCTCAGCATAACTTATCGGGAGCGCAATCTGATCATCTGATAGATTATCTAATTCGATCAAGTCACCTCCAAAGGTTAGATTAGGATTTCGCAAAACAAGTTAAGTTGTAAATCCAGGCTATCAAATTCCAACACTGAGATCATAATAATATTATCAGCTAAATAGATATTATGATTGAAACCTGTTCCTAGCCCTTTTTATACATTCTATATACCGGCAGGGTGAGCATTCAGGCCACTTACCAACCCACAGCTCCTTGTATGAGGTGCACCCTTAAATTACGGGGGCGTGAACCGGATTCTTGGTTGCGCATAGTAACGCAGCGTGCAATGACCATTGAGCCCCCCAACGCGTCTTTTTTTGATGGGCCATTCTTCAGCAATGTACGCGACGGTAACGCCGCCCTTCCGGTTGCTTGTCAGGCTCGTGCGCACCCTCTGCTGAACGAGAGCCTACGGGAGAGCTATCTCTGGTTCTCATCCATCGGGGCTGGACCTTGCAAAGAATTGTATCCCCTGGAATCTCCCATTCGTGCCAATTCCATCAATTCGGGGCCAGTGGAGCGCTTCGCCATCCCTGAGAAAGTTTTTTTAGTTTCGACAATGCCCTTAGTGTACTGCACCACACCCGATCACCCACCTTTCTACAGAGCCCTTAAATCTAGCAGCGATTCTTCCCGCAGTGATGACTGGCTAGCTCCTCCTGAAAAACCAGTCAACGGTGCTCATCTCAGCATCGGAAGTGGCCGACCGCCGAAGCCCAGGCTTCGAGGAGCGGTCTTCAGGCACAGAATATAATAACTGAGTCCCATCTGACTGAATATTTCAGCTTACCCTGCAGCGAAAAGCAAAAAAACCCAGACCCAAACCGTCGGGCCGCCTTCACCCACCTCACAAACACGCGACTCTAATATCCTTATTTACGAGTTAACTTCTGCCTTTCAGCCCTCAGGAATGGTTTTGCCAATGATCTTTGGGGAGGCTCACCTAGCCACCGCCTTTGTTTGTCTTTCTTTTCGTTGGGTCCTTCAATTGTTGAAGGGTACGGTATAGCCACCGCCTTTGTGTGACAGATCTAAATATAATCTGGGGGTAAGGGTTAGGGTTGCCTTTTGCTCGTCCGAACTTTTTTTTCTTGGCCTATGGACATCCCACTAGGAGAAGGAAAGCTTCACCGATCGTGGAACGGGGCTCAGCGGTTTTCTTCTTAGAGTGGTTGAAACTGTGGGATTGATACGTGTGACTTTGTTCAAGGTTTTTCCGTGGGGGAGGATTATGCACTGGGTTTGTGCTTTCGAGCTTTACGGAGAGCATAATGGGCCCTGTGGTGTGGTGTGATGTGGAGCTTGCGAACTAGTAATGGCTGTGTTAGCGTTTAGTTGTGATGACCAGTTTTATAAGTGTTTGAGAGGAAGTGAGGTTTTTGTAGATAAGGGAAGCATGAAATGTGTCATGTATACCGGTAGGCGCAGGACCGGGATACGAGGAGACTCTGTGCTTCCGTAGCACAGCGCTGCCCCCCTACTATGTCTACTTGGTTGTGCGATACTCAATCGTAGGATGAGACTTCGGTTTACATTGTCTTTGCAGTGTTCACCGTACCCGCGACGAAACCAAGTGGGCGACGAACAGGGGTATTTAGTGGGCAGAAAAGTCAATCCTCAAGGTTAGGGTTACAAAAAATTACTTGTATCAATAATTGATCCCTGTTCGCCCGCCTAGTTTCGTCGTGAGACGGTGGAGACTGTAGGCTTGTCTCTTTCGACCCCCCGCTCCTGCTGAGCAGGATTGGCGACTATCGAAGGCTGGGAAGCGCAAGCCAGAAAGCCCCCTATGGGAGGAGTTAAACTTGATTACTGGTCGTCTAGTTCTATTCTAAAATATCTTACTCCATCTCAAAAGGCACAAACAATAAGCTCGAGATCCACCAATACGGATGCCGCACCCAGCACCATAAGAGAAACGGAACGGCACCTCTGGCCACAATGTAAATCAAATCCCTCGCCATGTGTAATAGATCATCACAGCCACGGGCGAAGTGCGGAATCTAAGACATCGGATTAGACCAAGTCTAAGACAGAGTATCGATGGTCAGAGCTTTATGAAAGCCATTTGCTAAGTTAAACTTGGTTTCACTTTCTGCGGGCGGTGTTCGTGGATTTGAAAATCTGGGGTAAAATTGCTCCACATGGCCTTTAAGCTAGCTTTGCGCACAATACTGGTAGGGTGTGGTGATATGATACTGAGTGAGTTTTAAATTTACGTAAGGCCCGGCGCGGTATTGGATACCGTACTTGTAAGTCCTATTGTATCGGCATGCACGTTATACAAAGGTTAGGGTAGATGGAGATATTCCACCTATCATGTCATTGGCCTCTCGTGCTGTAAGTTAGCACACTTTCTGGATCTTTGCACTTTCATGATTTATATCACAACTTTTGTTCAGCTGAGCGTGATTATTATACAAAGAAGCTTAAATTTTCGACAGGGCAATTGGTACCCCGCCTGCGCCCCTTAAGTACGGTAGCCCTTAGAGAACCCGTCAGGAAATATCCTTAAGAACACAGTATAGGCAAATTAAAGCAGTGCTAATAATACCTACGTCTGTGTTCCTATAACTATCCATAAGAGTGCCCGAACGAAACATAATAACGGCTCAGCCGAAGGTGAGAGAAGTGAAATTAAAAGGAAACCCCCCAACTGCGTCATGGAAGCGATGGCGCTCTGGCACGCTTCGAGTGTGGGGGTGGGGGTTCGTAAATCAAATTGTATCACCAGGGTAAAAAAAGAGCAGGCAAGTATCATATATTGTCTGGAGAAAACCTTCTACACTGACTGTGGCCTAGTCTGTGCTCTCCTTGACCCCCACCCTACCTACTATTACTATCCAACAACAACAACTGCCCTTACGTATACCTTCCCTTGAGACCCTCACTAATTCTCCGTCCCCTAGCAGAAGAAAAGGCATTCCTTCCCCCAAGTTGGATGGTAGCGCAACTCCACCATAACTATCGCTTTCACCATCACTAGGGGGCTTTCCGGCCCATTTGAGAGGATCCAGCTTGCTTTCGCTCGAGGGTAAGGAATTCAGCTAACTCCCCTTATCGAGTAGTACTGAGAATTGAAAATTCGTACGGCCCGAACTCCTGCGACTTCCTTGCTCTCCTCCCTTCCCATGCACTCCTCACCAGAACCAGCGTTGTTGGAGCTAGCATTGGGTACCGCGCGGTGCATGAGGCTCCCCAGCACTTCTGTTCTTTTGTTTTCCTATCCACTTTACGCCCGTTGACGGTATAATATATCCCGCCTGCCACCGTCATTTGTCCTAACTTTAGCAGCAAACGGGCTTGATTTTCGATTGACTTTTTCGCTGAAAAAAATTATAGAAGTCTTCTACATTGCGGGGAGCGGCAGCGGAGGTAGTGTGCTGTCGCGTTGCTCTTTGTTTGGTATGAACGCCGAGGGGTAGTGTGGGAATAGCGATTGTAGAGATGGTTGAAGACTAGAGCTAGCCCTGTATAGACTCGCCCTGGGGACTGAAGGCACGCCTGTCACCTACCTATTCAGGGGATAGAGCTAAATCCAGAGGGTAGGAGGCGCTAGACTTATTGAAACAAGAAATATTGATATAGCCATAGTCCCAATTCCAAGCGGGAATCCGTCGCAGGCTTCCTTTAACAGATAGATGTTAGAAGTGAGCCCTTTCTAAAACTCATGCGATGCACGCGCTCTGCCGTTTGCTGAGAGAATGGGCCTGCTGGAACGCGGGAACGATCAACACTGGTGCACTAAATTGCCGCCAGGCTCCTCAGAGCCTGGTAAGATTGTTATGATTCTAGGGTTTAACATACAATTGAAAAGGATCCAACGCAGGTTTCCAAACCATGAATATGAAACGCTAAACAGGATCTAGAACTGTCTGGATTTCTCCACTCTCATAAGTTAAGCTGATATCTCAGCCTGTAGGCAATGACTTCCTACTCATAATATGTCACTCGTAAAAGCTTTTTGTCAACTACTCTAGGTTACACAAATTACCCCACATTATGCCATGTGTGTGCAGTGCCCCGCACACCATAACCCAATGTCAACAACAAAACTCAGCGGGATTAATCCCCCTCAAACCGAAGACTGATATCTCTCATGATGGCCTATAGGCTACCCCCTTATTCTTGGGATTCCCACATCCACGTAATAGACCCGGAGAACTTCCCCCTGAGTCCGGACAGAAGTATTGACCCTTTCTCTCCCATCTTTCCCCGCTTTCATCCACCCCCCCTCACCTCCACCTCCCCAACATCTGACCCCACTCCCCGCCTCCGAATGCCTTGAACCTAACCTATGATTCGAAACCCATCTAGCCTACACTCCACTGCCAGCCCCGATCTCCGCTGCCCAAAAGCACTGCGAAGCCCAGTCTATATCCCACCCCGTCATCGTCACCGCGTCCGTCTACGGAACCGACAACACGATTCTACTTGCAGCGCTAGAAGCCTTCTCCCCGAATGCCATCGGAGTAGCGGTGCTAGACCCCTTCTCGGATCCGCCACCATCCCCCGAGACTCTGCAATCACTACACGACGCGGGCGTCCGGGGGCTGCGCGTTAACTCTGCAGAAAATCCATCAGAAAGCGTCCTCCGCGCCCACGCCGAGCTTTGCATGCCGCACAAATGGGTCCTACAATTACATATCCCCCTAGACGCCTTCGCCACTCTGCATAAACTCATACCCACTCTCGGCGTCCCCGTCGTCGCGGACCACTTTGCTAGCGTCAGCGCAGGTCAGAATCCATATTCCCAGCGTGGCTTCGCTGAAGTCGTCGACTTGATGAAGAGGGGTGAATTGTGGGTTAAGATTTCCGCACCGCACCTGGACTCGCAGTTTGGAGAGGATGGAAATTATGCGGACATGGGGGTCGTAGCGAAGGAGCTACTTGGGGAGGCTCCACGGATGTGTGTTTATAGCAGCGGCTGGCCGCATGTGCAGGGTGCTATGGGTGGTGACCCGCTCGAAATCAGGCCGTTTAGGGATGTGGATGACTCGGCATTTGTGGATGTTGTCAAAGGATGGGTGGGCAATTGGAGGGCGTTTCAGCAAATTATGGTGGATAATCCGAGGAGGCTTTGGGGGTGGGAGGGGAGGGATTAGGCATGTCGGTGAAAAAATTGAGATCGGAATTGGTTTTGTATAGATGATGGGGATATTATTGTGAATCCGGTCGCTTGTTGAATAAATTTGATTTTCATTTCGGATCACGAGCTCGTTGAGCAGCCAAGGCCCAAGTTAAGCTTTACTCCACCGGCGGACCAAACGGGGAAGTATATGAGTTCAAATGCGCTAAAAAGTCAAACGCTTGCGAGGAAAAATTTAAAAGAGTAGTAGACGTTCCTAATAGCGCAATACGACATATTTGCCCTTTTCTGAGCCAAACCCAGAGGTTTAATTTTATTGAAAAAATCCCCAATGAGGATTCGAACAGAATCCGCATACCGAGTGGTTCACGTCTGCGTCTGGCCCACTTCCCGGCAAAATGTTATTTGTAGTTCCTACTCGTTCTATCACTCCGACTGCTTCATATCAAACTAGTTCTCGTCAGTGTTAGATAAACTTAGGGAGGTGCTAGGCGGTTTTTTCTGTCCTCCTCGATGCCGTGCCCTTAATATGCGCAATTTGTTCAGCAGGGAGGCGTATCCTCTTTTATCACAAGAAGATACAAACCTCATCATCATCCATTCGCACAAATATAATGTCTGGTCAGCTTTGAAAGGGCCAGTAACGCATCAAGTTTATGTTTCGAGTTTCGGACTTAGGCTGTTCTGTCTTTTCAAAGATCTTTATCATCCGGTAATGGGTCTCAGATATCCAACATCCTCGAGCCCCTAATTTCTTCCAATAGATAAAGTATAGTCAAGTCGATCTCTGTCTTTTAACTTACCATACCCTCTCAGGAAGGGCCAGTGTTCCCAACGGGCCGGGCCAAAGCAGACCACTCTGGAAAATAGCCTAGGCCGATATAGGCCGAATCTGATCGGCCTACGAAAACTATCAGGCCTGATAGGCGTCTATAGGCCCGGTGATTAGCATTGAAAACAGATCGCTTTAAGGGTATCCCGAGCCCCCCCCTCTTTCAAGTTTCTCGCCTTTGATTTTTTTTCCTCTTTACCCTCAGCTATTGCTTCTTAATTAATCACGTAACGAGTGATACACAACCAACTCAATAGAGTCTTAAAAAATTCACCTCCAGGGTCACCAGCAGAGTCTTATCCTACCATCATTAAATTTTCATCGTATTTGCCTCTTCAGCAGCAGCAGTTACATTAAATCTCCAAGCTAACAAAGCGAAATTGTTGTATTTTTTAATGCTATTAATTTTTGTAAACCATTTTCAGTTAATCCCCCCGTATTGATGCCTTATATGTACTGTAGTCACCATCCTACTGGGCACAGTTAAACCACCACAACAGCAGCCCTTTTTCTACTCGAGTACTTGTAATTTCATCGTGTATTCGGAATCAGGTATTATTAAAGATTTAGGTCCTAGTACTATGACCAAACGTGGCTAGCAGTAGTTGCTATTACCGGATCTACCAGGTAAATTCGACCCAGGGCTAGCAGCAACTATCTCAGATTGGGAGTAGTGTAAAGACCACATAGGTTAGTGATAATGTAGTACAACAGGGGGTGGAGGAACGAGTGCTCATACTGTATTCACAATAATGAAGGTACAAAGGGTCTAATTCCCATAAAGCAAATAGCTTTGCTTTGCGGGTAGGAGTGATATGAAGAAGGTTCTAGTATTGAGAGTGAATGAACACCTCCCTTCACTCATCCATAATTATCATTTTCACTATTGTCTGTGGACAAAATTAACTGTGCATCAACGAAAAGGAAGAACTTTGGCCAGGACAACAACACTCCACCACCAACCCCTCCATTGTTAAAACAGAGAAAAAAAATAAAAAGCATAAGTTCAGAGTAGAACAGAGAGAAAGCTCTTTTGGTGGTGTTGAAAATGCTAGGTGGTGAGGAGGGTTGCGCCGCTGTCGGATCGTTAGGTACCATTGGCTACATTGTTCTCTTTTTATTAAACCCACCATATCTTCGAAATTTCACATAATTCTGACGCATCCTCCGGCACTCTTGTAGGAACCACATTCCGAATACATGATGAGAATACAAGTAGAAAAATAATCGAGCGCTTTTCCGTGAACCGGGGATGCTATCGTGATTCATCCCCTATCACGACCTTAATAAAAAGCCGATAAAACCGAGACGACGACCGAGTAATTAATATTTACTACGCTAACAAGCTCTGATATCAAACGCCCTTCAACGATGACAACTCAACACATAAAAAAACCAGCCGGGCTAACGGAGTATGATAATTACTCACACTGTTCAAGAGAGCAGAGAAAGAAAGAAAATCGCAAACAGGTGTAAATAAAAATGCGCACGAATGGTGATACCCCACCCCACCCTACTCTCCATTCCTTCATCAGTAGTAGTTGTGGCACTCTACTAATATCCAAATTCAACCCTAGGCACAACCACCGGCCCATATTTGGCAGTGCTAGAGTATATTCCCTCGCCTTGGACGATGAAATCCACCGCGAGGCTTAGGCTTCCGCCCTGCGCGCTTGGAGCGCCGATGGGGCTGCCGGCGGCGCATTGCGGGTCGAAGGCGCAGAAAATGGCATAATTCCTCCGGCCCATTAGCTTTTTCAGTTCCCGGAATTGGCCGGTGACGTCAGTTTGGAAGATCTCTAACATGTCCTCTTTGGTGTCTGAGGGTGCTCCGGTGCTTCGCATGCCGTTTTGGGGGACGTAGAGGGGTTTGTTGTTGTGCAGGATCTTCAGCACCACGTTTGGCAGGGGGGCGTTTACTATTCCTGAGGCGATTATTTGGTACCTGTGTAAGAGGTCAG
>Ga0307507_10009207_pt1 | contig 13253 bp, 14 predicted proteins | sample 7_EM_MG_FD_207223 | JGI IMG/M metagenome (GOLD analysis project Ga0307507, IMG submission 207223) | Populus trichocarpa ectomycorrhiza microbial communities from riparian zone in the Pacific Northwest, United States - 7_EM | ecosystem: Host-associated > Plants > Roots > Unclassified | place...
CTCATACGCCACAGAAAGTTATCATCTTCGAACGAGTCGCTCTTTGAGACCAAACCACCAATGTCAAGGTCTCCATTATATGAACCCCAACGAAGGACAGCGGTAGATCCTAGATTGCGGGTACTGCGCATACGAACAGGACAAACTGAGGGACAGTCTCTGTAATCATATGAACCAGGGTGGTAACATCTAAATACCTGTTAAATCTGAAGGAATTTAATGTAAGAAAATAGACACATACCTGACATCAAAGCTGTGGGCCTCTGTTGGACATACTTGTAAATAGTGAGGGGAAATTACGAAGGCGATTTTTTTTTGAGTGAGTGTAGGATAGAAATCGTACAAACGAGTTGGTGTCAAGATTTTGAACATGGTTGTTGAAGGAGAATGCAACATAACCCAAATTGTAGATGGTTTGTTACTCTGGAGCAAGCATATAGTGAATGGTGTATGCTATTAAAGTGTTAATCAGAGGCAACACATACAGAAGTAATTGTCGAATCAAACTTACAGGTAGATGATATTTTATAATCCTATCAACCGAGCCTTTATAAGATCCATGACCAGAACTCGAAAAGGAGTTTTCATAACCATTGCTAATCCAGAACCTATCCCAAAGCACTGATTGTAAGGGTATATCATAAGACTTCGGGATTACAATGTCGAGTTGAGTTGGGGCAGCGAGATGATAACGACTGTCATATCCAAACATAACACAACGAACAAATCCACCTATGAGACATGAACCAGTTGCCTCCATAAGAGACCAAAAAGCACAATGTAATTCCTTTTTCAAAAACGGATTGAGGAACGAAGCTATATGGCGTCTGATGGCACGTTGAACCAAACCACGAAAGCGAGTATCGGTGAGATAAAGTGAGCGGTACTCGGACCAAGAACAGAGGGAAAAGATAAGTTCACAGACATCCATGGGAACTACATAGTTCTTGAAAGGAAAATATGTTAGAAGTTTAAAGTTTTGAAGCCTGAGTCGAGTTCACTACGTACCAAACCATAAGATTTCTCGATTTGCATATGATGACCTAAATAAATTAAGTAGCGTAATTGTATGATGAGATAAAGTACATACCGATTTTCATGACTGACATCAAGAAAGGCGACCGTAAAGAGTTGGAGAGAACACAAATGAATTGGAGGCAGCTATTTGATATATTTCCTATATATAGTAATTTATCCTTTGTAGCAACGAACATAAAACCGGATCAAATTAATCATGATAAATGACTATCCGATCAGACAGGTGAGCAAAGCACTATTCAACGACATAAGCCAATGATAGACTTTCAGGATAGAATGAACATACTGTTTAAGAAATTCGTGAGCTTCATTTATGTCTTCTGAATTGGCGTTTACTACTCCGAGACAAGACTTGGAAGCTGCGTCCCATTCGGATTTGACAATTAACACACCGCCTTTCAAATGTAAACCATAATTAAAATCCGAAATAATGGCACACATGTTGTTGCTGCATTCTTCGACCGCGTGAGTAATCTGTCTAGCATGTGAAAAACTGGTAACCCTGTTAACCGAGGACATACCTGATTTTGATAAAACAAAGAAAAATTGTAAGATGATTGGCTTCCATAGTTACTAACAGCTTGATCAACTCGATGATCGTTTGGGTCGTACACAATGAAATCATGTAGATAAGGTAGCCATAGTAATATGTCAAGTAGATCAGGGGTGATTGCTGTGGGGTGTTGAACATGCAATCCAGGAAGTACAGGAACGGGTACGATCTCGTATTGGTCACAATGACATCCGAGGTAGATGCAATCGTATAAAATGGTCCCGTCCTGGTCATGGAATAAATAATATATTCATTGGATAATTAGCTGGACTTACTGGCAAGCCATTACGGACCATATCTCGCATGAGGTTAACAGTGTTATTCGAAACGCAGACCATGGTAGTAGCGGATAAGTGGCAGTGATTGATGGGAATGAAGAGAGAAACTGAGACACGGATATTTTGTACTAACAGATCACCAGCACCATAGTCCTTGAATTAGCAATACACTACTAGGTAGGTGGTTTTCGAACATCTTCATAATTTTAAGCTAAATTTCTTTTGAGTTCTTACAAGTAACAAGAACCATGGAAGGCATACTTTTTTCCTGGGGCGAATCACTAGACGAACAACTGAAATACGTCAAAACTCCGTATTTGAAGGAAGTCTGTCGAAAGACTATGCCTTACTATCCGAGCGTCAAGGACAATCGCCATAAACTGTACGAAATAATTGCATCGCAAGAAGAACTGGTTCAGCGACAGATCATCAATAAAGTTCAAGTAGTCCTTTCAGATGCCGACCCAATAAACTGCACGCGAAACTGGATATTAAAACGTAAACAAGAGGATGAAGACATATATATAAGAAAAGTACGTGCCAAGCTGGATAACCTGAATGGCATCCTTATAGCAGATGGTCCAATTGGTAACCTTCGTAAGTGGACAATAAGAGTGTATGATTCGGCGCTAAAATTTAGTAGCATCTTACACCGAAGAAGATCCCCAACCTGATCGAGTCGAGGCTTTATTAGAAAGCGAATTTATGAAGGGGCCTTCCACCGATAGCCTACGAAATATGGTCAGGGAATTTATTCAACGTACCAGTAACGACGCCATGAAGACTTTCGTGTGCGCATGTTGTGCATCAGAAAAGGATATATCGAATTTAACGATATTTCCACTGGATTCCATACCAAATCCTCACCTACTTGTTCCAATACATCCTCACCCGGAACACAAACTATTTCGTAATATGCTGCTCGAGCCAAAGGGAGTGGACGTCAATGGAAACATGGTAAATTTATGTGGTGAATGTCATTTGGATCTCCATCGAAATAATTTACCACCTCTTGCACTTGCGAACAACATGTGGATTGGCCCCATTCCTGACTGCCTCGAAATGTTGACTCTGGCGGAAAGAATATTGATTGCGAAATACTTTCCTACGGCATACATCATAAAGATGTTTCCAAAGCAAGCAGGATCAGCTCATTGGGACAAGTCGAAAATGTATAGTGGGTTCAAGGGTTGCGTCTCTACGTATACATTGGATCCGAAGTTGGTGGCATCCATGATAGATGGTAAAATATTGCCAGCACCTCCAGCCATATTATCTGCAACAGTCGCTGTCACGTTTATCACCCCATCCGGAAAGAAAGAATTTTCGTTACCCGATCTTCTTCGAGTACGCCGACACCGAGTACGGGAGGCATTACTATGGCTCAAAGTAAATAATCCCCTCTATCACGACATTGTCATATCCGAGGAACGTTTACAATCGCTTCCTGAAGATGATATACCACAGGAAATACGGGAAACTGCCAGACATTCTACAGACATAGAAGCAGTAATCCGAGAACATGATGGATATGTTCCCACTGATACGACTGACGAAGCAGTGGATGAGGAAGAAATAAACGATCATAACTCGAAAAGTATGTGATTTTAGTTGATGAAAAGATAATCTAATTGTCCCTGTTCAGCAGCCGATCCCGAAATAATCCCATTTAGCATGCATGGTGTTGTTGATGTCGACGGTCTTCAAATTCCAGACAGAGAATTGATGGCCCACGCTCTGCTGAACAGTATGACCAGTACAAATGAAGTGGAAGATGTCACAGACCGATACGTGTACAAAAGAGGAGGTCGTTTTGTGAACGAATACACCAGGACACGTGAAGATGGTAGCCGGTATGAAGGCGATCCCGACAACCCAAATCATCTACTAGGAAGTTTTCCGGTATTATTTCCTTTTGGAACAGGTGGATTTGAAACGGACAGGCGAGTGAAAGTAAGCTACGAAAGGCATATCAAATGGGCATTATCCTATTATGACAAAAGGTAAGACAACACTTCATTATCAATATACATGACTAAGATACATTTCAGATTTCGAGTACACGAACAGTTTCCTTTTCAAGTTTTTGGAGTATGTCAGAAGAGGCAGGTTTGCCGCTCGGTATCATTGCAAATACAGAAATCAGCTTTTATTCAACATCGAGGCTTGATTCACACACTGCGACCGGAAGACTTCAAACTCGCCAGTCAAGAAGAGGTCGAAGGAAAACAATTCAGCCACGATGGTGTTAAGGCTGTTCGGAAACATCTACGAGCTGTTCGAAGTCATGTTATTGGCACGGACGAGAACAGAATGTCTATGCGTTCAAAGGTGTGGAGTACAATTGCCGTTTTTAATCCTCCGAGTCTATGGGTAACAGTCAACCCATCCGATCAAGATCCGATTGCTCAAGTTCTAGCAGGGGCCGACATCGATCTGAACCGTTTTTGTGCAATGTCTGGTCCATCAGCAGGTCAACGCTCGACGACTATAGCATCAGACCCATATGCATCAGCCAAGTTTTTCCATTTCATGGTCAATCTGTTGCTAGAAGTCATTTTTGGGATAAAAAAGACCAAACACGGAGTCCGCCGTCGCATTGGAATTTTCGGAACTATACAAGCTTATATTGGTACGGTAGAGGCCCAAGGGCGGGGCACTCTTCATTTGCACATGCTTCTGTGGCTCAAAGATGCTCCTTCCGCATCTGTTATGCAATCCGCTCTCAAGGAGGAACGCTTCCGCTCTCGTGTTACCGAGTATATTAAATCCACCATCCGAGCTGACATTGATGGCAAGAACACCAAAGAGATACTGCAAATACCAAAACGGCCTGCTGTCTCATATTCCCGACCCTTGGATCCGATTTCTGAAGAGGAAATCAGTGCTGCCGAAGAAAATTCAATTGCTCGAACAGTTCAATTTCACAATTGCAATATGTCAACCTGTCTTCGTGTAGTCAACGGCCATCTCGAATGCAAGAGGAGGGCGCCATTTGGTCTGTCACCAATCGATTGGGTGAACGACAGAGGAGAATGGGGACCAAAACGTACCTGTCCCAATCTGAACAGCTGGAATCCGTGGATAATGCGGTGTATGAGGTCGAACCATGATGTAAAACTTATCATGAATGGCGCGGAAACTTGCGTTCTGGTCCTATATACTACAAACTATGCGTTCAAGAAACAGAATCGGTCCAGCAACACTTCTGCTCTAATTGCCGACCGCCTCGCATTCCACCAAAGCAAGCAAGAGGAGGAGTTGGACATACTGTCATCCAACAAACGGCTACTGCTGAGATGTGCGAATGCACTACTTACAGAACGAGAATTCAGCGGACCCGAGATAATCTCATATCTCATGGGATGGGGTGATCGATTCGAATCTCACACATACGTACCAATCTTTCTGGACAATGCATTCTCTGCACTAAAACGAGCTTATCCTGATTTAAATACAAGGTAAGTAGACGATTGACTATATGGTATATAGTACTTTAACGGAAGCTTACTACTCTGCACAGAATGGATACAGTGGCAGTCTCAACGTCAGAAGAAACGAGCACCATCTTGATGACGAACCAAATCGAGCTCAAAGATCAGCTACGTGACTATCAGATGCGAGGTCAAAGTCTCCAACCTCTGAATTTGTACGAGTTCATAGTGAACACTTATGAAGACATCTTGCAAGACGACTACATGGACATAGACACCACCCAAAATCACAGAAGACGCGGTCGTCCTCGAAACAGAAGAATAGCATATCTTCCTGAAGCCGAAAAACCCAACAAATGTAGGGTGGAAAGGACGGCGGGCCATGAAATTCTTCCTCGGTTTGTGGGCCAATGGTTTCCTCGAAATAACAAGTCGGATGCAAACGCCAACAACGATCTTCACTACGCATCCATATTACTATTACTGAAGCCATGGCGCAGTCTAACGGATCTAAAGGCAAAAGACGAATCTTTTGAACAGACCATGACCTCATTTCTGGCTACGGCGACTCAGGAAAAGAAGGACATGATAGAAAATATCCAATACTATCATGATTGTTGGGATGTCGCTCAAAAGCGTAGGGATGCACTCCGGCAAGGACAGGACTATCGCATATTCGACTATGAAAGAGAACACATCGAGATTATAGGCGAAGAGAATACTGAAGATGAGGAGACATGTGTAAACGAAGGAAACAGGCAACATCCAGGATCAGAAAACGTGGATGAGCAAATGATCGAGGACGAGCGACTGAAACAACACGAGTTATGTGACAGGTTGTTCGCTAAACAGGCATTGGAGATGGCATACACAGCAAAAGTGTTTGACGAGAAACATAGCACACCAATCCAAAGTCCAAACACCATAGCACGCCGAGCAACAACCGACGACATGCAGATACTGATGGCATGGGAAACCATTCTGAAGGATATGACACGGAAGCAAAGTCAACACCATGGACGAGAAGACATAAGCCGTTTAAGTTTCCACTTGACAAGAACAGCTGCACAGCCAAAAATCCTACTCGACAATGGAACAAGAAGTAAACCTTTGGTGGTACAAAGCGACACGTTATCTGAAGGCACTACAAATGCGGTAACCGTAAAAACTGTTTCAAGGTTCGATCGTCAGGTGTTGAAGAGATTAAATGAGGACCAAAAAAGAGCGCATGACATCATAGAGAAACAGATATTCGGTGGTGAGGATGGTATATAATATTCTGGGTGAGAACAGCGACTAAAATTTGACATTTATAAGGGGGCGAACAGCTATTAATGCTTGTCATTGGCCACGGGGGAACCGGGAAATCGGTACTAATTGACGCTATAACAGAAACATTCGCATTTCACAACGAAGAAGAAGCACTTGCGAAATGTGGAACTTCGGGCATTTCCTCCACTCATGTAAACGGATCGACAGTTCACTTCTGGGCGGGACTGGGCGTCCATCGAATGAAGACATTGAACTGCAGTAAAAAGATCCAAGCTAGACGGAAGCAAAACATTCTTGGCAAAAAGTGTCTAATCATTGACGAAATGTCGATGTTATACGACACTCTCTTAACCGACGTCGCAAAAGTTGTTTCTTACACGAAGAAGGCCGAAAACGAAGGAAATCATAATCTACCTTTTGCGGGCATGCACGTCATTTTATTCGGAGACTTCCACCAATTTCCACCAGTAGCAAAATCACAATCTGCTTTATATTCCCTTCGACAGGCCACAGACCCTGATGTTCTCCAAGGAAGGTTACTTTACAAGCAGTTCAAGAAAGTTTATTGGCTTCGACAGCAAATCCGTATCAAAGACAAGATATGGGAGGACATACTTAATCGTGTACGAGTAGGTCAATGCGACGACACCGATATAAAAACAATACGCAGCCTTATCCTAAACAATCCCGACTGTCCACCCACGGATTTCTCAAAGCCACCTTGGTCAGATGCAGTTCTCATCACCACACGGCACACCGTTAGAGAGGCATGGAACGCTGCCTGTCTTAGTCGACACTGCAGATCAACAGGAAACAGGAGATATATCGTTCCTGCAGAAGATTTTATGTCACAATCAGGATCAATACCCTCAAACAACGTACGATTACGAATTGCTCGTTTGAGCATCAAAGCAACCAAAAATCTATCAGATCGTATCGAAATTGCTGTTGGAATGAAGGCCATGATCCTCGCCAACATATCCACCGAGGGAGAGGTTGCAAACGGTACAAGAGGGACGATTAGTGACATCATTCTAGATCCAAGAGAAGATTTCGATGACATCGAAGAGGACGGGACAATTAAGCTACGGTACCCCCCCGCAACGATTATTTTCCAGCCCGAAGGCAGCAGTGACATATCAGCGGCATTCGTTGATGAAAGAGTTAGTGGGAATATGAAACTGGGAAAGGGACAAGTGCCAATCTCACCTTGCAAAGCGACATTCACGGTCATAATGGCCGATGGTTCCAAGGTCTCCATACATCGACGCCAGTACGCTATCACCGGAGGATACGCATTCACGGATTTTAAATCCCAGGCTCAAACGATCAAAACCGTAATAGTGGACTTGAGGGACCCCCCAACTGGAAAGATATCACCTTTCAGTGCGTATGTCACCCTATCCCGTAGCAGAGGTAGAGATACCATTAGACTGCTGAGTGATTTCGATGAAGAACTTTTCAAGAGACACCCAAGCGCCGATCTCGCAGTGGAAATGGAAAGGCTTACTTTACTAGCTGCCACATTATAGAAAAAATTACTGTCATTATATTGCAATGCATTGTGACGTGTTAAATATTAAATAACAAAAGCGGTTACCTCTAGTTTACTTAGTGAGATGTCGAAAATGCGGTGGAGTCTCCGGTTATCAAGATTGCCGACATAACCTTTCTATTATGTAAGCTTAGGTAATTATCAGGTTGAGGGACCTTAGCTTTCAGCAGGTGATTGTTTCCTTATGAGTTTGTTTCGTATTTTCAAGAACCAATCTCGACTTCATCAAGCTAGTAATGTGCCTACAGCTAGTAGCACTTTCTCGCATCCCGTTGATTCCGAAATCCTAGTTCAAGGCGCGGATCCCATCACAGCCGAGTGAGTCCCTCCCTCTCCAGCTTGCCGATACACTTCATTGACTTCCGAGTGAAGTATCGTCTTCGTTCACGGCTTGCGCGGTCACCATAGGGACACTTGGACTAAGGACAACGTATGTTGGCCTCTAGATCTGCTATCGGAAGAGGAATCGTTGTCCCATATCCGTGTTCTGACTTTGGGATATGATGCAAACATCTTCAATCCCAGCGGTCGTGCATCCCTGAATACTCTGTTTCAGCACTCGATCAATTTGGTACAAGAATTGTCGCGAGTAAGGAGAAGGGATGGGGTGAGTTGGATTGTGAGGAAATTCATTCGAAACTCAAATTTACATAGCGCAATCGCCCCATCATATTTGTCGCGTACTCCCTCGGCGGCCTGATAGTCAAAGATGTACGTTTTTGGGTCCTATCAAAATCCCAACCTGACAGGTCACGCTTACCTCGCAGGCACTCCATTATTCGAATCAAGTTCAGGATACCCACCCCCATCTTGCTCAAATCTTCTCCGCTACTCGAGGTATTATCTTCCTTGGCACTCCTCACAGAGGAAGCGGCATTACTTCGATAGCAAAAGTGGTAGCTTCTGTTGCACAGGTAACTTTGCAAAACCCTCGACTGGATTTGATTCGAGATCTTGAAAGGGACTCACAAACTCTCGACCGGATCGGGGATAGTTTTGGCCGAATTTTAGACAAGCGGACGCTGGTCGTTTGGTCTTTTGCAGAGGAACTGGCTATCACAGGAATAGGGAAGGTGTGTACATCATCTATATGCGGAGTACTTACTTGGTTTAACTCGTATTGACTAGGTCGTGCCTGGGGATTCGGCCATCATTGGCGACCCTCGCGAGAATCGCGAGACGATTTATGGCGACCACATTAGCATGGTGAAGTTCTCAACGAGGGATGATCCAGGGTACAAGAAAGTTTTAAATTCAATCGAGACTTTACTTGAAGGACTCGGCGAGGACTCATCAACTCCAAACGAACAAAGTGTGTAAATTTTGTGTATTACTCATGGCAAGGTTTAAATGATCTCGAAAAGTGAAATCGGATGCCATTGGACGCGAAGAGGTAAGTTCTCTCCTTCTTGGCTTGCTCAAATGCTGAGCGGTGGTATGTAGTCCAAAACTTTCTACAACATCCCTCCATTTCGTGTCACTCATTTCGTCGGACGAGAAACCTTATATGCTCGCCTCCAAATGCTATTTGAATGTGCCACTACAACTTCAACTCCGTTAATCGTCATACTGATTGGGATGGGTGGGGCGGGCAAGACACAACTTGCCCTTGAATATTGCCGACGAACGAAAGAAGAGAGGAGATTTCGAGCTATATTTTGGCTCGATGCTTCTTCTCGTAATACCCTCTACAGTTCGATGGAGACAGCCGCCAAGCAGCTGCTTCCTGATCGAGAATTCGACACCCGTTATGCTGCAGTCGTTTTAGTCAAGGACGTCCTCTCAAGTTGGAACGATCGATGGCTACTAGTTTTCGATAATTTGGATAATCCTGAAGACTTGGCGGACATTCTTAGCTTCTTCCCAGCCAGTCACTGCGGCTCTATTCTCATTACGAGCCGTCTTACTGGTTCCAAAGAGTTGGGCCAGTCAATCGAACTTGATCGCATGGAGAAGGAAGAGGGCCTCCAACTTCTGCTTCGTTCTTCAGGGGGAGATACTGATGAGGTGGATGCTGCGGGGGAGATTTTGAGCCTACTAGGAAATCTCCCACTGGCGATCGATCAGGCGCGAGCATATATTTCCAAACGAAGACTTCCCTTAAGAACGTTTCTGACCGAGTACGAGAGACGGAAAGAGAGTGTCATGCAAGAAACACCACAATTCTGGCAGTATCGGCGTATGTTACCCGGCAAGGAGAAGGAGACTTCTCTTAGCCTGTTTACTACATGGGAAATGTCTCTACAATTGCTTGGGGTTGGCGAGCACGCAGCAGAGTTAGAGAAGGTCATAACACTTTTTGCCTTCTTCAATTCGGTCAATATCGGTGAACGGCTCTTCAGCGACGACGCGGATGACGGTTATCCGACAGCGTCTCCGATGTCGATTTTCAAGGATGATGGTCACTGGAACCATTTTAAATACGAAGATGCTGTGGTGAAGATGCAGGAGCTTTCGTTGCTTCAGTTTTGGTACAACAATGAAGGTGAAATTACGGTATCACTTCATTCGATGGTGTCGGAATGGCTTCGAATGCGACTTGACAAAGGGTCACAACCCACGTTTCTTACCTCGTTTCTTAACACCGCGATATCACATTTGGAATGTCACCTCCATTCCATTAGCGATGGTGACTATGAAACACGGCAAGAGGGACAGGCACACTTGGATACGATCTGGCGATGGGTGGAGAATATCAATTTGGGTGATGACTTCTTGGAAGCTTGCATAACGTTTGGTAACTTCTACCACGATCAAGGCCGTTATATAGATGCGGAGATGATATACAACCGTGCGTTGGCCGGTTTTGAGAAGGCATTGGGACTTGAGCACACATCCACGCTCATCACTATCAACAATATTGGTATCCTCTACAAAAAACAAGACCGTCTCAAAGATGCGGAGATAATGTACAACCGTGCGCTGGCCAGTTTTGAGAAGGCACTGGGACCAGAGCATACATTCACACTCGACATCGTCAACAACCTGGGGAATCTCTACTCTAATCAAGGCCGTCTTAAAGATGCGGAGATGATGTACAAACGTGCATTGACTGGTTATGAGAAGGCATTGGGACCAGGGCACACAAGCACGCTCGACACCGTCAACAACCTGGGTAACCTTTACGCTGAGCAAGGCCGTCTTAGAGATGCGGAGACGATGTACAAACGTGCACTGGCCGGGTATGAGAAGGCATTGGGACCAGAGCACAGGTCCACGCTCGATATCGTCAACAACTTGGGTATCCTCTACGCTAAACATGGCCGTCTTAAAGACGTTCAACAGTGCGCTGGCTGGTAAAGAGAAAATATTGGGGACAGAGCACACATCCACGCTCAATGTCGTCAACAGCCTGGGCATGCTCTACAAAAATCAAGGCCGTTTCAAATGTGCTGATATAATATATATGCGTGCACTGGCCGGGTATGGGAAGGCATTGGGACATGGACACACATCCACGCTCAGCACCATCAACAACCTGGGTATTCTCTACGCTGATCAAGGCCGTGTTAAAGATGCGGAGATGATGTACAAACGTGCGTTGGCCGCTTATGAGAAGGTGCGGGGATCTGAGCACACATCCATCCACATCATCAACCTAGATGACGTCTACAGGAATCAAGGCCGTCTCAATGATGCGGACAAGCGTGCACTGGCTGGTAAATAGAACACATGAGCGAGCACACATCTTCGGGCAATACAGATACATTCTTCAGACTTAGAAATTGGCAAAGTAACAATTGTTCGAGACATTGTGAACACAGAAATCATAGTTAGCTTGGACAACCACTACATCGCTAGCTCCCATGCGATTCCACTCTTAGCCTGATCAGTAAGGCACACATAACCGCCTCCATCCACGAAGAATCTCCCTTCCTTCAAGTCCTTGAAGGTGAAAAGGTGCGCAGCATCGCTGGCACTAGTCTTGACAAGTGAAAATGGTACCAAATCACTTGATTTGTGGAGGACGACCGCGCCACGGGAAGCAGAGAGGGTCACCTGGTCAGAGCCGATCATAATCGATTTCTTGCTCACGTTAGTCGCGGTGACGACGAACGACGAGCGAGTCGATTTCGAAACGTAGATACGTCCCTCCTCATCGATATCCCAATACAAATTTGTGTCAGATTTGGATCGAATGCAGAAACTTGAAACCCATAAAAATCATTAGGAAACGCCAAACTTGTGGAGTACAAATTAAACTCACGATGACCCGCTGGCATACTCGACGATGCATTGGTAGGGAATAATGGAGATACCTCTGCCAGCCCTATCGTTCTCCAGCGCGAAAAACATCTTTCCGCGGAATTGGTCGGAGACGGTCGTGACACTCGAGTCAGTGAAGAAATTGAAGAAATTCCACTGGCTTGGATCGTGAGTATAGAACTGAGCGGTGACGCGCAGGATGTTCTTGAGTTGAGTAAGAGTGCTGGTGGATACGACACGCCACCATTCATCTGCGACCTCGCGGGTGGCGAAGACGATGGTGATGCGCCAGGTGTTATCGTCCTTTATCTGGTATTGGAATATAAATTAGTGACGGGCGGGCAAACTCGAGTTGGAGAACGAGGGACGAACATTGTGAATATAGGCATAGAAGAGCTGGTAATATGCTACTGCAGGCCCTAGTGAAAGTTACACTAATCGAAAGATTGGAAGGAAGAGGTTCACACTCACCCACTTCCCCCTGATTAACCAAGGATGCGACAGTAGTAATTTCAGACATGTAGCGATGAGGAAATTGTAGGCGATTTCAAGGATGGGATCCTGAAGAATAGGTGAAGAAGATGTGTGCTTATATACCCCTTGACACGGTTCCACGGCTCGATACTGAAAATTGAATATTTGTAGGTCAGCTGGATTGAGAATTGGGCTTTCTATGAATCTGCTTGCGTGGGTATAGCGCCGTGAAACGAGTTTTAATTTCCCTGGCAGTGGAGGAAGTCTGACATTTCTTCTGATACTCAGCACCAGTACATTGTCCCATGCCAGCGGATGACTCCCAAGTCAGATCTAGTATGCATCGCCAAACTGTAGTTCGGAATATGGCAAATAGTCACAGGTATGATTTCCTAGAATTTGGTGCACCAGCAAGAGTCACTATAATCTAGAGTCTGAGAGAT
>Ga0307507_10009208_pt1 | contig 13252 bp, 13 predicted proteins | sample 7_EM_MG_FD_207223 | JGI IMG/M metagenome (GOLD analysis project Ga0307507, IMG submission 207223) | Populus trichocarpa ectomycorrhiza microbial communities from riparian zone in the Pacific Northwest, United States - 7_EM | ecosystem: Host-associated > Plants > Roots > Unclassified | place...
CTAATTCTCAAGTTTAAAATAGCATAGATCTAGCACATATGCTATTAGTAATTCAAGTTTAAGATAGCATGAATATAATATGCATGCCAATTCCAATATATTTGGACTTGAATCCAAGGTGGTGTGGGTCTAACATGCATGCCAGACCCAATATGTTTGGATTGACAATCAACCAAGTCCAAGATAATTATCATCCTCTCTTGACATATCCAGGAGAGTGACCAACCTCCCTTTAGTCTAACCTCGGGGAAGAACCCAGTTTATATAAGCTTAGTTACACTTGACGTCTTAAACACTATTCTCCATAAACCTTTATAGATGTATAAATGTCTTTCAAAGACCCACTATATTCTTATCATATAAAGGATATTAATTTGTAAAAGTCTTTCAAGGACCTATGATATTCTTATAAGGTAAGGGATGTTTATCCCCCATTCAATATTATCAACATAATTACCTTGCAGACCTTTCTTTTATGAGTTATCAATATACTATGAGAGCTTCATGAAAAAAAAGTTCACAATCTTCAACTCCCCACTACTTTCATATTTTTCAGAGTATCTCTCTACAATATTCTTATATTTTTTATTTCTTAGAAGATATTGACTTTATCATCATAAAATCTTTAAATTCTCCTATTAGAAATGTTTTATTGCAAGTATTCAAGACTTTCTTAATAAATTCAGAGTTTTTTAGAAATAAAAAATCAAAATACTTTGTTGTATTATTTAACCACTATTCCAAACACCACTGTTCCGACCCACAATACTCGATTTTAATTATTAATATTTACAGGAGAGATGAACAAAAAGAAAGAGAGAGAAGATTACATTCAGACTTGCCAATATTCCTCTTCTCCTCAAAATTTAATTTTCTATTCTCTTTCTCCGGTTTATTTCTTCTTCTTCTATGTCCATCCCAGCTTCAAGTATTAATCAATTGTATTATAGAATTTCTTTATTTACTTGTTTTTCTTATATAAAAAAAAACAGAGAGCAGTTTTTGTGTGTTTCTTTGGTTGGTTGCTAATGATGTACCGTAAATGGAATGGAAGGTCAAGGGCCCAGTCCATTTCTTGACTGAACTAATTGATTGATTGCTTTTCTACTAGCCCAACTCGGAAAGGACTTAATGGGCTTTGGCTTAGGACGAATCCTGCTGCTTTTCTTAACCTCTAAGAACTACCGTCTTCTTCTTCTTCTCGCTGTCTGTTGATTTGATTAGTTCCTTCTGTTCTGCTCTATTGTAAATCGGAAAGAAATCAGACGATGGAGGGAGAAGGAGGAGGGATAAGGCTGAGCAAGGTATTCGACGATAATAATAAGAAGAGTGGAGGAGGAGGTGATGAGGTTGATTACAAGAACAAATCCGGCACTGCCTGGAGCCATTCCTACCTGAACCAGAAGCCATGGCATCCTCTTTCCTATCCTAATCAACGCCGCAAATGGATCGCAGAACAGACCCACGCTCAACGCCAACGCCGTACTGAAGAAGTTGCTCGCGAGGTTCTTCTTCTTATTTCTTTTTTTTTTTATTGTTAGCTTCCTAAACTGACAGCGATTATAATATTTTTTTGGTTGCTTAAAATAAACAGTATGCTCAAGAACAGGAATTCTTCAGGCAAACTGCTCTTATCTCTAAGAAAGAAAAGGAGAAGGTGCCTCCCTCCCTACCATCCTCCCTTTTCTTTCTTTTTATTTTTTAAAACAAAGATAATCTTAATTGAATTAGATTTCACTTGATTTTGTTAATACGCTGCCAGATAGAGATGATGAAAGCTGTTAGCTTCATGTATGTTCGCCCTCCTGGTTACAATGCTGAAAGTGCCAAGGCCGCTGAGATTGCCGATGCTTCACAACCCCCGGCTGCCGCCGCCTCATCATCCTCCAACTCCATGTATTTGCACTTTTCTTCTCTACTCGTAACACTTACCATCTTTTCAACCTCATTTCATTATACTCCTTGCTTCTTTGCAGGCATCCCGAATCAGTCCCTGGTGATGACAAGAAGAAACCAAGGCCTAAAGATGCTTTTGGCCGTCCTTTACCCACCCAAGAAGATTTTCAAGTCCTCACTAATGCTCCGCGGTATGTTTCTCTCATCTTCTCTGTCACTTGCCAGCTTATGCTTCGTGTGTTTTATGATTTTGCCATCTTTTTGTTCTATCCTTAAACCACTTCTTAATGGTGTGTGCATTTTTGTTTATGGGAGATTCTATAGTGGATGAGATTGTTGCATTTTATTGAGGGTTACCAGACTTGCATTTTGGAATGTGGCCCACTTTATGCTTAATTAGACATTTCTTCTGTGGTAAAGCAAGACTATCCACTGTGTTCTCCCAAGTAAATATAGTATGTATAAACCATCCTGATCCCTGCATTTCGAACCCTTAAATCCTTTTAGGATCACCCAATAAGCACCAATTACTCTTTCGATTTGGCCACATATACTGCAAGTTAAGTTTTTTCCTAATATCCTTGTTCTGAATAATGTACAGAGTAGGATAAACAAAAAAAGAAAGAAGAAGAAGAATGTGGCAGAGATAATGCCCTGTGAACAAGACAGTGAGACACCTCTAGTTCTCCCAGGGCTGAAGCCAATTAAATTGTCATGGATCTAGTGCTAGAAAAGCCCACAATGTCTCTAATTACAAGTGCTACTGTTTGCATATTGTCATGTATATGCAGTCAAGTAAATTGATGTGGCTCTAGTGCTGTGGATGCCTGCTGTATCTCTAATTACAAGTGCCATTGTTTGCATAATCATCATGTATATGCAGCCACTTGGTAGTGGGCCTTGCTTGCTAACCTGATGTTTTTTAGCCTGGAGACAGGTGTTCCTGCAAGGGTGAAGCCATTTGGAATTGAAGTGCGCAATGTAAAGTGCTTAAGATGCGGAAAGTATGGTCACCAAAGTGGTGATCGTGAATGCCCCCTGAAAGATGTTATAATGCCTAACGAGGAGAGTCGTCTGAAAAGAGATGATCCCCTGACTGCAATCGTGGCTCAAACAGATCCTAGCGAGGTTGGTATTGTTTTCAATTTTGCTGTGCAGAAATTCAGTGATAGTTGTCACAGCTCAATCTTGTATCAGAGTTTTCTCTTTGCAGAATTAGGCTTTGATCCACACATGGAAAGAAAAAGGTCTTTTGTGAATCATTATCATCATTCTTTTATAATAATAGCATGCCTTAAAAATGTAAAATCAACTAGAGAATGTATGGATACAATATTTAGATATCCAATAGTTTTTAATGCTGCTTGCACATGCCCATGCACCCACACCTACACCCACATAGACTAAGTAAGCACTTGCGTCAATCCCGTATTTATATTTTGGTTCACACTAGCTCAATAATGACAAGCTTTTGTCCAAAACTAATTTGCTTATGACAACCATTATTTATGAACCATGCACAGACATCGGTAGGAAATATGCAAAAAAAAAATGATTGTTTTTTATTTGCAAGTTGAATTGCCTTTAGAGTGGTAACCTATTTTAACCTTGTTATATAAAGCTCATACAAAAAATTTCATAAATCTGCACCAAAAACAAATCAATTTGACAGCAACAACAGCACAGCTCAGCATAAATATGACTCAATTTGTAATGGTCTTCTGGAGTCATCTTTGAAAGCATGATTAGTGGCAGGCTGGCAGCTTGCAAGTGCTTTTTTTTATTTATTTGTTCAACTGCAATTACTTTCATGCAGCTCATTTACAAACACATCAAGCCTCTCATTGGAATTTATTTTTGTTACTCCTTGCAGCCACTTAAGTGGGAGCTGAAGCAAAAACCAGGATTGAGTCCTCCTCGTGGTGGTTTTAATCCAGATGATCCCAACCAGCAAATTGTTGCCGAGGACATATTTGATGAATATGGAGGTACGTGCTTTTTCCTGTTGCAGGAATTTTTATTGCATTTTTGTGAAATTTAACCTTTGGGATGTCATGATGTTATGCTCTAAGTGTCATCTCATTCATTTTCTAGGGTTTCTCAGTGGTGGTAATATCCCTGATTTGCTGACTAACTTCTCTCCAAGTGAACGGAAAAGGAAGTCAAAAAAGAGTAAGCACAAAAAGGAGTCATCGCCAAGTAGAGAAATTAGGGCTTCTGAAGAAAATGGGTTATCTTCACCTTCCAACAGGGAGGAGAAGAGATCAAAGGAAGAGAAGAAAAGAAAAAAGAAGAAGAAAAGGCTGGATCATTCCGAATCAAGTTCATCCGAAGATTTCGAGTTTGACAGGCCTTCCAAAAGGAACAGGCACAGGCATTCTTATTCTTCTGAAGATTGTGACTCTGACAAGAATCTTAGGAATAAAAAGAGCAAGCAAAAGCATTATTACTCTTCCGAATCTGATTCTGACAGGTGTAGAAGTAAGAACAGCAGAAAAAAAGATTCATATTCGACTGTACACTTCCACTCTGAGAGGCATCATAGAAGTGGCAGGGACAAGCAATCTTATTCTCACTTATCCACTGATTCCAAATCTGATAGGCAGCGTAGGGGTAAAAAGCATTCTCACCGCCTCTTCCATCGGTCTGATTCATAATCAGAATGAGTTTGTAGGCGTCTTGACTTTCCTCTCAAGTACTAGGAGAACAGGGTGTTGAGAAACCCGCTGCTCGCGTCTTCTGGAAAAGTTTTCATGGATGATAGATCAGGCGACATCAATGTTTCTACAAAATACTCGTTTCACAATTCACAATCAAGCAACTTCTTGTAAAGTATTTCTGATCAGCACCAATTTTCAGAGCGTACCCATGTGAATGGGAACTTGAGTTTCTATGTGTACTTGTGGCTGAAAATGTTGCGTTTAACTTATTTTTGTGTTTTTTTTTTTCCGATCAGAATGAGAGCTAAAGCTCTAGAGAAAAATAACAGTTACAAAGACAATCGACCAATAGGGGCCTCGTCTAAGTGAAATATTCCAGTGTCCAGAGAGCGGTTGTTTGGGTTTGCAGTGCACCTTATCCGCATTGTGATACGTCTTGTGAGAATGAAGATTAAGCTTGAAGATGCATATAAATATAATGTATATATATCCATGATTCTATAGAGCTTCTGTTCTATTTCCTTAGTTCTAATAGTTGCAACTTGCATGTGCATCAATGTAGCTACTAACTAACATGTTTTGAAAAGAAAATTGCATACAGTAGTAACAGTACAAACTATTCACTCACGAACATATTGATCCAGTTACCATTCAATTAGACAATGTCATTGATATTTATCAGACTATTTTTTTAATTTACAGAAGCATATAATAGTCACCGTAGTTGTTATGGAAGTCGAAACAACAGAACTTACTTCCCAAGAGATTAACGATGCATAGCAAGAACGAAGGCAGCCACATCAACCTTACTTGAACAGCGAAAATGGAATCAACCACATGGCAAATAAAATCTGCACCAACAAACACAAAACCAAAATAATCAATTTTATAGGTAAAACACATCAAACATACAGTGTCATCACTTTGTTTTTTATTAGTTTCTGTAGAAGAACAGGTCAACGAGACCATTTCAAATCCAGAAGACTCCTAAAACAGAGGAGATAAAGATTACAAGTTTTTCAATTTCAAATGCATAGGCAAACAAATAGGATATTTGTTGCTATTTTGTTCTACTTTTGTTAAACTAAAAGTCTATTTAAAAGACACCTTGTATGCATACAAAGAGTAGAAAAACAAAATTAAAGACTCTTCAAACTCTTTCTAGTTTCTTAAGTTTCTTTATGGTATCAAAGCTTCTAAAACGACCAGCATCTATTCTCTATTGATCCTCAATGACTTCCTCATCTTCCACCTCAAATAATTCTACTGATCCTCTTTTTATTTTCCCGTCCCTCTCCAATCTCCCATTCACTATCAGCAGCAAACTCAACTTCTCCAACTATCCTGTATGAAAAGCTCAAACCCTACCTTAATTTAGAGGTCATGGCGTCTTTGGTTACCTTGACGACACAATCTCAATCCCACCTCAAGAAATTAATGTTCTTCATCCCAGCATAGGTGCTAGTATCAAAATTCTCAATCCTCCATATATTCAATGGCTTCGTTAGGATTCTTTAATCCTCACCACCATTAATGCCTCACTCACTAAAGATGTTCTCGCTCAAGTCATGTCTTATACAACATCTCGTGAGGTTTGACTTGCATGAGAACAAACCTTTTCCTCAATTTCGCGTGTTAAGGCTATTCAAATTTGCGTGAAAATGTACGTTTTAGCCCATATATTCTTCGTTGACTTCTTTTCTAGTCCCATTACTTTTAGAATTTTAAGTTTTGATTTTAAACTTTTATTTTGTTCATGTTTCAATCTCTAAGTTTGAGAGAGGAAAGTCATTGAAAAGCGAGGGAGAATAGAGAAAGTTGTCGGTTGACCACATTTCAACAATAAAAAAAGTTGATCTTAGTATCAATGAGTTCTATTTTATGAGAGGGTGCTATTGAGGTGTTTTTAATCATTCATCTTGTCGGAAAAAAATAGATCAGGACTTGGAAAAAAAATTAGGGTTAATTTTTATATTTTTTTATCGACAAAAGGCTTATTTAAGGTTAGTTATGGGTTTATTGAGATTTTTAGGGTGTTTCGTAGATGTTTTCAAGTTGAAATGAGTTTGGTGAGTTCTAAAAGTTGGAACCCGACTTTCTGGGCACCTGAGATGGTTGGAATTCAACCAGTAAATGACATATCATCTACTATTGCAAGTAACACATGGTTCGCCCAATTTAACAAAAAAAATTTCAAGCATTAGATTTTTATATAACTAGGAAACAAATCATCTGTTGTGGCAAACAATCTATTGCCGGTTGAACTACTTTTTAGTTATCTCTGGTGACCAGAAAATTAGGCTTTAAGTTTTTGGAGTCCTAAAACTTATTTTCTTAAGCTTGTTTCCACTCAAAAACACTTAGAAAAGGCATTGTAACCTCAATAAACTCGTTTCCAACCCCATGACACCTGATTCCTAAAAAAATGAAAAATTAACGAATTAAAAAAATTAATGGACCTTGATCTACTTTTTCTTGCATGGTTATAGGAAAATACCACCTCTATTGAACTTCTTTTAAGAAGATGAATTCATTGACACAAAAATTAGCCTTTTTGATAGCTAGAATGTAGTCATCCTAGCATTTTCTCTTTCCTTAATATTTTTTGACAACTCTCTCTGCTTTCTCAACATCCATGGATTGAAACATAAAGAAAATAAAGTGTGGTACCGAAACGTGAATTACCAAAACAACAAGGACTAACTAATAAAAAAACTAAAACTTAAGGGATCGAATGGAAGTTTTTCATGTGGAATTCTAAATGAGGCATGTTTTGTTGTTCTTTGTTAAAACTGGTTCTGGTCCTAGTTCTTTTAATTTCTATTTTCAAATCCAATTAATATGATTTTGCAAAATCAAAATTGAATCAATCTTTGAATATCCCTTAAAACTCAATGCATGCGAGATAATTGAAAGAAATGTAAAAAAAAAATAACAATGCTACTGTAACTTAGAAGGATGAAATTGCAAATATTAAAATTTTGTTGATTGAAATGAAAACAAATGCATGGTTTATATGAATATTACATTACAAAGTGCATTGTGTCTTGGTGCAATGTGAATGACAATATATTAATTTGCCCAGTTGTTGATAATCTAAATACTAAACCTAAAATTTTGAATCTAAAGACTCAATCTTTTTTTATTGTCCATAAACATTTTCATAAAATCTTTTTGTAAAGTAATATTTTTTAGTGCATAAACATGCACATAAAATTAAAAATATTAATATTTATTTAACGTTTAATTAAAATATTTTAAATCAGCGCTAAAATATATTGCATCGTCAAAATGAAAAATCTCAATGTTCAAAGAGTGAGCATGAGACGCCAACCAATACACACTATGATTTGCCTAGCGATAGACATATTGCAGCTGTACTTGCCAAGGCCTGTGGTTGAAATTAAGAATAGAGTGGACTGGTTAGGAATTGGGAGACAGTTCCCTAACCAGATTGATCATGGTCAATTAAATCCACTGCTAGTTTTGAATCAACTTCAAGAACAATCTTTTTATGACCTTGTTTCCATGCTCCTCAATATGATAGGAGAAACCTTTCAACCACACACAACATGATCGTGTAACATCCCAACTATTGTAACCCCACCAGTGAACTCTCTTACGAGCTCCATCAGTATTTAGCTTCATCCATTCTCAAGGAGAAAATTACCAACACATCAATATTTCTTGGTAATTAGGACCAACAGAATCCTAAACCATCCCCATGGATCTCACACTCCCTCAACCAACATACAATGGTGGTAATGCAAGCTGTAGGTTTGGAGGGCACTCAAAAAAGCCTTAATGGAGTTTCTCGTGTAGTCACTAGTTTGGTCAACTCACTATCTACAAAGAAGTGGTTAAAAAAGTAGTTGTTCTATAAATTTCTTGGTGAGTTCTCACTTTTGAAACTAAGGTGTAGTTAAAACCTTTGATAATAATATTAAGGGGGTGTTTAGGAGCATCGTTCTGTTGGGTTCCCGAATAGTATACACGCAGTGAAACACAATAAAATAAAATTATTCAGGATTTTCTAGGATCTCATTAGATAGATCTAGAGTTATTTAAAGATTTATTACCTAGAGATATAATCTTCTTTGGCTTTGAATAATTCTTTAAGGGCTGGATTGTTGCAAACCACAAGTCGTCCAATTATCCGGCCTCCAATGGTAATTAACACGAACCACCAGTTAGAAATCTTCTAAATCCTTATTAGAAGAGAGTGATTGATATACCTAGAGTGCTAACTCTCTATTTTATGACTTACGTAATTTTCTGTCTAACAGACAACCACCTCTAAATAAGAGACATATCTTACTATTTATAGGAAATCTAAAAAACCCTATAAATTAGCAAAATATGAATTTGTCTCCTGAATAGTATCCATATATTAATTTAGAATAATTTTAGAAATTAACTTAATCAAGTCCTTACTTGATTTTCTAGGTCTAGAAATATAATCCCTATATTAATTATATTATAATCCTTAATTTCTAAAATATATTTTAATCAAGTCATACTTAATTAAATCATCTCAGTTTAATTTATGGCTAATGATTTTTAATATGTGTGACTCATTAGGTTCCTAATATGTTGGCTCAAATATAAATTATAATTATAATTAAATAGAATTAAATAAATTAAACAATTTAATTTATTATCAATTCAACAATTAATTAATTTATATTTGATGATCATGTGCATTATCTAGCAGCGTGTCATGGTCCCCTAAATATTAGAAAAGTCATTAGTGATTTGACTTAACCTTTCAGTGACTAGCTTCTCAGTGTAATTAATATCCTTTCATCAATAATATTATGATTTAACATTAAAGCATGGAGTACGTCTGCCATGTTAAATTGTGTTTGCTCTTTACATAATAGTTATTGATCATTTGAATAAGATATGAAACCCTTTTCAAATTTCATTTCATATTAGCTAATGATTTCTCAGTTAAGAACAGATGAAACATTTTTCTAATTCATCTAGGGTGATGAATCATTTCTTAATCACTCAAGTACCTTCATATAGAAATGTCTGTCTTTCCGTTACCTCGATTAAAATAACATGTAACATGATCAAAGCATAACATTCTCTATATAAATTAACTTAGTGATCTCAAGTCTAATGATCACTTACACAATTGCCACGTGAGCCTTTTCATAGACATAAGTGATCTCCCTATAAGAAATTCTCATGCGGGTCAATTCAGTATACATGTCTTATGATTAACATTTACATATTAGTTCTAGGTATCCCTTATACCTCAGCTTATGAGAATAGTTGGTTCATTTCATAAAGAAAAAATAATAATATGTTCTAATCTCTACGACTCTAATGAATGTTCAATATTTAAGAGGGCATCGACTGAGAACATTTTAGGAACAATGCTTTGATGCAATACGAATCTCATAATTATAATAATTTTATAATTTTTTTTGTAAAGCATTTTTGTCCCAAAAACTTTATCTTTACTCTTGATTTATAAATCAAATATTAGATTCATTAATATAATATTATATGAATATTAAAGATAAATAAAAACTTTATTAATAATAAACATATATTTACATGAATATAATAATATCACGTGTAACCAACTGATTGACTACATAGCATATCAAACTAACAGGTTCAACTGTGCTTGTTAAAAAACTTGAATTTGTTTTACTTCAAATTAATTTTTTTGATGTTTTTGGATTATTTTAATGTGCTGATGTCAAAAATAAATTTTTAAAAATAAAAAAAATATTATTTTAATACATTTTAAAATAAAAAATATTTTAAAAAATAATATTTACTGCTGTCTTATACATCTCAATCATATTCTAAACCTAAATTACCTATAAATTAACTTATAATCCTATTGTAAACCTAAATTACCTATAAATTAACTTATAAATTACATGTTTGCTTTCATGTAATTTGTTTTTAATATCAACTATTGTGTTCATACGATTCACTTGTGATTCACTTGTAAGATCCTCTTATAATATATATATATATATATATATATATATATATATATATATATATATATCATTTTTATTTTTCTATTGTTTTTCTTAATTTTTTATTTATAATCTTTTTAAATTTTATAATATCTCACAAAAACACTTAGAAATAATAATAAAAAACTCAAAAATTAAAGTTTAAAAGTATGATATTCGATGGCTATGGGTTATATTGGAATGTTATGGAAACAATAAAGGCAACATCACAAATTTTTAAATTACAATTGTAGAATTTGAATATTAATGAATCTATAATGGTGAAAATGAAGCTTACGTTTTTGGTTAAAAGTGTTTTTTTATTTTAAATGTTTTTTCATATTTTTTAAAACAAAAAACACTACATCTGTACCCGACCCACCCGATAATCCAACGTGGGCGGGTGGTTCGTGTTGGTGGCTACTAGGCTTATCTTCCTCGTATCTAACATCTATCACGCAACGCAACGAAGTTTTTTTTTTTTTTTTAATTATTATTAAAAACTCCGTTCAAGCACCCATTCCCAATCGCCGGCGAATTTACCGGAAAGTCAATCGCAGATCCCCGCATGACGATCTCAGACGAGGAAGACGAGATTTTGGCCAAGTTCCTGGAATCGGAGGTCCTCTCTGAAGTCTCCGATCAAGATCAGGTATCCTTAGTTTATTTAATTTCGACATTTTGGATTGTTTTAAAAGTCTGATCATTGACTTTCAGGAGGAGGAGGAGACAGAGGAGGCAAAGAAGGAAGAAGATGAACCAAAAGGCAAGAGAGTTCGTTTCCAGGAAACACAAGAAGAAGAGAAGGAGCAAAATCAGAAAAAGAAAGCTAATAATAATAATAATAACAAGGGTGAGCAAAGGAGGATAAAGAGTGGAGTTTTGAGCAAGATCCCTCCTGAGCTCTTTCCACACATCCTCAAATTCCTTTCCTCTGAGGTAACACTTGTTCTTATTTTTATTTATTTATGTACTTATTTGTTGCTAATGATCCAAAATATTTATTTATTTCTCGCAGGATCTCATAGCTTGCTCTCTAGTTTGTAGATTTCTGAATTTCGCAGCCTCTGATGAGTCCTTATGGCGTCGCCTGTCTGTACTTCCTTCTCTTTTTTTCTTTTCTTTCCTACTAGTATCGGTATCGGTATCATTTCATGTTTCACATTGATTGAATTCTAGCATCCAGGTCTTGTTTTCCCTCTTACTTTTCTTTCTTTATGACTTTAGCTTGGGGTTTTTATAAACCCGTGTTCTTGTGTTTTCCACACTTCTTTTCAAAGATTTTATAGGAATATGATTTAAAATAAAAATAAAAACAATACTATTGATTCTCCATATTTCTCTTTCATCTCTCCTGCGAGTGATAGAGAACACTGATTTGTGCTGCCAAAGTTTGTTACTTTTTTTCATTATTGATTATAAATGATGGCTTTCTCTTTTCAGAAATCCATCAACGCCCCCTGTTCTTCTACTTTGGACTTGATTTTTTTTTTTCCTGCCCCCCGCCAGTAGCCATGAGTTTAATTTTAACGTGATAATCTTTGCAATTCTATTCCTGCTTCAATCAATTTCCCTCTATGGTCTTGTTGATATATTTTGTACTTCAGCTATGCGTTCTTCATATATATTTGTATCATCCAGTCAAGGACATGCTTCTCATTTCCCAAAATTTGGCAGGTATTGCATGCGATGGGGTTTCTTGCCCCCTGCTACAAAGTTATGCGAGAATGCTTGGAAGAAGCTGTACATTCAGGTGGCTCCTTCAATTTTCTCTCCATGTAAAAGTTAACTAAATAAAAAGTTATCTCAGAAACCTCCTCCATTGCAAGTGATTTTGCCCTTCATTTCTTTATCTTTGACAAATAACTCCCTCAAAAGTCTGAACTCTGAAGCAATAGCAGCGCAGAACTCTAGTTTCATTTGGTTAACTGCCAGTGGGAATCTTAAAAAGGAAAATTAAACTCAATAGCTGTTTTGCTATTTACCACCATAAATCCCTCTAGCTTGCAGTCCAACATTTCATCCGTGATCAACATTTTGCTTAATCACGTGCATTGATCCTGTTCCAGTTCTAAGAAATCAACATAGATTCCTCCTTCGTGTTAAAAGCTGCTCAACAGTTTAGGTTTTAGGATATTTCTATTGTTACTTTTCAGCATCATATCACCCCCACAATGAGTTAAAGCTGGGGTAGCAGTGTTATTGAAGCTTTGCCTCTGCATTTTGCAGCGTGATGAAGAGGACATGGTTAAGCTTGTTAGGAACTGCCCACCGGAGTTTAAAGAATATTATGTTCAAATGAATGCAGCAAAGAGAAGTCAAACACCTCTTCCTTCACAGGTAACAGGCTGTTGTTGCTTGAACCGTTTTTTTTCTTCTCGTTTTCTCTCTCTAATGTCATGGAGGAGTTTGTTACTGTTTGTTGATGTTGCTCCTTATTTTTCATGGAACGAATTGTTTATTCTGAATAGGCTTTAGATTATACGATTCTCTGATAAAAAAATCCTAAAAGTTAAAAGTCTTAGCCCACCTATATTGACTGAAGAATAACACTAATTTTTAATTTATTATTATTATTTTAAGGGCTGCCCTGCTTTGTGAAACAACTATCATTTACAAATTCTAGATTAGCTCTGAGGTCTCTGTCGTATGAGCATCTAATAGCAGATTCAGGGATGTGCATGCTTGACAGTAGTTTGTTTATCC
>Ga0307507_10009209_pt1 | contig 13251 bp, 10 predicted proteins | sample 7_EM_MG_FD_207223 | JGI IMG/M metagenome (GOLD analysis project Ga0307507, IMG submission 207223) | Populus trichocarpa ectomycorrhiza microbial communities from riparian zone in the Pacific Northwest, United States - 7_EM | ecosystem: Host-associated > Plants > Roots > Unclassified | place...
CGGAGGCGGTAACGGTTCACCACGCGACAAAGCCAGTGCCGCCCGCCTGTCTTCCATAGCAGCCTGTTCGGATATGGTGTGTGCCTCCAGATATGCTGCGTCGATTTCAGATGCTTCATAAAGGCTGTTATCCATTTTTGCATCTTCAGCCATGGTTATCCATTGCTGGAATTGCTCTGCCTGAAGACGCAAAGCAAATTCCTCGTCAGAGGGAGTAGAGCCGACGCGTGATTTCCCCCATCTGCGACCATAAGAGGCTTCGAGATCTTCCAATGCGAGTCTTGCTATGAGTGCATTTGTTTCTAAATCGTATGTGGACATTCCGTCCTCGGGTTCTTCAGAACCTGCAATTCCACCTAGGAATATGATCGAAGGTTCAGAAGAAGCTGTGAAGGTGATCTTCGATCACTGATGGTCTTATAACTGCAGATAAGCGCCCAAGGCTGTTTCCGGATTCCATGCGGACACTAACTGAACCATATCCTATACGTCGAGAAATGAGGGTGACATCCTTGTTGTATTTAAGTTGAAGAAATTAGAATACACCAATGAGGGCTCAGCGTGCTGAAAGTGAACGTTCATTGCAAATTATAATAGCAAATTCGAACAAAGGTATCTTTTTTTATACCTACATACAATCTGCGTTAGTAGCCTCAAAGGTGGACCTCAGGATCTCATCTGCTACGTACCCGTCACCATACCACTTTCAAGTTATAGCGACGGACTCGGAAAGTTGACCCTTTATTCAGTAAAAGTGCGTAGTGATCGCAGTGCAAAGCTACAGGATGTAAGAAGACTATTTGTCAATTGAAAACACTGACAAAATTCAGAGAAGGGCCTGCACAGTCAGTCATGCGGTACTTCGTGCACATGCGAAGCATAGATGCCCTACATAGCAACCCCTTCGACAAATAGAGATGTAGGTGTTAGTGACTGAGGGGAAAGAAATGGAAGTCCAGCAGACACCATGCATTCCGCAAAAGCGGGATTTTGGGAGTCGGGGAGACAGACAATGAAGTAGGAAACCAGTGGCTGAAGCGCTGACTGGTTAGCTAACCAGTGGCAATCGCAGATTCTATTGATATATTCAATTTCATTTCAAGAGATAGAGTAAATTTGACGTACTAGAACCAAACGACATCCTCTGCAGAGGGAGTTGAGGTTGTGATTAGTATGGTGAACCTCCTCTTCTATACGGATGGAGTATTAGTAGCATAAAAGGCAAGAAAGAGACGGCGTACCTCAATGCAAAGTCGGGAGTTGAACGTTGAGCGGCGGCATCGACAACCATGGCAAGTAGAAGTTTGGGATGACTGGTGGTGATCAAGGAAGGAGAGGGTATATATGCTCATGTTTGCCGCGGCTGGCTGGGCAAAATCTAGGCTCAAATCGAAGTCACACGCCGCAATGGACTTCCAACAACACCAGCTCTTTGTTATTGATCATGTCGACTTCGTCCTCTAGACCGGCATACAATGGAAGTCTACGCAAGATTGTCCTGGCTTTTGATGTTGGGACCACTTGCAGTGGAATTTCCTACAGGTAATCCTGATGCCATCATTATCGGTGTTTGTAATTTGTCGTGGGGTTCCTAGCATTCTTGACCCTGGCCAATGTCCAAGTATTCATGCGGTAACCAGGTATGTGGACCCCTAAGGTGTGCACATCAATAGAGTAACACTTCCACCTTTCTGTCACAGGTTCCCAGCACAAGAGATCATCGCAGGTGCATCGAAAGTGCCATCTGTCATATATTATGATAGGGATGGACGCGTGAGGGCAATTGGACCTGAAGCTTTAAGCGATGGAATCTTCGAGAAGGCAGTGGAAGGTGATTGGCACAAGGCAGAGTGGTACGCTTTCTCATGCCACGTTCCCTATTCTCCAGCTGATTGCACCTCAACAGGTTCAAGCTTCATTTGAGATCCAAATACACGAACGGCATAAATTTTTCTCATAATATTCCACCACTGCCTCCCAATAAAACAGTTGTAGATGTTTTCGCGGACTATCTTCGTTATTTACTGGACTGTTCAGCATCATATATCAAGAACAGCCACCTCAACGGACATGACCTTTGGACCGACGCCAAGGACGACATTCACTTCGTGTTGTCTCACCCAAATGGATGGGAAGGGAAGGAGCAAAGCCAGATGCGAAAAGCGGCTGTGAAAGCAAGATTGATTCCCGACAACCCTTCGGGACACTCTCGGATAACGTTTGTTACGGAAGGAGAGGCCAGTTTGCACTTTGTGATCGAAAATGGTGTTTTGTCGCAAACAACGAAGGTTTGAACTTGGTCGTTCTGATTCGAGTAACATGGATCGCACTGACGCGTTCTGTTGTAGGGACATGGCGTAGTCGTTATCGATGCTGGTGGAGGGACAATTGATGTCAGCACATATGTGCTCGCTTCTGATTCTAGAAGAACCACATTTGAGGAGATATCTATTGCCCAATGTAATATTCAGAGTTGAGCTCTTTATAGAACGCGATGTTGACCTTGTGTGCATAGGTTATTTCCAGGGATCTGTTTTCGTGACGATGAGACTTGGGGATTTCCTCAAAGGCATGTTCTTTCCAATTTATATAAGAGCGATTTGTTGAAACATCGACAGGCGTACTGTCCGACTCTCCGTATTTAGATGACCTTGATAGCATATGCGGTTGTTTTGATAAAACAACCAAAACCAGATTCCGGAATGCCTCAGAGCCCCAGTACGTCAAATTTGGGTCAATGAGGGATAACGACGCGAGTTACAATATTCGATTCGGTCAGCTGAAAGTGGCCGGGTGAGGAGCATTTATGTTCACGTTGTCACTTAACATTAATATTGGTCATCCCTCAGTGCTGAAGTTGCCAAAATGTTTCAGCCGTCTATTGATTGCATTGTTCGGGCCGTTATTGAACAGAAGAATTCGGCCCTCCACGAGATATCTGTGAGTGAAGTTCCCTTTCGATGGTTCATCTCATTTAAGCATTAATTGGAGCATGTCATCCTTGTCGGAGGGTTTGCGGCCAGTGATTACTTGTTTGAACAAGTCGAGGCACAGTTGACGAGACTGAAACTCATATTGATACGCCCCGACAGCCGAGTGTAAGTTACCCTGCTCTACCTGCCATGTTCCTGTACGGGTTACTTACTTATTGACGTCTCTCGCAGAAACAAAGCCGTTTCTGACGGGGCTATTTCCTTCTTTCTTGACCACCGTGTTCGCACTCGAGTTGCGAAGGTCTCCTATGGAACTGATCTCAGCGTTGCGTATAACAGATATGACCCAGAGCACATCAAGAGGCCAAAGGTCGTAGGCGCGGATGGTTCACCTATCATAAGAGGGAAATTTGATGTGGTGTTGCCCAAGGTAACCTCTTATTTTTGACTATCTTCGTGCTTCGTTCATGGGGAAATACACAGAATACGCAAGTCTCTGAAACAAAAGAATTCTCCAGCCATTTCTATCAACGCGCGGCTAATCCAAATTTCTGGAATCATAGAATCCGCGTGATGTGCTATCGAGGCTCACAAAATAACCCTGAATGGATCGATACAGACCCAGGTAGATATGCATTTGATATTCTAGACACGCATTCTTCATGCTGATTCATGTTTCCAACATCGCCATGCAGCAAATTTTACAACCCTTTGTGAAATGCAAGCTGATTTGTCCCAAATTCCCAAAACCACAAGACAGAACCCTGCTGGCAACATGTATTATACCATACAGTATGATTTGGTTTTGATATTTGGCTTAACGGAGTTCCAAGCGCAAGTGCGGTGGTTCGAACACGTAGGTAGTTCATAATTTTCTCGAATACTCAGTGACAGATTCGTGATTTTTAGGGAATGGAACGTCGGTAGGTTCACCTTGAGCACCAATCCGCCACGCACTGATGTTTCATAATCAGGAGCCCAGCACAATTGATTTATGACGACGTCTAGACTATATTCGACTTAGTATCAGGACATTCCTGGAATTACTCCGCTATCTCCCCAATATTTGTCATCGTTATTCGCCCATCCATTATTTGTCCACCACACCATCGAATGCCATCCTCATTGAGATTGTACATCCAAGTCTTTCGTGAAAAAAAGTATGGGTTATCTTTAAACAGATTATCTGTGATCCCAGAAAAGACGGATGAAAACAACGACAGGTAGAAAATGAATAGACCTCACTTTTCCTAGCCTCAATAATTTTGTCTACAAGTTCCCAAAGACCATTCCCTCCATTGGCTGACCTTTCCCATTCCGCCACGAAATCCTCTTTGCCCATACCACCCTGGAGTACCAAGAACCTAGAATCATCTACCTCGATTGCACAATTACGAGACGTCTGGTAAACCATCGCCTGAAGTGAAGGACGATGCTCCAGCAAGCCCAGCACACTTTGATCCACAGGAGCGCCGTCAACATCGAAGCACAAATGCGTGAGGTTCGGAAAGTTTACAAGCTGGTTGACATCGCCCCAGGTCAACCCTTCGTTTGAGATTATTTCGAGATGGGTGGTGTTCCTGAAAGCTGGACAGTACCCGATCACTTCACAAAGCCTCATTTTTCCCAGAATAACAGAGAGTACGCGGAGAGGGAGGTCATTCATCTTTTCGAGGATTTTGGGGCTGATGCCACTCTCGAACCAAATTGCAAGATTCTCGGTGTTGTGGAAGGTGGACAGCAATTCGATGGCATGAACCTGAGATGAATCGATAAAGAGGTGTTGGACCAATGGTGCTACACCGGTTATTCGAGTGCCCCCCCAGTTTCGAATGGTAGATTTTCCTTTGGGTGTTTTTCGGGCGATTGCGACACGGTAGAGAATTGGTCGGGTCCTGCATCCATGACAATGAGTTGGCTAGGTCACCTTGATTCGACGTACCAGTCATAAACGCGCTTGCAGACTAGACTCAGTTTTGCTCTGCTGTCGTGGTCGGTATTTCGAAAAGCAGCCAGTTCGAAGACCAACCGCTCCAATTCTAATGGTAGAGATGGCATAAGTGTAAGGTTTCGTCCAGAGTTGTTTATGTTTACACAGCTCTCGCGCATCGCCATCCGGTTCTTGGAGATCCGTGGCGTTCTTTATGACTTGATGAAACAGAGACCGTTCCCAATTGGCGGTATGGAAACAGGAAACCTTGCGTTATTAGGTTGTGATGGTCCTTGGTACTCGCTCCCGCTTCAACCAAATCCTCAGCCAATCTCTTAGTCGAATTTCTTTAGAATGTCGTTGGTGATTGCACTCTCTCGACGGCTTGAAAAGTGTGATGCATGGTTGATCTTCTAAGCTACGTGCTCTTCTCCGGTGTTGGGGTGCTTGAGAAAATTATACCGATCTCGTACTTGTAAGTTTCAACGTTATCGGTCGTGTGGTGATGTAATGATTTTCTCGTTGGTCGGCATACTATCTTCATTTCTTTGTTATTTCGTCATTTGCCTCTATCCTCTCTCGACCGTTCGCTTGTTGGGGCCGCACAGTCCATCGGGTCTTTCGTGGAAATTATCTTTAAAAGTTTATCTATGACACAGGAAGGGATGGATGAAAACAATGACTAATAGAAAAAGAATGAACCTCACCTTTCCGAGCCTCAAGGCTTCAGCAAGCTTGGTACAACGTCGACTTCCACGGCGATATTAAAGCACAAATGGTGTGAGGTTCGGAAATTCTACGAAAGCCTTGTAATCACTTCATTCAGTGTAATGATCCTAAAAGCCGGACAGTGCCCGATCTATCTGTTCCAACCCTTACCCTCCCTGCCTTTGGCAGCTTCGATGATCAAGGCTTACACGTGCCAGACCAACGGAGAGGGGATCATTCTTTGTGGATCATTCATCTTTTTGAGGATGCCTTGGCCGAGCCAAATTGCAAGGTCTCCGATGTTGTGGAAGGCGGATAGTGGTTCAATGACATTCGTTGCGTCGGAACGTTGTGATAAGTCGGATGAACGGCGTTACTTTTGTTATCTCCAATGTCGGATGGGTCTCCCTTGGGAAGTTGAGATCGAAAGTCTGAGATTGCGATGCGGTAGAGGATTGGTTGGATCCTACATTTACGAGAAGAATTGGCGAGATGTACGTACCATTCATAGACGCGACTAGAATCACGTACTCTGCTGTCGTGGTTGGCATTTTTATTTTTTAATGAAAAAAAAAAAAGAAAATCGAAAAAGAAAGAGCGAACGGAGGATTTTATTCAACTCTCACGGACGCCGGGGCACGAGATGGTGTTAATTCGTCTCGGCAGCTCTTCCGAGACATTTTGTTCATGAGAAAAATAATTACCGATTTGGCCAGATTACCACATTTGTTCGGCCATTCCTTGCCTCTCTCCCATCCCATCGTCTCAAAAATTTCGGCCACAGCTTATGCAGTCTTTCGGAGCGTATTCTTCGTGTTTTTGTGCTCAAAAGGCGAAGTGGAAGAGGTTTCTAACTTTGGTATTGCCAAAACTCGATGTGGTTATTATCAGAAATGACCATTTTTATCCACCACGGCGGTGTCCATCAGACCGCATTAACACCGACGAGCTAGGCACAGTCTAAACAATCCATTTAAAATATATTTATTATGACCAGTGCATTTCAACCCCACCCTCCCTCGTCATTGCCCCCATGCTTTTTTTCGTCTTGACGCATCTCCGTTGTCACGGTTGACAGCGAGGGTGCAGTGGTCGCCAATCGGATTAAAAAAATCAGTGGGAAATTTTTTATATGTCCGAACAAGAAATCAGGGCTTCCCAGGACCCCGGTTTATACACGGACAGATTTTGTCTATTTTGGAAATGACTACAGTAGGTGCCATACGTGTCGGACAAAATGGAGGATTTCAAAAAAGCTATGTGCATTGTACGGACGCAATTTTTCGTATTTATACACTGTGGTAGCAAAAAAATGTGGCACGAGAAGTTGTCCGGACGTGATCCTTCCTGCCGGATCTATATTCCCCAATAAATTAATAACCCCGGGGTCCTGTCTTCCCATAATGTCTCAATTGGGTAGGCATATGCGTGGATCCAACTCTATTTGACATGTTGCAGAAAAGGCAATAACCCCTTCATGAGTCATCTAGATTCTTTATGTCCAGAGGCCTGCTCTTGGCCTTCCAGTTAACCAGAGAGCGTGAAATTTTCAGAGAAGAGTTCCGGTTGTCTGTCGGTCCACATTACAGTTGCTTTATCACTGAACGGACAACATCAATTTTAGGCTTTTCTTTTGCGAATTCCGCCCACGATATGGGTATCAAAAGTATTTAAACCGATGATGTTGTATAGGCCATTCGTCCCTTATTTAACCCGCCCTCTTGTGATTATACAACTTAATTTCTTCCTCTGTTATGACAGGTCAACCGAATCCTACAGTGCCCCACAAACGAGTCCAGTACGGATCCTATTCTCTCCTTGCTCAGCTATGGGATCGCGTCATTACCAATAAACCTCCTCCACCACCGCGGGCCGTATTTACCAAGTGCAGCACCTTATGGCCTTGCTCGAAAGATAAGGTATGTTCAGAACTGGATCAGAGTGGAATCACACCGCTTACTGATGCCATCCGTGATAGCCATTGGAGTTGACTTATTCTTTCTTTAAACTGGGGGATAATACAATCCAATCTAAACGGGAAAAAAAAATAGACGCCGTCCTAGAACGCATACAGAGGAAGGTCCCAGGCGTCAAATTTATCCCTGAGAAGAAAGTCAGCGATGCGACGATTCGCATCGCCTTTAATCCTCAGGACAGCAAGGGGAGAACGTGGTCTCAAGTGGGCATACATGCGGCGGGAATCAATTCTGATGAACCGACAATGAACCTCTCGGAGGTTACAGGTCATGGGTCAGGGGAAATCGAAGAGAACTCGAATGAATATGCTGACATTATTCACGAGTTTTTCCACACTTTGGGGATGCACCACGAACATCAGCATCCAGAGCGCAAATTCTCAATCTCAAGAACTGGTACGTGTGCCCTTCAGTTATTATATGGAACTTATAAAGCTCCAAGTTGTCGTAAAAGACATGAGACTGGACAACGGGTGGACTGAGAAGGAGACTAGTGATAACACAAGGAAACTGAGACCTGACGAGGTTGGGCCCTACTCCCCACTAGACGGCACATCAATCATGATGTGAGCACTATTCCCCTGTCGGCCGCGGTGTGCGAACACCCACTGACAATTGATTCCAGGTACCGTATCCCCCAGGAATGGACTAATGACGGTTCAGAGTTCCAAAGGAACAAAAAACCTTCCGATACAGATTGGGCATGGCTCAACCTGGTATACCCTCCATGCGAGCGGGCAGAGTTCGAAGAAGCCTTGTCCAAAAGCGGAATAAATTTAAACGAGGAGCACAAAGAATTGATACTCAAACTATACTCGGACGGAGAGTGGGAAAGGGTACGGGCTCAACTTACCAGGGCTTCCAATTTATCTTCGAACAAAAGTATCGTGGAAAGGGTGCTAGAACTGGTTTCCAGATAACGTCTATCATCCGAGTTGGTACCTCTCCTTTCGCTATTACCTATTTTGTTTTGTTTTTATCGTGGGCAGGAGCACGGAAGTGCAAATCGACGCGTCTTGAACCTAGTGACTTCCACTAAGAGCTTAAAATTGGGATCGATCGTTCAAATGCGAGAAATACCTCAAATTAAACTTCGTGGAGGTGAATGTTCATGTGGTTAGGTAAATGATTGTTCTCATCAGGTTCTCCATTTCTTCACTATCTCGTCATTTGCCTTCATCCGCTCCGACATATCTCGACCACTCTTTGTACCACTGCATACCATCCTCGTTGAGATAGTTCATCCAGGTCGTTCGTGAAAAAATGAAAGGGTTGTCTTTAAAATGCTTATCTATGTCCCAAGAGACGTATGAAAACAACAACAAGTGGAAAAAGAAAGGATCTCACCTTTCCGAGCTTGAATAATTACGTCTGCAAGTTCCCAAAGACCAATCTGTCCATTGGCCGATTTTTTCCATTCCTCTATGAAATCCTTTAGGTCAACGTACTCCTGAAATACCAAGAACCGAGGGTCATCTGTCTCGATGGTACAACCACGAACCACCTGGTAAACCATCGCCCGAAGTGAAGGGCATTGCTTCAGCAGGCTCGGTATAACGTCATCTTCCACAAAACCAAGAGTATCGAAGCATAAATGTGTGAGATTTGGGAATTCCACGAGTGCCTTAAAATCTTTCCAGGTCGATCCTTCTGCTGAGATTATTTCGAGACGAGTGGTGTTCCTGAAGGCTGGACAGTACCCTATCGCTTCATCAAGGCTAATACGTGCCAGAACAACAGAGAGCGTGTGGAGAGGGAGGTCATTCATATTTTCAAGGACTTTGGTAGTGATGCCATGGCCGGGCCAGATAGCAAGGTTTTCTGTGTTGTAGAAGGTGGATAACAACTCGATGGCATAATCCTCTGAATCCATCAGGAGATCTCGGACGAATGGTGCCACATCGGTTATTTGAGTGGTTCCCCAGTTTCTAATGGTAAGCTTTCCTTTGGGTGTTTTTTGAGCGATTGCGACGCGATAGAGAATTGGTCGGATCCTGCATCCATGACAATGAGTTGGCTAGATCACCGTGACCTTGATTCGACGTACCATTCATTAACGCGCTTGGCGACTAGAATCAGTCGTACTCTGCTCTCGTGGTTGATATCTTGTAAAGCAGCTATTTCGAAGATAAGCCGCTCCAAATCTAATGGTAGAGATGGCATTTCTTGTGTACATGATGCGTTCAACCTTGCCGTTTGCTTAACATTTGTTCATGTTGACACTCTGGCTCTTTCAGTCATGGCAAATCTTCTGAATTTATTTAAATGGATATATCCTCTCCGACGATGAGAGACCCAACAATGGAAAAATACCTATACAGAATGTAGTACAAAAAAGATAAATGTGTGAGTGGTGGTACAAATGAGGGGTGCTGAGGCATGAAACTACTTTTGATGATCAACGTTTGAGACAAGAATTACGCTGTAGCGTCGCCTAGATGGATCATTATGGTCGAGTTGGGTCTGTTGTATGTATCGCAGCAAATTGGGAGTCGTCCCCCGAAGAAGCCGTTTGGGTCAATGCCGTCTCAGCTTCCACCAAAGTAATCCCACTGTTCTGTGGTGGTTGAGCAGTCGCCGGTAGTATTGGGGGTGATGGTATTATGGTTCCCGTAACCAACACCCGCTGCAGCTCCAAATCGGCATATTTTGGAGGACCACCCAACAGTTCGTATTTGGGAAGGATGTCTTTATCCCTCAGAAGCCCATCATGGTCGACTTCTGTACCTGGAGACGTGAATCTGCGTCCACCGAGGTCTATATCGGTTGCACGGGTGAGTCTGGCATTAGTGGATGCTACGGGTAATGGCAGCGCAGGGAAATAACCGTCTAGATGTGGGTAACCCCGCATGTTGACGCGGGGAAAACTTGTTGTGCGGGGGAAAGGGAGATGGCCGCGTAATACTTCTTGATCGTGGTTGTAGACGCGGAAATGTTGTCTCTTTCTCAAATAGAATAATCTATGAGTGATAAAAAAAAATTAATTGAGAAATTTAGTATTAAGGTTGGGGAGGAGTAAGTACCGTCTGAAAATCACAACGGAAGCGATGAATAGCGCCAGTATTAGGAAAAAATATTCGATAATCGTCTAATAAGTATTCAAGAATTTCTGGATGATGAGAAAGATGTTGGTCTCACTCACCCTTACTGCTTTGGAATTGTCATGTGGCGCCTGAGCTGGGGTCGTGGTGTTGACGGTACTTGGATCGGGAAAAAATGGACTCGTGCTTGATACAACGGTGTGCGTCTGGGTTATTGGTGTAGCAGCAGTGCCAGAATATGTGAGTACTTGGGGTGCACGAGCCCCTATCCAATGCTCTCCGTCATGATCAACGGGGATCTGCATTACAGCTCTTCCAGTAGTTCGAATGGTGTCGTTCAAAATGTTATCGGATGTGCGTCGCACTTGTAATCTCGGAGAAGCACATTACTCGGCGTTGTGTGGCATCGAACAGTTGATCCGTGTTTGGCAAGCCTAAACTCGGCTTCAAAACAAACAACACATTTCCTTTTTGATTTCAGCATGCGTCCTACACAGCTGTTAAAGTCTGGACGTTCAGCTTGGAAGGGTAAAATTTTTATTATGTCGCTTTTTGTCCTTCTGAAACCTATAGCCAGGTCCTTACTTTGTTCCTTTTCCTGGGATACGAGAGGCACTGGCAAATCATGTAGCCATAGAGACCAAAGCAAGGTCTTGCACAATCCTACCGAATTTTGTTGGGTATGAAAAGGTCTATATTTCCCACCAAGTGGCTATGTTTTGACGTTAGGAATGTTTTAGGGTCCGTTTCCTTGTACATAACGGCAAGGATTATCTACCAGTGATGGTGACACAAGACATGGTAGGACATAAGCTTGGAGAATTTTCATTCACCAAGAAGAGGTTCACATACAAGTGCGTATAGGCGTCTACAATTTCTCGATACTTGAACTAAAGTGCACGTGCAGGACTAAAAAGACATAATGACATTCGTGATGCCCAAGAGTTCGTGAACCGTGTTCAAGAAATACCCATCTTGTGGTTTTGCTGTAAGACCTGTTAGAAGATCTAGATAACCTCAGCGTTGGGTCACCTACGAATTCTCCAAGCAGTAACGCCCAATATAATTCTCTCTGACACACTCATTCGAATTTAACTTGCGTTCTCCCCCTTGTTTTCATGTCCTTCTTGAGCATTTCTACTATTTTCGATTGAGGAACAGGCGGTCCAACGATCGCATTGACTACCGTTCTAACAAGTAGGCGTCCTCCATATCCAAAGATGCACCCCGTAATGCACGCCACACCAACCAGAACGTAAAGCGGATAGAGCGCATCGGCGAGGTACAGGAACGTCACGTAAGGCAACCGGATGAAAATTGTCGTCGACACGTCGATGAAGGTCGTTATCGGTGCGATAATGTATAGTAGGATGGGCAGAGGTGACAGTACGAGCCTGATTAAGGATAGCGAGAAGGATAGCAAGATCCCCACGAAGGAGAATGCCGCATAGGTGTAGGGTATGAGTTTCAAGAGGGGTGAACCGACGTCCACCTCGGTATTTGGCTGCACAGCGAGGCTTGGCGTCGTTGAGGACACTGAGATATAAGTCGCCGACGCCATGCGAGAAGTTTAGGACAATTGTCACCATTTCAGACATATAGATTAGGTAACATTTTCCCAAGCTTCCGCACTTTAAATTGCCAGTATATCTTCATTGACGATAATTTAGCTACTCTATTCGATTACCAGGAACTTGAACAATCTCAACTTTCATTGTGCAATCCGATCTGCAATCTCCGAGTCCGCTGCCATGGTTTCTGCTCGGTGGAAATTTGGATTTGACCAAATGGGTAGTCCTGTTTTTTTTTGGGAAAATTTCGTGTGGAGTGCAAGTGGAGTGCCATAACTACTCCGGATGTGTTTTCTTTTTTGGCCTTGCGCTCTCCTTACCGCAACCTCCCATCCCCATGTGTCTTGGGATTGGCTACAATTACTGAATGGAGCTGCCTGCCATTGTGCTTTGGCTCGCACCCACCCTTTCTGGGATATATGTGGCAAATGCGTGCGACATCGCGAAGAGGACACTTCCGGTCTTTTGATTATAAAACAACAGTGTGGCACGCCCGGATCTGTTAATTGTCTTCTCTTCTTTTTCGTTCGTCGCCACCCTCACACTCACAATCACGTTTCTATTGTCTTCGACAATGTCTAAAATTAGCCAACGCATTATCCACTCGATCTCTACAGGGCCTCAACCATCTGAACCTCTTCCGAAAGACGTTATCCTTGGTCCTGCTGCTGGTTCACCTGGCTCGCAATTTATCCAGCGCACTCGGTATCTCTATCGATGGTCAAATCGCCAAGAGTGTGTTTTATCATTTCCCTCTGCTCTTAGTTGCGTCGACTGACTGCAATTCTTAGACGTAATCTTGACAGAATCAAACTATACCAGGGCACCATAACGCCGCTCCCCTCACAAATACGGTTTTATCGGAATAGAGCGAGGAGGGTCATTGCCATTCTCGAAAATGGTCATGACATCGAACCACCCTTGCTCGAAGACTCGCAGATACCTCATGCGACAACTATAACGACTCGGGAATTTCTCTGCGACATCCCAATGTCTGCGATACGGCAAGTTTCTTGTTTCGACTTCCCGGGACGGTCCTCATGCAGAGGAACATCATCGAACGAAAACCCTCCAAGTCGGACTGTAGTGCCC
>Ga0307507_10009210_pt1 | contig 13251 bp, 8 predicted proteins | sample 7_EM_MG_FD_207223 | JGI IMG/M metagenome (GOLD analysis project Ga0307507, IMG submission 207223) | Populus trichocarpa ectomycorrhiza microbial communities from riparian zone in the Pacific Northwest, United States - 7_EM | ecosystem: Host-associated > Plants > Roots > Unclassified | place...
CTAAATTCCCCCCCTTACTTCTTGAGTTCTTTGCGGTCAATTTAAGCCGAAAAAACAATAAAATCGTATCTTTTTACCTTAGTACTGTTGAAATGAATCTTTTATTTGTTGTATCTTTGTACGTTGACTTCTCCTTGGTCGACAAAGCAAGTGGTGAGAAGAGGGTTCCTTTCTCCTTCAAGTTTTAACAAGCTAGGCAAGGCAACATGTGTGCTACTTGTCTTTTAATACAGTCTTAGTTAGATTCATTAACACCTTAAATAAAGAAACAAGTTACAAATCAAAAGACGACGACCCAATGCCCAAAGGGGTCTTTACCTTGACCAGAATGCAAGATTTAATTTGGTCTATTTTTTACACTATAAGAGAGGAGACAACGAGATGGACTTTTGGGGAGGAAATAAATTCCTATTTCATGGGCTGAAAATCACACACGATCCCTTCACTTTTTACATCTTTTCAAGCTAATTCCTCTACTTTATACTTAATCAACTCAACCCTTTTGTTTCCAAGCACTGACTATTTGAGAACTCCTATCCAATTATTTCATAATATGATGTATTTATAATAGAATAAAGATGGTTTTATGATTGATGTTTATTCACGAAAGTAGTACACAAGGTTATCATGCATGCACTGATTATGGCAATACAATATTGCTGTAGGGCCAATGATCAGGAAATCTAGTGCTGATTAATATGGAGCTAATCAAGGAGATCTGATTATGTGCATGATTGATGGTTCGTGAGGTCTCCTTGATCTGATTGTATCCATGATTGTTGGTTGGTGAGATATCCAAAACATGCCCCCACAAGATGGTACTGCTTCCATCGAAGACACCATTCTTGGACCGTAGAAAGCCTAGACTTTGCTAAGAGAGAGGCTGTGTTAATGCATAAACAAGTTGATCCTTGGTTGAAATATGATTGACTTGAAGCTGACCTTGATTAACCTTCTCACGAACAAGAACAAAATGGTAATCAAGCGCTAAGTGTTTTATTCGTGAGTGAAACACATGATTGGTACAGAAATTCGTGGCACCAAGATTATCACTATAAATGATGGGTAACATAAGCACTTTAAGTGTCGAAACAAATATAAGCACTTTGAGAGTTAGAATATCCGACAAAAACACAGAGACGAAATTTAGCTTGAAGTTTATTTTAAGTGTAGGGTCGAAGTTATGGATAACACGAACAACCAAAAGTGCATATCTTTTTTGCAGCTAGACAATTATTTATAGAGCTTTTTAAAATGATGTTTTTCATATCTAGAAGTGGTGTAGACAATCAATTAATCAGATATATTGCTGTTCGAAAAGTAAAAGACTAGAATATTGAAGGCACCAATTTCAACAATGTGATGATGTCGATGTTCGACAGCACTATTTTGTTAAGGTACAAGAAGATGAGTAATACGAAAATAAAGTTTTTAGTTTTTGATACTCACCGCCACCACCATCTGTAGAGTCTTACAAACTGTGAGAAGAAAATGTTTAGCAATTGCCTTGAATTTAGGAAGTATGGTATAGACATCGGACTTGTTTTTCATTGGATAAAGCCATGTATATTTAGTAAAATGATCGATGAAATTGATGGGGCCGGTCCCCAAACATAACTATAAACTAGATCAAGTGGATAACGACTTGTAAGTGTTGAAGTACCGAAAGGGAGTTGATGATTGTTGTTATTGCACAAGCAAGATTCACACGAGAAAGACTTAAGATTAACTGAAGAACTGGGAATAAAGAGATTTTTAAGTAATTGCTGCACGATATGAAGAGAAGGGTGTCCCAAACGATTGTGCGAAGTTGATAAAGGAACACTTGTGCTATTCAATACCATTAGAGAATCTGAGGAAGCAGTTTGAAACCCTGGCCACTCATAGGTATCATCTTTATTAGGAGTAACTAACTCCTTGAATTAACTTCCAATGCAATTAATGATGTGAATTAAAGCTCCGATTTCAGTTACTGGGGTGTCATTAATAGCAAGTTCATCCATGATGGACTTTGTAGATTGAAGATAGTCTGAAACAGAGCAGGAACCACAAAAGAGAGTCAATTTATCATTCAAGTGCATAACACGAGATCATGATTGGTTAGCGAAAAGATTATTTAGCTTCTGCTAACCTTTTGAGATGTTTTGGATAAGTCTATGAGAGTGACAACACATTCAGAAACTGAAGAAGAAATTGATCTTGTCTAAACCACAAGAGATAGGTAGGGGTGTCCATTGGTGGAGTTGGATCTGAATCATCAACATAGCCAAGCAAGTCATATCCAATAAAAAGTGACTTAAATTGTGCACGTCAGGCAGGAAAATCTGTGTCATTGAGTCTAATGTGAAGTTATGAAGCAACTAGATTGTTTGGTGTGTTGGAAGTGGAAAGAACAACAGCAGGGCTTTGGGTTGAGCTTTGGCTGGATTCAGACAAGGCCATGTATTTTGATTGTTCGTTAGAGCTTCTGATACCATCTAATAGAATAAAGATGGTTTTATGATTGATGTTTATTCACAATAATAGCTCGCGCGCGCACATGTATACAAGGTTATCATGCGCTAATTGCAATATTGCAGCATGGTCAATGATAGCAGGAAATTTAGTGCTGATTAATATGGTGCTAATCAAGGAAATTTGATTTTCTTGATGTGATTGTACTCATTATTATTGGTTGGTGAGATACCATTGATCTACTTGTATCCATGATTGTTGGCTGGTGAGATATCCTTAACACATTTGAGAATCCCATCTAATTATTTCATAACATGTTGCATTTATCTAGAATTTTAATAAGCAAGTGAGTTTGATAAAAGGAGTTTCATATCACCATTATTTACAAGAAAAAGGGTTGATTTGTTTTAATTTAGAAGTGAAGGATTTGATTTTACTATGGCACGAAGTAGAAGGACCACAAGTGATTTTTAGCCGCATGTCCATCGTCGTGCAACTTCATTACCTTTTGGTTCTGTTTAGAACCGAGCAAGTCAGACGTACAAGAAAAAGGTTTTACAGAGTTGGTGTAATCTGATTAGAAGTGGATTAAGTTGAAAAATAACCAAACTTTCTCTATTCATTTATGGGAGTGTTTGACACGGGCGAGCTTATTTAAGTATTTGAAATAGTGGGTTGAAAATTTGATGTTGTTCAAAGATTTTTGTAATTTCCTTCGAAGTTATGAAGATAAATTGGTTAAGGGATTTGAAATTCTATAGAAGTTTTTTCAGTTGACATTCTTGACTTGGGGGATGCTATATATTTTCTTCCCTTCATCTGGGGTTTGAGCTGGATTTGCATAGATACTTAACCTTCTGATCATCTATGAGGAGTTTCTGTTAGAGGATTTTGGAGAATACTTGAAAATCTTGGAAGGTTTTTGTTGAGATATTGAAGTACAGATTGAAGATATTTAGCTGCTGAAGGAGGGTTTTGAAGGAGTGGTTAACTCCTAGTACTTCTGGTAAATTATCTGAATAGATATTTTGTTGTTTGTTGTGTATCTTTTCTTGCCTCTCAAATTTTGGTGGCATCTATATGCCCTTAGTGCTCTCTCTCTCTCTCTTCTGTCATTTTTACTCTGAAAAGATTTGAACTCGAAAGCTCTTGTACAATAGAGCAATATGGATAACAGAATTTGGAGAACATGCATGCATGCATACATAATCTTTCTTGAAACTTTTTGTGATTCTTGAGAAGAAATTGTTGATCTTGTTGCTCCCTACGTGCGGTTCCTGTACTGTTCAGGTTCAGTAGATTAAAACATGTTGAACTTGCAAAGAAGTTGCTTCTGTAAAAGTTGTGCACACCTATTAATGGAGAAGAAGATATCTGTCTCCTCCATTCACACTTGAAGCTAAAGTATTGTCCATTTTTTATCTAATCTTTTCCTTTCCTTTAGAGAGGTTTATTAGTTTAACCATGAAAATTAAAGTTAAACCACCTTCTTCTCTTAATCATCTCTTGTTGATCAGGTTCCGGTTTAAGTATTGAAAATTTGTATGAAGGGTTTTAGCTTTTCTGTTTAAAACTTGTTTAATGGGTGAGGTCAGTCCATTCTTGGTGTGGTTCAAAAGCACCATTAGCATTAGTAGAAGGTTAGGTGGAAAATCATGGCTGCTTCAATTTTGGTCAAAGCAATTTTACATGAGCATTTGTTTACTAATTCCTCCTTGTTTGACAGGTTGAAAATGGGCTCCACAGATGCGACACAGTTGGTTGTTTCCTTAATTTTCTTGGTCATTTTAGGTTCAAATCTCATTGCAGGACAAACATTCTCTTCAAATTCTTCTAAGCCTGGTAAGACCTGATAGTTTCATTGAACAAGGTTTTGAAACTTGAAGTGGGCTTTAATCCAAAAATTCAAACTAGCCCTTTTCGTTAGTTGGAAAAAACTAATTAGCCCTTAAGCTAATGATTGATTTCTTGGTATGTTTCTTGTTTCATCAGGTACATATGTTCGTGATGCAAACAATGTGTCACAACCTATGATACGGTCAGATGATACTGTGAGGTTGGATCCACTTGAAAATTTCAAGAAATATAAAGGAGGATATGATATCAAAAACAAACATTATTGGAGTGTAATTCCCTTTCACTCTCTCTTTAAATAGATATTAATTATAGAAAATCATGAACCCATGTAGAAAATCAGTTTTGCCACCATAATTTTAGCATTTATTGATGTAATCCCAGAAGATTTTCCTTAGTCTTGTAGCATGGTAGTATGGTCCTAATGATTTAGTTATTTCTGAAATTTGCGTAAAAGCTAAAATCACAGAGAAATAACATGTTGTATTTTCTGCAGTCATCCATATTTACAGGAGTTCATGGATATGTCATTGGGGTAATCTGGCTTCTGGGTGGCATAGCATATGGAGGCTTTCTGCTAGCACTTGCTTTCTGCTGTAAAACTAGAAGGTATGGACAGCAGAAGAAAAGATTACCTTGCCACAAGCAATGTTGGCCTATTCTGTTGGCTATATTTTTCACTACCCTAGCAATGTAAGTCCCGCCACATTTGCATTCCAAAATCCATATAATATAAATGCTGCAACAGTTTGTGACAAGTGAAATACTATCTGCAGAACTGCATCTGGGCTAGTTCTTGGAGGGAATGCGAAGTTCCATTCACGAGCTAAAAATGTGGTGGACATCATCATTGACACGGCGAATGACGCATGGAAAACCATGTACAACACAACAGGAGTATTGAAAGACATGAAAGAGAATTTAGGAGTATCTAAACAAAGGGCTGCCGCTCAGGCATCTACCCTCCTTACCACCACATCAGCGAAACTTGATGCTGAAGCTGCTGATATACAAAGGCGAGCTCGGAAGAATAGGCACTTGATCGATAAGGGTCTCAAGATAGTGTAAGTTTGTCTCTCCCGCGCAAATTATGTATATCCATGTCCATTTGAGCTTGTCTAAAAGATAGCATATGATACTTGCTGCAGTTATATAGTAACCACGGTGACAATTTCCTTGAACCTGGCTGCACTAATTGCTCTTTCAGGTATTTCTCCCTATGTGTTCAACTCCTTAGTCCTACCACACTTGGAATTTAGTTGGTCGATACAACTTTTTAACCTTGTAAAACCAGGATTGGACAGGAAAAGTTCCAAGTGCTGGCAATTTATTATTATTTATCACTTTCTTCATCATTATGATCAAGTTGAATATATTTCTCATTTTGTGTTTGAATTCATTCTTTTGCAGTCTGTGGAACTCTGAGGTTACGGCGACCACTTTACATGTAAGTTAAATAAACAACGCTTACATAGCCGAACTAGAATATTTCCTAAAAGAGAGAATTGATTGTCATATACAATTTCTTATGATTTTTCTCTAGCAGATTAATTGTTGTTTGTTGGATCCTGACTGTTCTATGCTGGTTGTTCTTCGGGCTGTATTTCTTCTTAGAAAAGTAAGTCCAAGTTCTTTCCATTGCTTCAATTTCTCAATACCAACTAATTGAGGGAACATGAACATTTTTCTGCAGCTTTTCAAGAGATTCATGTGCAGCTCTCAAAAACTTCCAACAGAATCCTTACAACAACAGCTTGAGTTCAATCCTTCCCTGCGATCAATTGCTCTCAGCAAAAGCAGTGTTATTTGATGTCAGTAGAGGGATCTACAGACTTGTTAATCAGGTGGATTAGCAGGACATTATCTCCGAGTTGCAATTTGTTTTTCTCCCCGATTGAACCTTATCGTTTTATCATGTGATTTATATCATACCTTTCTCCTGCTGAAACATTTCAGGTGAATGCAAACTTATCAACCATGCAAGGAGTACCTTATACAGTTTGCAATCCCTTCTCAGCACCACCTGAATACCAATACCAGCCTGATAAGTGCCCTGCTAACACAATCCGAATCGGTGAGATCCCACAGGTATGTCAAAGGGAAGATCAAAAAGTTTTTGTAGCCCCAAATATCTTCTCTGTTCATGTTCACTAAATGAAGTTCTATTCCACTCTCCACAGGTATTGAAGGTATTTACTTGTTCCAGTTTCGATAATGGAACATGTGCCAACGGACAATTCATATCGCCTAACTATTATAGAACAGTTGAGGCATACAGCACATCCATTCAGAGCCTACTAAATGTGTACCCTCAGATGGAAAATCTAGTACAATGTAAAGCAGTGAAGGATGCGTTCTCTGAGATCCTTTTGTACCATTGCAAACCATTGAAAAGATACGTTCGAATGGTGTGGGCATCAATGGTGTTTCTCTCATTAGTCATGGTATTTCTGGTTCTGATCTGGACAATGCTGGCTCAACATGAGCAAGAACACCATTCTTTAGACGGTTCTGTGAAGCCACGTTTGCCATCTGTCGCAGAGGAATTGGAAACTGGAACCAAAGATAGCACAGAACATACTGTTTCAGTCTAGGAAGTAGCAACATTTTACCTAGGATACTACATTAAATTCTGGAAGATCAATGGTGCAAGCCAACTTCCAAGAACACAGGATCAAGAATTCATGGTACGATATTGCTAGGTAGATTAGATACATACCAACAAAGAAAATTAGTGCAGAATTCATGGTACTTCAAATTTGAAGGCCTACTGGTTTTTTCACTTCTTTGATTGAATATCAGACCCCAAATCTGGGGCACAGATTTGAAAACTTGATGTACATCCAATTTAATGTATCAAAAACACTACCTTAATACAATCAAATATAAGCAACAGATTTATCAATAACAAAATATAACAAAAATTCGATTCTTGTATTGCATCTCTTTCAATCAACCATTGTTTAGAAGTCAATGGATGCATTTTTTTTTCAATTAGTAGTTACTTCAAAGTTGATGTGTTGTATAAATGTCAAAATTGGCTCAAATAAAACAAATTTAAGGCTGAATTTAATAACTAAGTCCAAAAAATATAAATGATTAGGTTCCACGGTTACCCAAAAGACTAATTCCTACAGTTTTTATTTGCCCATTCCTTTTCAATGCGGGATAGCCAAATGTGCACCCAACAATATCTTTGTGCTTCATGTTCATACCTTTTGGATCAAATTTAAATTCATTGCAATAATGCTCTCTTTTCAGGGGTTAGAGTATACAGAAAGTTTTACAGAGAAGAGAAGGAAAGATCCAACGGAGTCCTTGCTATTTGTGTTGCAAAATCAGCTGCCCAGCCCTGCATTTCTTTGGCTAGAATCCTCTCTGCGAGTCTTCTCGCTTATTGTCCCGTGATGATCTTCATGTATAGTTGTTGAGTGGAAAGATTTTCTCCTTTCAATGGGCTACAACAAAGGGAAAGATGTAAATATTTCGAAATGGTGAAAGACATCAAAACCTAAGCAGAGCAAAGGAGAGATGCAGAATTAGTTCTTGATTACTTTTTCTCAAGTTTTTCTCAGTGAAACATAACCAAAATGCAGTACCATTAAACTTGTCCTAACCTTATTATTTCAACATCTGTTCCAGGGATTGAGTAAAGGAGATCTTGCATGCCTTTTGGGTCTGCCACAGCTACCACAAACATTCTGAGATATGCTTTCCCAGGCAAAATCAACTACTCTTCATCTGCATTGCCTTCTGATTTCTGAGCCAAAAATGATCGTGGCCACAAGTTTCTTGCTCCTGTAAACTGGAAAAAGAAATGCTGAAACTGGCTTTAAATTACTTCCATACTTGAATGTATACATTTTCTTTTGTTTTTACTCTGAATTGAAACGGCCATACTAGATTGCTACAGTTTTTTAATGTTGATGTCAATTCATGAAAACAAAAAAAACTAGTTCTAAATTGTTGCGATACTTTGAGTGATCTGAAGCTCATATTGTGAACTATTGCAATTCCAGTTTCCAGTATTATCGTCAACTAAAAGAAAAATCCTATCGTTTGTACCGTTCCATAAGGAATCTGGGATGATCTTTTAACTCTTCATCAACCCTTACATTCTCAACGAGTAAATTCTATCATTTATGTTACATGTTTCTTAAGATGAAACAAACATTCCATAAACATTATCTAAATGATTGTTAACTCTATATTATTTAAAGAAATAAACATTCCAAGATGATACTATTTGAAATTGAAATGGATCAAATCAATGACTCATAGATTGATTTGACAATCCGACAACCTAAATAAAAAAAAATAAACTAAAATAGATGGGGTTGATAACAATTAATTTATTGTAGCACAAGATGCAAGGCACATTTTATTAAGGATTTTAACAGTAAAATTATTTCTTTGCCCCTCAATCAAATAACATTTAGCCCAGCTTAAAAGGGTATCATGGTCTTCTTCTTCATATGAATAGTGAAATCATTAAAAATGCTCTTGGAGACAAAACAAAAAAACAACAAAAACAAATATGAACTTGTTGATTAAAACATGTTGATTCCTCTTGTTTTATTAAAACGTGCAGCAAGACATTAATTTTTACACATAAAAAAACAAACCCTCAACGTAGCGTGCACCAGAGCCTAGTTCTAGGCTAAATAAGAGCTCGAACCAAATAATTATCTAGATGGACATTTATTAGTAAAAGTTTGGGATCAAGAGATTTGTTTTCTCTGTGGTTTCAGGTTCGAGTCTTATGGTTACTCATATGATGGCCACTGGAGGCTTACATGATCGTTAACTTTAGGACCCATGGAATTAGTCGAGGTACGCGCAAGCTAACCCGAACATCCACGTTAAACTAAAAAAAATAAAATAAACCAAACCAAATACAATACTATGGCAAGTTGATACAGCATGAAAAACAATTTGTCTTATTTTATAGGGTTTTTTTTTCACTCCACCACCTTTAATGAGAAAAGCTTGTCCAATCTCTATTGCTCATTCAAGGATTTATATCTAATTATTTGATGATTTTATTTCATTTATGAACTTGTCCAGATTAATGGATGATGTCCCTTCTGGTCCAACAGCCTCTTCAGCCAACCTTTTCCATTCCATAGCTTTTTCCCTCATTTTCGCACCCTTCTCTCCTTCAATTAGCTCTTTCACAAGCTTCCCCACTTCTTCTCTCTTAACATTTTTATCAATCTCCATGCCAACTCCCCATTCATTGCAGCTATATTTACAGTTCATTGGTTGATCTCCAAAGAAGGGCCAGCACAGCATCGGCACACCAGCACTCAAGCTCTCAATGGTGGAACCCCAGCCACAATGAGTTAGGAACCCTCCAACTGATGGATGGTTAAGTACTTCCTCTTGTGGACACCAACTAGCAATGAAGCCATGCTTCTGAGTTTTCTCTGCGAATTCAGCTGGCAAGACAGATGATTCACCACTGACCAAATCTGGCCTTATAATCAACAAGAATGGGATCTTGCTATTAGCTAGTCCCATCGCAAATTCCACTAGTTGATCAGTTGCCATCACTACTGTGCTTCCATAATTCACGTACACCACTGAGTTGGGCTCCTTTGTGTCCAGCCATTGGAGGCACTTGCTTTCTTCTTTCCATAGACTGTATCCAACAGACTTCAAACTATTTTCCTCAATTTGATTGAGGAATAACTGGAGTGGACCAATGGAATAAACATGAGAGAATATAGTGGAAAGGGCACCCAGAGCTTCTGGCTCCAGGGCATCAAAAGTATGAAAAGCAATTGCACGAGCTTTAACAGAGGTTTCAGCAGCTCCCACGAGAAAGTTAAATATAATATCATCTGGATCTGTTGTTTCAATAAACGGAAAATGTTTAAGACGAAGACCTTTTACACCAGGAACCCAGTCTACATTCGTGTCGAGGTAGCCATTGCTTAGATAGCTCACATCTGCAAAACACAATCTTATCAGACCGGGCTCAAGAATGAAAATCTATTGAATGCATAGGATAATCGATCTAGCTGACTTATGATCTTATAACGCACGTATGAAGTCACTCCAATTGATAGATCAGGTGATTAAGGATGGCTGCTCCTTTTCTAGACTTCCTAAGTTTAGACGTTAAGGCCAACATATAAGAGAGTTTTTTCTCTGAATTCAACTAAGTTAATGCGGGGATGCACCCTTTAATAGAACAAGTGTGTGCGTGCAAATTTATTACCTTTGATTGGGGAGAAGCCTTTCTCTCTGAGAGCATAGAGTTGCTTGAATCCTATGTAACCAATTGCGCGCACAGTAGCATACATTACAACTGGAAGACCAACATCTTCCCCAGCTTTGATGGAGAAAGGAGCAAAAGGATCTGAAACAATGGAAGTAACAGGAGGATTGTTCTCGGACACACTGTTTTGGAGCCTCACAAGAAGATCTTTAAAGGGTGCTAAGAAATTCTTGTTCAAGGCGGCACAAAGAGAAGGTATGTCTTGGGTGGCATCGATATCTGAAGGAGGAAGACCATCAGGAATGGTTTCAAAATGAAAGCCAGGCAGGTTATCAAGGGCAACAGGTCCTCCTGACCTAAGGATACGTTTGTGATTGAATTCTGTGTTGACAAATGTTACGTGAAAGCCTTTACAGTGAAGAAGCTTTGCAAATTTAAGCATGGCCTTTATATGACCTTGAAACGGACTTGGGATCACGACAGCATGAGGCTTGGAATTGGATCCCATATCTCTCACTCAATTCCCTTCTTCCTAGCTAGCTGGGTTGATCACCATGTTCAATCATCAACGAGACTTGCTTGTACTTTATAGCTGGAAATACCTTTAAATTACTTTTTAAAATATTTTTTTTATATTAAAATACATTAAAATAATTTTTAAAAAAAAACGATTCAAAATATATAAAAAAATAATTTTTAATTAAAAAATTTTAATATTTTTTAAAATATGGATAGACTCACATTTCTTAGTCTCATGAATGAATGAAATTACTTATCTTAATTGATCTCTACATTTAAGAAGATCAATGAAATTAGAAACTTGGAAACTGTTTGGCTATCTAATCACAAAGTCAATCGTGCTGAAGATTAATCAACATTTTAACCACTTCCTTGAAAGATTCCTTGAAAAAATCACTTCATCCTTGTCCACTTATTTCACATGGGAGCTGTGGAAAAAGCTAGGGAGGCAGAAAATATCTAAGTCATATTCATAGAATATTCATTTCTGGCAACTTCTCATAGAATCATTGAAGCCAAGAGTGTATACAGTATACAGCAACGGAAATTGAATATAGGGCTGAATTTTCATGTTTTTTTTTTATCATAATAATGTTTGTTTTTGTATTTTAAAAATATTTTTAAAAAATTTAAAATTAATATTTTTTATATTTTTAAATTATTTTAATACGCTGATATTAAAAATATTTTTTAAAAAATAAAAAAATATATTATTTTAATATATTTTCAAATAAAAAATACTTTAAAAAATAAATACAATCATACTCACAACCACCCTTTCCAAATCCTGACATGGATGTCCTGTGAATTTAAGCAGCATGCGGGAACTCAACACCACGAGAAGCAAATTCAAGTCACCGCAAAAACCATAATATAGAGCCCCCTGTCCATAAGTTTGGCCCTTTTTAGGCCAGTTTGTAACGGGGCTGGCAGTGTATTTTTAAAATATTTAAATTATTTTTTTATTTAAAATTACTTTTTTTTTTATTTTTAATTGTTTTGATATATTAATATTAAAAAATAAAAAAATATTATTTAAATATATTTTAAAACAAAAAAAACATTTTAAAAAACAAACTAATATCACAATATCAAAAATATTTTTAAAAATATTTAAAAATATGATAGAGCTTGTTTCTCAAGATGTTTTTCTTTCATAAATTTATTAAAATAATATTTTAATTTTTAAAAAAATATTTTTAACACTAATATATTTAAACAATATAAAATTATAAAAAAAAATAAACCTATCTTAAAGCCACTTTGAAATCATAAAAGTCTCATATGCATTTATAACAAAACTCATCAATGTCTCTTGTCTTGTCTGTCTGTCTGTCTGTCTATCAACATTTACAATGTCATCTGACCTCATAATTTCACTTGAAATAAAAAGAGAAACTGAAATCTATTTATTAGAGAAGGAAAGATAAAAGTATAAAATAAAAATATTTTAAATAATTTTATATATTTTAAAATTAAAAATATGGAAAACATGTTTTTTTCTATTTCTAAACAGCATCCAATGACTAGTTGTTGGCTTAATATATATATATATAACAAGGAGTTATGCAATAAAGCACGACAACCTTCATGCTTAGGATCCCCATGAAAATGTACTATGTCACTAATGCAGAAGGTATCTGTAATTAATAACTTACAAAAAAAAAAAACTATGAGTAACTTTATAAGTTTGACTTGATAGAAAAAAAGCTTGCTTTATTTTTAAATTTTTATATTTTAATTTTAAAGTTAAAAATAAAATTTATTAATTTTCTCTAAATAGACTAAATCGATTTGAAGGGTTTATTTTTAAAATCATTAAAAAAAACTTAAATTAACTAAAAAATATTGTTGTTGTCTTAAATTAACTAAAAAATACCAAAGATTTAGGCAATAAAGCACGACAACTTTCGTGATTAGGATTGATCCCAATGATAAGTGGTTTTCGAATATAATTAAAAAAAAGACAATAAAAATATATTATCTCACTCATGTGTAAGGTACGTATATGTAATTTAAAAATAGTTTTGGAATGCGGTGGAAACCGTGTTTTAAAAAAATTTAAAATTTTATTTTTATTAAAATTTAATATGTTTTGTATGTTTTGGATCATTTTAATGTGCTGATGTCAAAAATAATTTTTAAAAAATAAAAAAATATCATTAGCATGTATTTCGGCACGAAAAGTTATTTGAAAA
>Ga0307507_10009211_pt1 | contig 13251 bp, 2 predicted proteins | sample 7_EM_MG_FD_207223 | JGI IMG/M metagenome (GOLD analysis project Ga0307507, IMG submission 207223) | Populus trichocarpa ectomycorrhiza microbial communities from riparian zone in the Pacific Northwest, United States - 7_EM | ecosystem: Host-associated > Plants > Roots > Unclassified | place...
ACCTCCTTAAGTAGGTACTAAGTAGCCCCTAGGAGGCCCTTAGCCTTAACTAGGTTATAAAAGATTTTATCTAGCCTAGATTAAGCTCTACTAGATCTAGACCTACCCCTAGAGGTTTCTAATATATTTATTAGTAGCTCCTTCCCGTATAGCTTCTAAAAGCCTTATAGCAGCTTCCTAATATCCTCCTTAGAGAAAATTAGTATAGGGCTCTTAACTTTCTAACCTTGGACCTAAGGAAGCTCCAGCTATAGAGGTAGTGTTAGTACTAGTAGCTAATATAGATTTCCCTATAAGGCTTAAATCTTAAGTTAGTAGTTAGATTAGATTACCTAAAGGGGTAGGCCCGCTTAGCTTATAAGCAGTCTATGCGTCACCACTATGCCAATTATAGGCTAGTAGTCTTCCGGGAGGGTTCCAGTTAGGTCCCTAGTTAGGCGTATTAGTATATTCCTCTGGCATTTCTAATTTAGGAGAAGATCTTAGAGTTACCTCTAGCGCTTAATCTTCTAATTGGCCTAAGTAGGGCTAAAGGGGTTCCAGCTACTTTCCAGTAGTATTACAACCATTATAGAGGGTGTCTGCGTTTTCCTTAGCATTGCCAGTAACTATAGGTATGCGAGAGTCTTTAAGCTCTTAGTGCATCTAGGTATTAGGGCTTATTTAGCCGTCTTACCTAAAGGTTTATATTATCGCAATCTCTTACTATCAGAGGGACCTTCCTGCCTTAACGCAACGGCTTTCTATAAGGTATTTATGGAGTTTCTATTTAGGTCATTATAAGATTTTAAGGGAAGATAGTGGATATAAACAAAAGATGTAAACAAACAATCTGGTCCTTAAAGCCAGCTACCCTTCCAAATAGAGTAGGAAGGATTTAAATATAAGGGGACTTTATAGACAGGGGGTTATAAGGACACAATTATAAAACAGGATAGATTGGTAAGAGAAATAAATCCTTAAGGAGGTAAGGCCTCTAGGATTGTGGAGACTATATACTACAGGCATATACCTCTAGCACGTAACTGGCGTCCAGAGGTTGTCCTAAGGGCAACCCGAGGTGTCCGCAATAATATCCCTTACAGTAGGGCTCTTAACTTATTTCTAGACTAGGGAGTAAGGATAGGACTAGCAGTATAGAGCTAGAGGTTAATATCTATAGGCTTATAGGCGGCGGTGGGTTTCTAGGCTAGTTTCTAGTCTAGTAGGTTTTAGACTAGTAGGTTCTAAACTAGGAAATAGAAGTAGTAATTAAGGCGCTAAATAAGCTTAATATACTTACTATATAATAGGCTAAATAGGGTATTACTTAACTCCTTAAAAAACTAGTAGAAGGTAGGATAGAAACTATAATAGAGCGCTATAATACATGACATATCTAGCTAAGAGGAAGCCTTGGTCTTATATATAAATCGCTTAAAGTAAGTAAGGTATATAATAAGTAACTCCTCCTCTCTCTAGAGTATAGATAAAAAGCGCTAGATAACCTTCTATTATTCTCTTAGGTTATAGTAGAGGCGCTAAAAAAAAGAGAAGATATTCTTAGGGTCCTAGGACTGGGTATTTTTGGCTAATTAGTAGAGGTATAAAATAGAAACCTACTAGGACTGCTTAAGGCGATCCCATATATAGTTAAACATATTAGCACTGTTAAGCTAGTTAGATTAAAGCTTTGCCCTAATTAATAGGAGCTATATATATAATATAAGAGGCTTACTATTAAAGCGTAGTAGATTAGGGAGATGTAAATAAGTAGTTAAAATAGATATAGGGCGGGTCTAGAGCTAAACCTAGAGCTAGAGCTGGAGCTAGTAGATATTAACGCGTAATACATTAAGGTCTAATTAGAGTAACTAGATCTTAATACGTTGGTTTTAGAGTTCCTACTATAGCTGCTATACTAATAAGAGAAGAGCTAGGTTAGATATAATAGCTATCTAAAAAAAGAGAAGAAAAAATCTAGACTAGATACGTTAAAGACTCTACATAAAGAGTCCGTAATAGCTTTGCGCTATTATTAACGTCTAGCTAGCTAAGGGTAAGCAATCCTAATGTTATAATAACAATATATTATATGTAAACACTAGATCAATAGGCATTAGATTTATTAAATCGATAGCTATATACGGCTGTTATAGAGACTTAAAAGGATTGCTAGAGAACTTAATAGGAATGTAGCTGCGACTAAATCTATATAAGAGCGTTGGGGTGGATAAACTATCTGCTAACGTTGTTAAATAAGAAAAGGAAACTAGCTACGCATATAGCGTAGCGCTTGTAACAGGAGTCCCGTTACAAGTCTAGGCTACCTATAAAGTCTACCTAAAAATAAAAAGGTTCCCTAAGGGCGTGGATACATTTGTTATAGTAAGTAGTTCTAAATATATTTAGAGCACGTTCCTAATATAATACTAGCGTAGTAATGAGATAGATTTAACTATAGGGGAGGTTTTCTATTGGTATAATATCTTACCTAATTTAGAGAATTTAGTACTATATATGTAATAAAGCCTTATAGGAAATACTATAGTAGACTCGCTAATAGGCTAATTATATAGGTAAATAAGAAGTTAACAATATAATAATAACTAGTGGAGTAGTTACCTAATAGATTAACTCTAATTATATTCTAAGATTTACTATAAAGAGAAGAACTATCTAGGTATGGACTATAGTCCTTTAAATATATAAACTGCGCCTAAGAAATACTAAGTATATAAGGTATATAAGGTATGTTTAGTATATAACGTTTCTTATAAATTCTATAGATCCTATATACTAAAACAGTAACATGACCTATTACGTAACTTGGTTACCCCTTATTCTATAGTTTAACTAGTTCTAGCGCTCCCTACACTTTCACCACTAATCCGTTTATATCCTCTCTTAGTAGGTATACTACTATTAATATAAGGTCTGTAATACTATCTCCCTTCTCTTTATCTTCGTCCTTAAAGATATTTTATATCTCTAAGTCATCTACTAGAGGTATAGCATTCCCGTCTTTAATTTAATAACCTTTATTATTTCTAATACCTCTTATTAGATCCTCTATATCTAATTATTATACACACATAATTTCTATAATCCTTTTACTAGGTAAAATTATACATTCTTATTCTCATTGTGTGGAGAAGAAGTTAGTATATATTACAATCACGGCTCCATTTAGTTGCTAACCTTCTTCTTATACTAAGTATACAAAATCAAATATGCGCTCGTCTTGCGATATTAGATCTATTTCTAACACTAAGTATATATGTCTTATTATTCTCTATAAGCGTTTAGTATCTTACTAAATTTATTATAGGGTCTTAAATTTAATCCGCTGCTAAAAGGCTTAATAGTAAGCTATTAGCTGCCCTTAAAGAACTGCGCTATGCCTATATAGCAGAATTAGAAGCTGCCTCTATTTATTTTACTGCCTCTATTTATAAATAAAAAGCCCTAGAGAATTAAATTAACGTCTCTACTTAATTAGTCCGTCTTAAGAAGGGTTATAAAAGGTTTTATTTAAAGGAACTTTGTTTTGCTAAATAGTGTAACAAAGCCTTATAGGAAATACCACAGTGGACTTATTATTAGGCTAGGTTGTGTAGGTAAATAGGAAGTTAATAATATAACAAGTATAAATAATAACTGGTGGAGTGGTTGCCTAATAGATTAACTTTAATTATATTCTAAGATTTACTATAAAGAAAGGAACTATCTAGGTAGGGACTGTGGGTCCTTAAATACACAACTATACGCCTAAGAAAGTCCTTGCTCCGCCTGCTCTGTCTACTCTATTCACTCTATTATAGATCTTATAAATTATACAGATTATATAGATCACATTATATAACCTTAGTTACTATTCCTTGTTACATAGTTCTACCAAATCTATTTTAGACTGTGCCCTTATTAACTAACTAGCTTCTTCTAACTTTTCTTTAAGTAGTTATAACATTATACTTAAAGCATCTATAATACCATCTCCCTTCTCTTTATCTTTGTCTTTAAAGATTCCTAATATCTCTAAGTCGTCTACTAAAGGTATAATGTCCATTGGATTAATTTAGTTAATATTACTACTTATTATACCTAAAGCTCCTTCTTCTTCCTCTACTATTTGCCAGTCTTATACCGTTACTGTAATACCATTTCTATATTCTTATTATGCGAAAGAGGGGTTAGTTTATATTGCGTTAGCAAGTCCTTTATCTTAGTAACCCTCTTCCTACTTAAAGTGCACTAAAGCAAATATTTAGTCGTCCTATAACGTTCGCTTAGTTTCTAACGCTAAGTATATATATCCTATTACTCTTAATAGCCTTTAGGTTCCCTTATTAATTGCTACTAAGGTCCTAGGTTTAATCTGCTACTATAAAGCTTAATAATAAGCTCTTGGTAGCGCTAGCTAAACTCTATTATTTTTATACCGCTAAATAAGAGGCTGCCGCTGCTTAACAACGGGCTCTTAATTCTTGTTTAGCTACGTCTACTTAGTTAATCCATCTTAAGAAGGTGCGTAAGAAGGTTTGTTCTAAGGAGTAGAAACTTATAGAATAAGGCCTTTAGGAACTTGGCGATAAAAGAATAGATTCTCTTCTAATAGAAAGGGAAATAACTCCAAATATATTAGTAGACACTCCTCTTAAGTCCCCTTTAGGTAGTTTGTTCTTTAGTAATCCTTTTTTATTAATACTACCTAATCCATTTTCCTTTAATACTCCTATACCTTTCTTATAGCATTCTTTAAATTATCTAGTAGCTTCTAGGTAGTCTTATTATAGCCTATTTACTTTACTTTATACTATATTTTATTACCAACGTCCTTATAACTAACAATCTTTAAGACTTCCTATTTGTCTTCCTCTTATCCTCTATACATATCTGCCTTATAGACTAGTAGCTTAATACTCCTATATACTGGTTCTAATATTATAATATGTTATATAGGGTAGATCTTTATTTTCTCTAGTAAGTTAAGTCTATATATAACTTCTAAGATCTTTACCTTAATTATAAATAGTCCTAGTCTAATATAGTCTAACTTCTTACTTAGTTATTAACTCTTAAAATTTTTATATAGTAGCTATACTTTATCTCCCTCCTTAAGATCTAGTCCCTTAGATCTTTTAGTATTATAGTACCTTTTTATTTTCTTTTATATTAGTTTAGCTATTTCTCTAAGATATATATAAAGATTTATTAAGTTCTGTATTCTCTGCTTAGCTGCGCCACTCGTTCTCTTTACTTATTATAGTAATAATAACGTTCTTAGCTTATATCTGTAATTCGCCTTAAAAGGTAATATACCTATCCCTTCCTATAGTGTTATATTATATATAAATTATATAACTGGTAATAATAATACCTAATTATTCTGTGCGTGATTAATATAATGTTTTAAATACTGTTCTAATATCTGGTTTAGTCTCTCTATTTAACTCTCTATTTATAGGTAATATGCTATTAATATTACTGCTTAAACCCCTTATTCTGCTAAGAAATACCTCCTAAAACGCTACTATAAATCTTAGATCTCTATCTAATATAACCTTTATTAGTGCTCCATGTCTTATAAACACTTCTTTTATATAGATTTTAGCTATATCTTCCGCTAAGATTTCTTCTATATATGCTATAAAGTAGCCCTACTTAGTTAGCTTATCTACTATTACTAGGATTATATTATAATCTTATCTAGTAATAGGATCTTTTAACTTTAGTAGTTTTATAATAAAGTCCTATAATTGTTACGGCTCTGGCAGAAAACAGCAGAACTTGGCAGAACTTGCGGTCACGTGATTAGAGGACCGCATAAAAGAACCCTACTTTGACCGGCGCTGCTCTTCTTCTCCTTTCCTTTCTCTAGCTTTAGATCCTTATTTATAGACAATCCAATTATATAGGCTTGCATGCGCCCTTCTCGCTGTGCCTATGCCTTGATTAACTGAGTCGCTAATATTATCTAAAGCTTATACTACTCTTTCTTCCTAAGAAGGAACTTAAATATATCTACAAGGACATAGAATAGAATCCTAAGGACATCACTAGGACTATAAGGACAGGGCAGAACCAAAAGAATATAAATAGAACGCAAAACCTAAGAATAGGACACGCACGGACCAGAACCCCTAGAAAATAAACAAACACCAGAAATTACCTAATACCCCTACCACTATACTAAGAAATATAGTAGCTGGCAAAGCCGCTATAGGACCTGTAAATACCTCTAATAGTAAAACGGTTACTATCTTGACCCCCTAGGAAGAGCTTGCAGTAGCTAATACTAAAATCAAACAGCTTTAAGAGCTGCTTAAAACCAGAGACACCCCTACACCTAGCAAGGAGTCATCAGATACCCAAAGACTTACTATAGTCCTTAAGGCCCTAGCCTAACGTACAGCATTAGCATCATCACGGTCTATAAAGGTTGTAGACCCCCTATTACTTATAAATAGAACTAACCCTATATTTAATAATTGGAAGCTTTAACTGTAAGACAAGCTTGAAGTTAATATAGACTACTTCCCTACTACCCAAGCCAAAATGGCCTACGTCTTCGGCCGTACTAGTGGGGACACACAGACGCATCTACGTCTGTGATACGCCTAGGACTTGGCAGACCCCTTCCTCTCTAGAGAAGAGATAATTAACTACCTATCTTCTATTTATAAGGACCCCTTTAAGGTGCAGAACGCCCACTTTAACTATAAAGGCCTAAATATAAAAACAATAAGGACCTTTTTGGCCTTCTAGACCCGTTTTTTATATCTAGCCGGCCAGGCCCAAATCCCCCAGGAAGATCTGCTACTAGACCTATTTAATAAGCTTACCTTAGACCTATAGCGAGCTGTGCTGCCAGTCTTTACCACTATATAGACGCTAAAGGAACTAATAGACTAGTGCTTAGCTATTAATTAAGGCCTCTATTAAATTAAAGCACGTGCCAAGCGGTATAAAGCTAGGAACCCTCTAAACCAGACCGCACGCAATACAAGAATAGCTAATAGTACCCTAGTACGGGCCGCAACTCCCGCAGTACTAACCGTTTAGCCCGCCGTTAATCCAGTAGCTAGTTGCGTAGCTAGTCCTGCTATAGGCCTAGTATAGACTTAGCCAATGTACAGCAACCCCTATAGGCAAGCCCTTAGTAATTAAGGAGCTTGCTTTTTATATAGCTAAAAAGACCACTTTATAAAGGACTGCCTAATAGCAGCAAAGACAAACAAGGTCCTATTAATTTAGGAAGATAATATAAAGCCAGAAAAAGAGGAACCTTAGAGGAAGACTTCTCTCTAGGGTTAAAAGGAATTAATATATCATATATTAATCTAGGTTGGCTAGTTGGTAGAAGAAGCTACACTATCCCTTATACTTTATTCTATAATAGATATCAAGTTTTAACCTCTGCTTTAGCTAACTTAGGAGTAAATACCTTTACCTTAATTGATATAAAGTGCGCTATAAAACTAGCTGACTTTTTAAATATGCCTTTAGAAAAACTGCCTAAGCTAATTTCTATTTGTAGTGTGGTGGGGTAAAATGTCCTATGCTTAGTGTCTTGGCATTTTCCTGTATTTATAGAGCCTTCGGCTTCCCTCCTTCTTAATTATTAGGAACCTACCAGAAATACACTCTTTTCTTTCTTTCTTACAGACTGCTTTACTAATTACTTTTAACTGATTATAACCGACCGACCGACAGATAGATAGACTGACTGACTGACAGCATTCTGACTTCCTATCTAAGAGACACTGTACCCTTCCACATATTATTTGGCATTCCACGTGGGGACGACGGCAAGCTCTTTGGATTAGAAGTCTAGTGCTACATATATAGAAGACACGCAGGAATATACTATAACTGCCGAAGAACCGCTAGCTGTAGAAGAATAACTAACTGCAGAAGAACCGATAGACAAGACGGTAGAACTAGAGAACTAGAGAACTAGGCAGTATCAGACAGCGAGGGGAACTAAGTAGACCCTAAACAGAAAGACAGCGGAAAAGATAGACAGCCAGACTTAACGCACAGGCCAAAGAGTGGCAATAGGAAGTAAAATGGTGTAGGTTAAAAGGTCTTGGGAGTTGGGTTTGGTGCCTAAACTTAGAAATTTAGCGTTAAGCGAACCAGTTAGCCAATTAGATAACTACCAGCGGTTAAAATCTCGCCACCTATACACGCACGAGCATGGCCAGAACGTTATTAAAGATATAAAGACGACAAGCCAAGGGCTAATTAGTTAGATGGAAACAAGATCTAAGACAGCTGGCAGCAAAGAAAGCTAGCGCTGCCCTTTAAGAATAGAGACAATACCGAGCAAGGCCGTAAGCACATGAGATTAGATCTGCCTTTAAAAGCTTTCTATTCTGGCTTAGCTTTGTCCTCTTTTAAGTTATCTGGATTATGTCAGCAGCGGCCCTAGAGGCACTCCGTAAGGACCTACTATATAGAACGACAGCAGGCTAAAACAGATGGACGTATCAAGACCCAGTAGTAGTAGAAGATAAAGATTCCGTACTCTCCCAGGAAGACCTCCCCTTAGGCATTAAAAAGCAGGCGCCTTCTATTAGGGACATAGCTATATAAGTAGACCAGCCAAAGCATGCACCTGTTAATGTCCCGCCAGGATAGTTATCTAGGACATCCTCTGTTAAGACTATAGCTATACAAACAGACCTACCGCAGCGTTTACCTGTGACACCTAGGACCGATAACCCTCAGCAGACAAAGGATGAAAGCCATAGGGATCACCTGTAAGCTCCTAAGGATGCATTACCTCGTAACCAGCAGTTGACGGCTTAAGATAAGATCTGCGTTATGGTTCAGCCTATGCCAGCCCTAGGAACTGTTGGAACTCCCTACTTCGCAGGGTAGAATGTGTCGCAGTTTATTAAACAGTACAAACGGCTATGTACCCGACATCGTGTAACGAGTAAAAAGAAGCACCAGGGCCTTCCGGAGTACTATAATTACTAGATAGGGGTATGGATCCAAAGCTTGCCTAAATTCATAGCTAGCAATTAGATAGAGCTTATAAGAAAGCTTAGGGCAAAATACCAAGCAAACGACTACTACTAACGCATAGAGACAAGAGACTTTGTGGAAGCTTTCGTTCGAAAATCTACGGAACAGCCAGGCGAGCTGCGTCACTATATATACGACTTTACTACCATCTCAGTAAGAGTGGTAGCCGCAGGAAACCTTACTAAGCAAAAGAAGGGGTGGTAGTTTATACAAGGACTCCTTATCAAATACTATAGGCACGCAATAGAAAAGACAGGAGCCATAGCAGACAAGCCCAGTACCCTTGTGTTTAAAAGGCTGAAGGAGGCCGTAGAGTTAAGAATAATGGCTACAGAGAATAATAAGCGAATGGCTGTTCTTCCGGAAGAAGATGTCCTCAATGTCCAGCTTATATAAGAGCTACGGTAGTAAGGGAATAAGCTCGACTGCTAAAGGGAAGAAAGACTTCTGGACCCAAGGAAGCACATAACGCTATTAAATTAGGCTGCAGTTCAAAGCCTAGCACAAGGATACAGCTTAGTACCAGGATACAAAAACTAGCAAAACAGCACCTGACCTCCGCAAGATTCTACTGCCTTTAGACGGCCGCAATGGGACGCATAGGGTCAGCGAGGCACGCGAGGACAAGGCCGGCGGACCTATTTTAGATGCGGAGGAAGTCACCGTTTCACTAAGCATAAATGTTAAGGCTTAAAGGATCTTATTTAGCAAGGATTTGTATATCTGTCTAATAAAGGAAGACTAGTAGCTGGGACACGCGAATGACCTAGACCAGTACTTCCGTGGCTCGGCAATAAAGGACGGCTAAAAGGTATTAAGAACTGGCTCCGTACGTACTAGGGAACAGACCTAGGCAGGCCAAAGAAAGAATAGACATAGTAGTAGGCCCCTACGTTACGAACTGATTTTACTGCTTTCTATAACAGAGTAGTGCTGAAGAATAGTAATAAAATGCGTACAAACTGGGAGGACTACTATTAAGTACGGCCCATGGACTTAGTAGTAACGCCTAGCCAGTAACGTCCACAGACTCGCCCAACCCCTAGAGACAGCCGTATAACTAGGACAACCATTAAGCCGCAAGCTCTGCCGCAGGAGAAGAATGTACGACTAGGAGAATGTATCCAGATTATATTACGGCCTGTGGATAAGACGGTAGAGGCTAGGAAGAAGAATAAATCTTCTAATCCTTAAAGACGGTCTTAGAGACAGACGCTTAACTAGGCCAGCCATTAACCCGCAGGCTCCATAGTAGGTGTAGGGTGTTCGACTAGGGGACAGTTAAGTTTTAAGGTGGGGGAGGGGACGTAGGTAATGTATAAAAGATTTCTATTTGTCTGCTTAATTACTGTATTTCCTAAAGCTCCTTTCTTGTTTACTTTCTTGATTGTAACGAGACGCGTTAGTCGCGACGACCTGCTGCAAAGATGTTAGTTTAGCTTACCGCCTATTAACAAGCCAATAGCGATTTTCTATTCTAGGGACGGAAAATCCTGATTGGTCCATTCAGCAATAAAGCTGGTAGAATTCTACACCGCCCCTAGAATTCAATAATGCGCTAGCTGTAGAATAAGAACGGCACTAGGAGCCTTAGTTGATTATATAGATATAGAGCCGATTATATGATATAGAGCTAGATGTAGAGCTATACGCAGAGCCTTGATTAAATGACTCCGTAGAAACTACGGTTAGTTAAAGAACTAAATTAAGCCAGAGCCTTAATATTAGCACGTCACCGTTACTGAATTAAGTTAATTGAATGTCATTAGATTAGAGCCTTTGACTAGGCCGACCTTATTCCTTATTTAAACGACGACTAATTGCAGTATAACTATCACTGCCATCCGAGTTCAGTACTGCGCTAGCTGCACGATAAGAACGGACACTGCGGCAAGGAAGGGATCTATATAAAAGCAATAACATAATATTAGTGATTAAGTACCGCGGAAACGGCAAAGTAGTATACGACGAGGCACTGACAAAGATGCTCTGCAAGAGATTGTACAGAGGGCATAGCTAACCATGTTAAGCCTAAACTATCCTTATATAACTGAAGACGGAACTAAGCCGTATCTGGCCAAGCCAGTAAATAACCTTGCCAAGGATTATAAGGGGAACAGGAATTGGACGTATAGGAGCCAGCACTTCTTAGAGATTGTCTTGACGAAAGGACTATATTATAGACACAAGGGCAAGGGATATGTGACGGAGGTAGTCACAATAGCTAAGAAGCTGCCACTAGATAACCTTGAAGATGTTAAGGATAACTTAGGCGAAGCACAGAACCAGTAGGATAATGATAAAGAGACTAAAAGCAGAAGACAATCCCAAGAAGGCTCTTAAGCTAGAAGAAGATTAAGGATACGCAAGCGTACTGCCAATAGCCTAGGTAAAGAAGCAGCTGTAAAAGCCTAAGGATGCACCAAAGAAGCCAAGAGCAAAGACGGTTCTAGAAGGGAAGAAAGCAGCTACAAAAGACGTCCTAGAAGGGCACTAGGCCCGCGGAAATGGTCTTCTAGAAGCTGCCGTTTACGCTCATAAGGAAGGAAGTCTTAAGACAGGTCTTTAGATTAGACGTCTAGTAGACACTGAGAGCCTTAGTCGACTGCATGGATACAAAGCTTTGACCGAACGACTGCACAGCCAGAGTCTTGATTGACTGTCCACGGATGCAGAGCCTTGATTGAACGTCAACGGATTCAAAAGCTTTGATTAAGCATGCGACGATACAGAGCCTAGGTCGTACGTATAACAGAAGACGCCTTAAGTCAAGCCAGAGCCTCAGTCAAATCTTGATCAGTCGGACGCCGCCTCTACAGTCAAGTTGGATCAGCTAGAGCTTTCAGTCGGGCTGACCTGATACCCTATTTAAACGTCAGTCGATTGTATATTGTTATAGTTAAATCGAATCAGTTACCGTCGCCGTCAGACGTCTTCAATCAGCAGTCAAAGGTCCTATAATGGCAGACAGATAGCCTCTGTAGGAACCTCTCCCTTTGACCCTCCTTTATCGATTAATTGCCGCCTGTCTTAACGCCCACAGACTGATTAACCAGAACGGTCTTTCCTATAGACGTAGATACGGATCTCTACACGGAGTCTTACACGGAGTCGTACACGGAGTCTACGGATATGGAGCATACGGGTGCAGAGCCTTGATTGGACAATAGTACAGCAGCTTAACTAGACGCCTATGTATACGAAGCCTTAATCGAACGGCAGATGCGGAGCCTTAACCGATCGCACGCCTACACGGAGGTCTTAATCGATTGTCTATGGATACAGAACCTCGGTTGTATATACAGCCGAAAACACCTTAAGTTAAGCTAGGGCCTTATTAAATCTTAATTAGCTAAACGCCGTCTCCGCATTTAAATTAGGACAGTCAGAACCTTTAACCGGGCCGACTTTCTACCTTAATCGAACAACCGAACGATTAGTTGCAGTACGTCGTCGCCGACCAATTAGACAGTCTTCGGCCAGCAGTTAAAGCACGCACGCAGACACGGACGCAGACACGGACGCAGAATATGTAATGCAGAGCTACTGATGCACAGCCAGATGCACAGCTAGACGCAGAGCCAGATGCAGAGTTTTGATATTAAACGACCAACTGAATGATCAAACCAAGCCAGAGCCTCTGCTACCTTGGTCGACTGCTCTGCTGCCGCCACTGCTACTGCCACTATTCCGTCCAGCTATTTCGTCCCTGCTGTCTCGACTGACTGTTCCGTCTCTACTGTTCTATCTGACTGTGCCGGATCTGTACCGCTGCGAGATTTGCTAGATAACTGTTCCGACCGACCTGTTCTAGGCCTAATGCTGTTTTGACTGTTCTGCTGTTGCTCTCCTGGCCGCCATACCATACCGTTTTAATCGCCCCGCCGCCGTCCGACTAGCCGCCACTGACCGACCGCTACTGACCGAATGCCGTTAACCGTTCTGTCACTGCTACTACTGCTACTGCTGCTATTCCGAATTATAACTGCTGTTTCTACTAACCGTTCCGTTCCACTGTTCCGATTGTTCTGCTACTGCTGTTTTGACCGACTGCTACCAACCAACTGTCATCGACCGACTGCCGCTACCGAGATTTCTGCTATGAAAAGTTCTGTTACCGGATGTCCTACTGCTTACTAACTGTTACCGAGTTCTTCTACCGAGTGTTCTACCGCCGACTGTTCTATTTTATTTTACCGCGCTGACTGTCTGCTTTTATTACTGTTTCTACTA
>Ga0307507_10009212_pt1 | contig 13249 bp, 9 predicted proteins | sample 7_EM_MG_FD_207223 | JGI IMG/M metagenome (GOLD analysis project Ga0307507, IMG submission 207223) | Populus trichocarpa ectomycorrhiza microbial communities from riparian zone in the Pacific Northwest, United States - 7_EM | ecosystem: Host-associated > Plants > Roots > Unclassified | place...
ATGAATAATGACATACTGATTGAAAAATCAACTTCATATAATGAGCAAATGCAAAAAACTCTCAAATGAGTACAAGTATAAAACTGAAAAGCCAGAAGTAATTTCTCTAGAAAAATAAGAAAGAAAGAAAAAGGTTGAAACCAAGAATGCTAGAAACAACAAAAATTAGTAACTGCATGTGTAGCAGTAACGGAAGATTTTGCAAGTGTCCTAGAATTAGCATTTAACACACCTCAATCTTTTCAGAGTGCATCAATAAATCTTGTAACCCAATATGTGAAAAATAAAATGTCCTTTTACCAAGTGTTCTTGGACACCTGTGGTTTACTCCTATCCTGTATAAGAAGCTTGCCATGAAAACATTGCAAAGAGAATCAACTTTTAAAACCTAAATGAAGAGACATTTCAGTAATAACTGAATTGTGCAATTATATCCTATAATGCAACATTAACAACTAAAAAAGGGTAATGTAAGCGTTCACATAAAAATCTTTTCTGGGAAATGGCTATATCAGGCATCTATTTACAAGTGCAGTTGACACAAATAATTCGAATTTATCCATGTACACACCATCCTCTTTTAAGCGTTTTCAGTAATGCCACATTTCATAGCCAAGAGGTTCCTTGAATGTAAACTTTTTATCCTTCCACAAGCCATACTAACTATCAAGAGAGTATATAACCTGGAGAAGGGGGGATGCATTCTTAAACCATGGAGAAGGTGAGACTTCCTTACCAATTTTTCAGTTGTGAAGGTGTAACTTCTGATCCCTGGGAAACACAATAAACTTGTTAAGCAAAAAAAAAAAAAAAAAAGAAAGAAAGAAAGAAATTTTAAAAAATTTCCAGGTGATGAGATGGGGACACATGAATAGAACTAACTTACATAATGAATGATACAAAGGAGCATTTTACTTACATGAAGACTCAATTTATCAGCCCATGACTGTAACGCTGCTGCATTTCTCTGCATCTCAGGTTCATCTAGCAGGGCTTTCTCCATAAGTGTGATTTGATGGTCATTCATAATAGTCCGCTTCCTTTTTCTTGGCTGCTTTTCTTCAAAATGAGGACTTTCAACTTTCTCACCACCACAAACTCCCTGACAACCATTTCGTTTTATATGCTCACTTGATTTTAGAAAGTCACCATTCACCACTTGACCTGCATAAGTCTTCCCTCTAGTGGAACTTGTATCTGAACCACTTGTTTCAACAGTATGAGCATCTCTATCAATCTCTCTTAAAACATCAGATACACATGCACCAGGTTTAGCTTTGTCTTCCTTAATTGCATCTTCTGCTTGATTCCTATTTTTGAAATTGGGCTTCTCCTCTTCTTGGATAGCTGAATTCTCTGACATTTCCTCTTTTTGGATATCTGTCCTGTTGTAAAGATGTGAAGGTTCCTTCATCACCATAGGTGATCCGTATGCCCCAGTGCTTTGAGCTTCCTACGAGGAATCAAATTTGTTTGCAAGAAACAGTGTAGGATTTGATGAGAAAATCAACACCAAGAACACTTAAAATGCCTTCCTCAGAAACCACTATGATATAATTGATCGTAAAATTTTGACCTTCAATAAAATATGCAATAACTTCTAAAGTTTCGATAATTATATGATATTAAAAAATATGCTGTTACTCGGTTCTAAACTTTAATTTGGATTTCTGTCAAGTTATCCCTTTGTCACCAATAGCAAAGCCAGAAAATTCGTTTGGTGGGGTTAATTGATAACTTATGCACATCAAAATACATATTTTGATACACAAAATCTTGGTAAACTCTCAATATATCCAAAACAATTAACTAAAAATAACTGTTAATGAAACGGTGTACTATTCTATGAAGTAAGTGATGATAGTAAATGAGTTTGATTGGATTATCATGAAAAGCATGGAGAGCTCAAGAGCAGAAGCAAAATAATTAATGAGTAATAGAGAACGTAGATGCCATGGGAGAAAAGAGAGAAGCAATGTGTAATAGAGAACATATTGCATGGGAGACAAAATATGAGTAATGAGAGAAGTTGAGTAACATCAATTGTAATGTAAAGAGATCATTAGTGGAGAATCATACAAATGAACACCGAGCAACACTTCCTCTTTATGTGTATATTGAATAGACTGCTTTTTTTTTTAATAGCATTTCATTTTTGTAGCTACTTGGATGTAATTCACAAAGCTTAAACCCGATAATTTCCTAACTTCTTACATAGGAGTATAAAGTTGAATCCACTTACATGTATTCTTCTTTTCTGTTTAGTTAATGCATTTAGTTCAATTTAGACAAAATAAATAAGGTAAGTACTATCATACCTATATTTTCATAGTTTATTAATTTGAAAGGGTCATTTGACCCCATTATCATTTTCTTGGCCCTGCCCATGTTTGTCACCTTGATGACCCTCCAAATATTACAGCCAGTAATAGAACCGCACATCAGAATTTTTAAAAACCAAGCTTTGATGCAAATGCCACATCATCATACTAATGAAATGGATAATTGTGAAAAAAATAAATGAACTTGTATTTAAAAAACAAAAGATATTAACCTGAAGATGCTCATCAATAGTAAGTCTACAGAACTTATCCAAAGATATTGACCTCTCAGATTTGATTTCCTGAAATTTTTTCAGCAGCAAAACGTTAGCACATTTAAATTGTGAGGGACATGAAAAAGGAAGTTGGAGCAGAGAGAAAACGAATACACTATTAATTATTGAAGGACAAAACCTTACTTGAACTTGGTTTTCTTCAAAATCAGTAGGATTAATCAGTGATTGTAACTGGTTAAAGAATACCCTTCAATAAAAATTTAAATGAAAAAATTAAGCTATCTGTATCACTGGAATTTACATAGACGGTATCGTATGCATATATATACATGCACAATGTATACATCCCATATGTGAACTAAAAATTGTTAAAAAAAAATATAAACCTACATGACATTCCAGCACCAAAAAGACAATTGAAGTAACATACAACAACCATCCACAACTAGCTAATGAAACTAAAATCCTCAACTTCATTGGCATTACACCATGTGCTATCTTAGTTGGCATTACAACTAGCTCCTAGTTGTGCTATCTTACTGTTTTTGCTAGACATTCCTGCAAGTTAACACATTTCTCTTTTTAATTTGAGGATATTGCAATGATGCAGTGCAAGAAGAAAGTTTACATCAATAAATTCAGTTAATTTTCAGATTGTCATTATTTATAATTCTTATGTTATTCAGGAACTTAATCTATTTCCTTTTCAATATTCAGTATCAATTAGGAGCTCTATTATAAAGATTTCTTTTGTTTGCTATTTCGTTTAGAAATCCTATTTCATATTAAATGTTAGGGCTTTTAGTGTACCCATATAAACACAGATATTATGTATTTAGAGAAGGGAGAAATAGAACGTGTGGATTTTCTTTTAATTTGTGGATTTCAAGAACTCTAGTTTCTTGTAAATTTAAGAAACACCCATTATAATTTCATGGGTTCTGGGCCCTTTTCCCATAATTTGTCTTCTTCTCTACATTAATTGGTTTCAGATAATCCTTTCCCACGTCATTTCTGCTTCCAATCCAAGTATTGAACTTATTCTGAATTTCAGACCCTTTCATCATGCTTAAGATTTGAGAAACCAATGGTGAAGGTGTTGAACAACATTTATGTGATGCAGAGCAAATGCAGTTACCAATAACGCTCAACTGTTATGGTCTCTTGAGGGGAAACCTATCTAACATCTAAGAACCTCTATCCTAACAATGTAGTGCTGATTATAGCGAAAGCTGTCCAGAAGTATTCAAGGATGTTGCTATTCTTTAAAATTAAGCACAAAAAAAGGAAAACAACAGCACTTGTTGCAAAACATCCTAAAAAAATATAGGAAGAAAGTAGTGTGGTTGATGTTTAACTCACCTTAGCAGCTGTACATCCTCCTCATTCAAAAAGTTAGGAATTAGAGACTCTGCATGACTTAACAATGAACCTACACATGCAAGTTACGCATAAGAGACCCCACTAACTTTTATACATCATGTCTATCAAGAAAATTGTAGGATAATAATACTTACGAAGGTTCCTGCAAACTGTTACGGCTCTTAGAGCACCAGAAGTAAAGGAAAACCCAGGCAATGACTTAGATGGGTCCATCCGCATGCACTCCAGAAACTTATGAAGGAACAAGTTTCTTTCCTGCTCTGTGGATTAGAACGAAACATTGAATTACATAATCCATTCAGCAGCCAACAGATCAATCGTGATGAATATTTACGAAGATTGCGTGAGAAGATTCACCTTCACATATGTTTGGAACAAAACAGTGGAGGTTGGCAATTAGCTTCACAAATAATGAAGTTCTCTGATGTGCATACATAGCTTGGGGCATGTTGCTGGGAATTAAAGTGATTTCTAAATTTATTGCATTTGATTGGTTCGCTGCTGCAAATGTGTCCAAAAACCACCCAGCTGCTGTAAATGCATCATACTCCAGAGTACCATCTTCTTCTCTTGGTGGAAATTCAGAAGAACACCAAATTGATAAAAAATCTCCATGAGGGAGCGAAAATATAGCAGTCAGAACTTTGGTCTGTGGAGCATATTGACATTTGAAAATAGAAGAGGAAAGTCATGAATCTCTCTTCATGGCAGATGCTTTAAAGCATGATGAGTTGAAAATACACAGCATAACATAATTACACGTATGTTACAGTGACTAGAAAGATTTTAACAGCAGAGTACAACAATGAATTTTTTTGTACATTAGGTGGTATATATCTAAAATTTTAATGTCTTTCAGAGTATCTGGGCAATATTGTGTACAAAAATTACTCAAAACAATTTAGCAGAACTAGCATGGTGCAACTAAGTGAGTATCATGCCTAAGAGTCCAAATGATGAACTTACAAAGCATGTTGTGATATAAGATCTAAAATTTGAATCATCTGAGAAGATATCAGCCAGACGCATTGCATTGAGTCGCAAAAGCCCCATGGGAAAAGTTCTGTCTGAACATGGACTAAGATGATTGGGATCTTTGCTAAGTGCAGCCTTCAGTAATTCAAGAATCTACATCAAAAAGTATATTAATAGCAAGCATGGTAAAACTAGGCTTCAAAATGAAACAAAGAATATTGGAAACAGTGGGTCGAGGCAAATTTGGTTTGAGGATCACCAATAAATGACACTGGCCAATATCTCTCCTGCAAAATAGATCTTTGTTCAAGATTACTGCGGGTGGAAAGAGATTATCAACTTTTCAAAATGCTTTGGTTTAGCAGATGTGTCAGGTAAAACAAATATAATTAGCGTTCCATCAGCCTGCCTCTCCACATCAAAAACCACTACATGTGCTAGCACATTTATTAAACTAACCTCTAATACTACAGACTTTGCCAAATCAAGGCTCCATGGAGAGCTTGCAACCTCATCAAGGTAAGAAATGCTTTCTGCTTCACACAGATGCAATAGCTGAATAAAAACATATGATCAAACAGAAGAAGAAATCAAAGATATTTAGACAAATAAGGGAATAAGAAGTTAAACTAGATTATGATGCAGCTTAAGCCTTGCCACTGCATTAAAACTTACAATCGATAATACTTTAGCCTTCAGTCTAGATACTGCAGCTACAACTGTGAAAGAATCTACAAAAGGAGGCGTGATGTTTAACTTCAAGATGGCCTGGGCCAGAAAAAGAACACCTCCCCTTCCACATAGTTCCTGGAATAATATTATACACAGATATTTTACCAAAAAATGAAAATGATGAATAGCAAATAAGAATATTAAACGTGAGATGTTCAGTTAGAAAATAAAAGGAGACTTATTACTTTATGGATACCATTGTCAAGATCATTGATGCATATACAAGTTATAATTATAGTTACCCTAATGCAATGTTACACAATCAAAATATTAGTCCTGAAAATCTCCATGTTTCTCCCACTCACTTTCCTGCTTTTTCACCATATACAATCACATTAACTAGATACTTCTACTTCTGATTTGGTCCAGCAAGAAGTATTTCTCCATCTTATGTAAAACACATAGAAAAACATTGAAGCTGGCATCTCCTGGCATACAACGTTAACCCAAACATATAGAATAAGATGGTTCTATTTTAGAAACCTTGTTCCTAAGAAGGCGCTCGCGGAACATCTTTTGCTGGCACAATGACTGAAGAGTCTGTAAAGAAGCCTCACATTGTTGGCAGATATAATTAACTATTTGTTCAGCTGTTGGACTTTTCACATGAAGGCCAGTATGTTGATCTGATAGCTTGACCTGAAGAAACCTAATGGCTACATGAACAGCACCAAAAGCTGCATCCATAAATATGTCAACCTATATGAGAAAATTCATTATCAGAAAGTCCATAAATGTCTCTGCCTGCAGAGCTCAAAATAAAATGATAATATGACCACAAGTAGTTGATGAAAATGAAGATAATAGATCAAAGAATAAAAACAAGAGAAGATGCAATATTAGGCGGCTCATCTTTACTCATTTTAACAATCAAGTGCAATCATCTTTATTATTGTTCAAATAGATTTTTCAACTCTGAATTTTGTACGATCAAGTTCAAATGTTGATGCGTATTAGCATAAGTCTTGCATGTCTAATAACAAATGACCTGGAATCAAACCCATCACACATGGAATACACGCAACCCCATCGCCAAGGTGATCTTTTTGAGGGAAGCATACCTCCAATCAACCCATTCAAATTTTTTATATAAAATTTACATTTTTTTATTTAATAAAAACATAAACTTATTCACAGATTATCAAAATAAAATTCTTCGAACCCACAAAATAAAGACTGAGATGTTTTCTATTTATCAGAAAACATTGTGATGTCATCAAGAACAATAAACCAGAGTTAGTCATAACCAAGGCTCTAAACACAAATAAATGATCACGCTTGATACTATAACTCTTTAAGGAACCACCAAAGTAATTACGAAAGCCCCTTATCATTGCACATCTATTGAGTCAAGAAACATAGAACTCCCTCCAACCAAATGCTATGATGCTCAAATTCCCTGCATGTTTATAAGGGCTGCCCCATTCCATGAATTTGGAAAACCACAAAGGGTACTCCATGAAGCCCCATCTATTATCGTCCAAAGTAATTTTGGATTACAAATATTCCAAAACCATTCCAATTAAACCCCAACTTAAATCACCGGTAACACTTAGGGGGTGTTTAGGAGTGAGGTAGCGGTTACTTTTCAAAGTGTTTTTCACTCGGAAATGAATCAAAATAATGTTTTTATTTTTATTTTAAAAAAATTATTTTTGATATCAGCACATCAAAACGATTTGAAAACACAAAAAAAAAATTATTTGAAGTAAAGAAAAAAATAAAAAAAATTCATTTTTTTTTAAAAGCGCTTTTGAAACGCGAAAACAAATGGGGTCTTAAAAAACCCAAATCTCACCACAGATTCATCCAAAAAAACCACCCCTGCCTTCAACATACACCTATGCTTGCAAAGAGCCTCAAGAACAGTATGGTCACTGATGTTCGCTCCAGCTCCTCAATCTCCCTGCTGCCACAGCAACCATGGCCACTGTTGCACTGTTGCAGGTGTGACGACACCATTTCCATCAAAACCTCTAAAATATAGAATAAAAGGTTGTGACAGCAAACTGCAGATAGATGGTTGTGAGTTTACAGGTTCAATGCTTTATGGTGATTTTGTAGGTTGAGATGGTGGATTGGGATAGTGGTTACAGATTGAGCAGTTTGTTCTTGGGTTTTATGGCTATTGGCAGTGGTAATGGGTATAATTGAGGTTTCAATTGTGACGATGGCAGTGGTGAGAGTGCAAGAACAGCGGTGGCGTGGTGTAGGTGTTAGTGAAAAAGAAAAGGACAAATTTGATTTTAGTTCAGTTTCCCAACATCTCAAAGCCTAAATTAATGGGAAAAAAGGTATCTGGTCAATAGGAGGGAAAAAATTCCCACCCAAACAATAACCTTGAGCACACATGTAACTTGGGCATTCTGGCCTAACTGGTGGTGTGCTGACACATAGAACACTTAACTGACATTCACATTTGACTTGATTATGTGAAATTTAGAAATTGAAAGATCTATTATAACAAAATTAAAGATCACGCACTTGATTGCTAAAACTAGTAAAGTTAAGGCACTAAATATCTCATTTTCTCAAAAAAAAAAAAAAAAGGGCTTTGCAGTGATCCCATGAATATAGTCAACCCGTTGCTCTTAAATATCCACTTAAACAAATCATGTGGAAAATTTGTACCTTGGGGTGAGCAAGCAATACTTGAACAAGATCTTGCCATTGTGAAGATATACATCCTGACAATAAATGTAGACTGGATGCCACAAGTGCTGAATGCACAAGTAACAAAGAGCATGAATTAAGGTTTTCCTACATCACAAAAACAACCATGGTAAACTTGAAGAGTTTGGGAAGTAAATCATCAGAAGAAAGTATTAATGAATACCTGTCTATAACCACCAAGAACAATTAGTAAATAAAACACCAGATCCAGCAGCTGCTCTGATACTTTAACATCATCAAGCAAAACCTGTATTACATTCGAGAGAAATACATTTTACTTCAAGATATCGTTCCCAAATTCTTACAAACATAAATATCTGGTGGTGAAAAGAACACATCACAGTTGCCCAAGAATAAACAAAGAGAATGATAGTTTACAGAAAAATGGATAGCATCCAAATACAAGTCCATTTAAAGATAAATAATTACAGATACTGACAACAAAGAACCCAATGCCACAACTAGTTTAAAGTAACTTCCAAATGCAAGTACTTAGAATAGCTTCAGCATTACAAAGAAAAACCAAGCAGATGCACAAAAGACTTCAATATTTGATCCAAGGATTCATCACTTAAAGTAATAGGGAGACAGGGGAACTTATTTTGAGTTAAAATTAAAATAGTGACCATCCTTACAATTTGTCAAGGTTCACAAGCACAACAAAGCCTGACTTTAAATACATGTCCAAACATTTTCGATTGATGTGTCAAAGTCCATTTGCTAAGCAAAACAGACAACAAAACTGATGATACATAAAAATAATAATAAAGACTAGGCAATGATTGATAAAAGCAACCTGCTCAAGTTTACTGTTCCGAGGTCCTAGATCACACAAGGAATGCAAAAGCCGAATCCCGCACAACAAATATCTCAACAGCGATTCATCTCTATCAGATGACATAAGCACTGCAATAAGGTGTAAAGGAAGAAAGCCTGCCAGTTTTTCCACATCAATCTGAAAAATAATGTGATTTAAGATGCAAGATGATGTAAAATAAGAAAGCATAAGTGTGTTGATGATGAGCTTGTTTCCTAACCTTTGTCGTTGATCCCTTTTCAGAATGAAAGTGAATTGTAAAATTTTCAGAGTCCCTTAACAATTTGTTAAGCTCCTGAGAGCTAAGACCGTGTAACTCTTTCACTGCTGAAATTAAATCAATGACCTGTTCATAAAAGCAGATACTTGTCCATGTTAGAAAGAGGGAGTGGCTGAAGAGAAACAAAAATGAACACAAAACACAGTTGAATAATTAAACAATGAAATTGATAAAATAGTCAGTCATGTTAAGCAGACATTAAAGAAACTCAACACACAAAAATAAAGTGAAAGAAAGAACAGAAGAGTTGGATGATTGAAAAATAAAATGATGAGCCATGTGAATTTCAGAGATGATTTTGCCATTATCCATCCAAAAGCAAATAAAAACCACAAAAAAACAAGAGCTGAGTTAACAATGCTCACTTGTTCAGCCATAGACAGTTCTTCCTTAGCAAGCCTCATGCTAGAGCCCAGACAAGAAAGCTGACCAGAGAAAATAACGAACCACTGCAACCGGAACAAGAGATAGAGCATGAATGCTGACAATAATGTAATGTGCTCAAGGCTAAAAGCAGCTAAAGCAGGGGAAAGGATGAGGGCAGGCATATGAACAAAGTACAAGCCAATTCTTCAAAGACAAGGAAGAAAGAGCTTATTGAAATAAATCTCCCTGAGTTTCTAACAAATAATATAATACCAGTTCTTTTTGGTAGCAGATAGTGCATCTGCTTGAAAAAGTAAGAACTAAGAAGCACCCTGGATGGAGCAAATAATGTAAAGTTTGAAAACTTGCACTTGATATTCCAAAATCAAACAATTTTCTTGAATTCTTATTTCAAATTTCAGTTTCACAACAGAAATTTTTGATGTTACAACAAAAAAGAGTTTCCGAGGCAGGAAAACCACCCCAAAGTCATAGGAACCCCCCCCCCCCCCTTTTGTATCCAAGCAACACCGCCATAGGTGAATTTCCTGGACCTACGAGTACCCAATTGACTCATGGAACGGTGAATGGGAGGCCGAAACCCAGGCAGGTGACGCAAAGATGGAACTTCTTGCACCTGCCAGTGATGGGAATAGAAGCCATACAGCATTTATATATATAGAATGCAGGAAGCCCTAACTCCTCAATTATTGGCAATGAAATCTCTAATTATTTAGGATTTAGTATTTCTTTAATTATGTATTTAGGATCTAGTCTAAAAGGGAAAGCTTAAGTTATTGGATTGTCATCTTATCATTCTGTAACTTAACTACTTACTCCGTAATTGTGCTAGTTACAAATAATAGAGTACAATTACAGCTCAAAAAGTACACCGTCACTTTAAAAAAAGTACTATTCACTTTATGACAAGTCATTATAGGTGATTACAAATTATTAAGTACATTTACCTACCGAGCTATTAAAAATTTATCTTGTAATTTTATTATTTAACTAATTTCTCCATAAATCTGATAGTTCTAAAAAAAACTCTGGTAGCTGTAAAGATTTAAGTACAATTCTGACAGTAAAAAAAATACCTAGTTACCTTGGAGAAGAAAAGGCCACCATTTACTTCATGCAAACCCAATTCAAATAATCAGAAACCAGTAAATACTTTACTTAATGCATTGTAAACCTTATCTTATCACTTTGTAAAGATGAAGGTGCTACAATTATAACCTTTTCAAGTAACCACCACAACAAGCACCTCTTCTCAAGCAATTCTCATACTATATTTATTATGGAAAACCATACAGCCTTATTTATTGAGTTTAAGAAATCCCAAGTTCTGAGCTTTTTGGCAATGGCAATATCAACTATTAGGAATCCCCAATTATTTAGGATTTAATAACGTTTTAATAATGCATTTAGGGTCTAATCTAAAAAGGAAGGATAACTCGCTCTATTAGAGGTCAACCTCCTCAGAACAGTTACTTTAAATCGGTATAAAACTTAAATCCATTTTCTTTTCACATTGCAATTAATCAACTTTTGAAGTGGAACCCTATCAGTACAGCAATGGAATGTCTCACATGCAAGTAACTCCCAACCACCACATGCCCGAAAAATTAAATCCAGAATTACAAGCAATATAAAAAGGGAATGTCCATTCAAATGGAAGTGGGTTTCGTTTACTTTAGACAAGATTCAAAACCCAGAAATCATAAAGTCCCTAATCACTCCCTGAACTCGATGCGGTGTCATTTTTTACTGACTGTCAAGTAACTAACTCTATGATGATCAAAGAAACACAGAATCAATTGACTCTTCCACACGGCATCTTCGAATTCAGAAATGTGAAAAATCTGAAGACATGCACTCATTATTGCGAGACCTGAGCTGAACAAGCTATATATATAAACTAGATTTCAATTTCAAAGTGAAGTGAACGTTGAAACCCTAAAATGCTAAGGAGATTAAAAAAAAAAAAGGCAGAATTGCAAGCAGAAAAAAGGAAAAATAATGTAAACAAAACAATAAAATTCAACAACAACAGTGAATTAAGAGCTAACCTTTTGAACCGTATCAAAGAGCTAAGCACCCACAAAAAAAAAAGAAGCAAAAATAAATAAATTAGCGGGGTTTCTTGGTTTTGGGCGTTTGAAATTTTTTGAGGCCGTGCTGTGTGTTTGTTTATATGATTGAAGGAAAGACGGAGTGGGCTACGTTAATAAAAACCACAGGGTTTTGTTTTTTCTCGTTGGTTGAAAAATGGGAAACCACAGGATTGCTACAAGAAAAAAGTGACTCTCTTTTTTATCTCTGATGCAGGAGGTGTGATTGTTTGCTAGATTTCTTTAGTTCCTGTTTTCTTTAACTCGGTTCAAACTTAGCACTATATATTTGAAAATATACAATCTAGTCCTTTGACCGGTCGATTTCTTATGATCGCTGTCCTTCTACAAATTCGTTGTTTTTATTTTTCATGGAGTAATGCATAATGAAGGAAAAGAACACGATGTTTAAAATCTAATATACTCATAAATACGGTTTTTTTTTTGTTGTTTAGATTATAGATTAATTAAATGTTTATTTAAATAATTTTTTTCTTCAGAGGAAAGGAAAAATATTTTTTATATGTGTCTCTGGATATTTACAAAAATTCATCTTTTGAAAAATTTTACGATACTCATATTGTAAAGTCAATAATTTTATGGATGTGTTTTTTAATGTAGAATCTTAACCTTTTATCTGGGTAATTCAAATAATATTTATAGCTCATCAACCTTTTTTTAAAAAAAAAAGTTGGAGAGTCATTTTATCCTATAACATTAATGAGAGGAAAACAAATCTTTTACACATACATTAATGAGAGAATATATCTCTTATATATGCATAAATAAGATAAAATATCTCATAAACATAATAAGAAAAGATATTTTTAATATGTATATTAATGAGAAAATATATGATTAGCTTTAAAATGAGGTTAAGGCCCAAAGAGATCAAGTACACCTCTTAGGGCTAGACTCGGGTGCACATCTTGAGTCCACAAGGTGCTGGGTATTAGTTTGTAGCCTGAGCCTACCATCTGGACTCGAGTGTATAGCCTAAGTCTATAAGATATCAGATATAAATCTAGTAATTAAACTCGTTTTTATTATAAGTTTGTGCTAAAAAATAATTTTTTATTAAATATTAAAAATATCCATAAATCTTAGTTTATCAATAATAAATAATCACAATCAGACAAAATAGTCATGCAAGTTTAGTCAACTTGTTGGGTAGTTATTAGTTGTATTAGTTGGTTAAAAGAAATTATATAACTTTACATATATATTTTTTCCTATAACTATATAATAGTTTGATCTAAAATGTGAATTGGATAATGGTGTTTGGCATTACACATCAATTTTATTTTTTTATTTTTAAATTAATTTTTTATATATTTTTAGATTGTTTTGAT
>Ga0307507_10009213_pt1 | contig 13247 bp, 10 predicted proteins | sample 7_EM_MG_FD_207223 | JGI IMG/M metagenome (GOLD analysis project Ga0307507, IMG submission 207223) | Populus trichocarpa ectomycorrhiza microbial communities from riparian zone in the Pacific Northwest, United States - 7_EM | ecosystem: Host-associated > Plants > Roots > Unclassified | place...
TGGATTTTCTCGACAGACTTCTCCGCAAAGAATGGGCAGGCCCCAAACGATCTGAGTTTGACACAGCGTTTGCCAACGCTTATGTTAACTTTACACATTGGATTGTGACAAAGGACGCGATGCCTGTGGAACCGGATTTGTGAGTTGGTCGTGTTTCCTAATGCGTACGACGCCCTGATTTCGTTTGTCAAAGAAAGCTGCTTGCGAATCTATGGGCCAGAGGTGCAGCGATCCAATGCTGCTTCCGTCAGAAAGGTATTGATTTCACAATTCCGGTATATGATGGACCTATTGGTGCCGATGCGGTATTTGACCCGTCTCGCCTTTCTGGCATCTCTGGTCTTGTCAAATTTAAAGTTTCAGGTGAAGCACAGGCAGAAAGTCGGATACATCCATTTGGTATTCCCCGCGATCCTCGTCACCCTTTGCCCTATCTTGCGCTACTTATGGAGCTCGGCAATGAGTCCAACTATGAAGGCTGTGGAAGAATCAAGGCGACGGCATCCGGACGCACTACTGAAGGCGGGTTCTCGGTGTTGACTGCTGCTCTCGCTACAGCTGTTGGCAAACACGCATTCCGGTTGCACGAAGTGGGAGGAAACAAAATGGACCCCAAATTAAAGGAGTTGAAAGAGATGGTCAGCAATACACAGCAGGCTGCTGATTCGTACAACCGTTATGCGATATCTGTTCGAGGTGCCTCTCCGGAGGTGTATCGGGTCTTGAAAACGGCTGGCATTGCTGACGAGTTCATGACTCTATTGGACATCACGACGCGGTTGCCTGGAAATGAAAGGGCTACAATACAGCACATGCGTCCGCTCGAGCGATTAGGAGATGGGTCCAAACATACTGCCTGGATGGCTGAGTATTTCGCACCCAGCGATGGAGTTTGGGGAATTGCTATGTAACACACTCGCTGGAGATTCTTATTGCCGTCTGTGACCCTCACGGTCTTATTCTTCGTCGTCAATGCACATTTTCCATTGATTCAAACTCATCAGAGGTCTCAAACGTCTGCTATCTCTATTGGTTTCCGCTTTCGGTACCGGAAATGGTGTGAGAATACAAAAAACAAGATTCAATGGCTCGAATACCACAGGTTACAACGTAGGCGAAAATTCTTTTCTCCTCCTCAAGATTCGCAACCCAAAACTTGGTAGTTCTAGTGGCATCTTCGAGCGAATACTATAGTCTGGCCGTTCTCTCTCGCGGTCGTCGAGCGCTTACAACGGACCTATCCGAGTTTGGTTTCAATCAGTCTCTTATCTCCGTTGAACCAACGTTGAACCTTATTCTACCTTATTACAATTTGAATCAATGTCCACCCCATCCTTCCAACGGTGATCAAAATGAGTCGTCTCGTATTCCTTAGCGATTTTGATGGGTTTCATTGTTTTGCAAAAGGGTTGCAGAGTCGGCCTCTATTTGAAGCCTTGAAGCTGGGTGCGAAAATTGCCATGACCTTGAACCCCCGCAGATTCTAGAAGTTAAAGGCTTCTTTGATAGGCTGTATCAGTCAGAAGAAGTGTCCAGCACTCTGGTTCATGTAAGTATTCCCCTGCCTGCATGTCTATCACTCATAACTTCTAAATAGGGTCCTTTACAGACTCCAGTTTTAGACGACGAACCCGAATTCCAGCGCATCGTGCGTAAATGGGCTTCAACACTTCGCCCTGTTGAAGGAGACGTATGGAATCCTACCCATTTTTCTCACCTTCGCCCTCGCTTACAGTCGTTTTCGCAAAACGTCAAATAATCGCGCCTAGGAACATATTCAGCGTCGTAGTATTGACGAAATTATCGAATTAGCTTTTAGTGCGAGGCTTGATCGTCATTGTGAATTCAGGTAATTTTTCTCCCCTCAGGCTTTTGCATATATCTCCTATATTCTTGTCATTAGAACTGAAGAAAGCTATCGCCTTGTGACATCGGCTGGCAACCCAGATGTGGAGTCCGACACCTTGGTGACAATTCCTTCAGCGAGCATCGCTGGTAAATTACAAATGCAGCGGCTTTCCTTTCAAGGCGATCAAACGATTTTACAACACCCTATATTGGTCCACTGGTGGGGGAAAAGACGGCTTTTCAATCATCGGGTTCGCCGGAGAATTTAAGAACGATGATTACGACTATAATAAGAACCTGCTAATCATGGTGCTTGCCACTGCACAGGCGGCTATTGCCTATCGTAGCCGCGTGCAAATTTTCTCTTCGTACTGGGCAAGTAACGACTCGGTATGTTCTTAGTTATTTGCTAAAAATTCAGACTTTCTTAGTTCGTTTGGATCCAGGCGCACGAGCAAGAGTTTGATCTCTCCGACCCTATTCAGGTGATACGCTTCTACGTTTTCTGTTCAAAACTCGAGAGGCATTTCGGGGAATCCCTCGCCTTGGAGCTTGAGATGGAATACTCCAACTGAAACGACACTCCAGAATCGCACGTGGGCTCGATGAGGTTGTCAACGATGGGAAGGAATGCAGGGTTGTTTCTGATGAGGACAGTGACATTCTGGACGCGGTCTCAGCCTAGTTACAATTTGAAGGTAGAGCTATCGCCCCTTTGTCATAGGAGTTCTTGGGAGTCGCCACGACCACACCTATCTGTCCGTCCATCGTCTATGATCCTCGGTTTCGCATTTGCTGGCCTTCCATTTTTGTGCCCACGACTAGTTCCCTTCCACGTTCGTCCTCCATCGTTGATCCGGTTCCGTGTTCCAGTTTGGGCGGATTGCACTTTTGCCGTCGTTCCTTTTTCATGTCCCAGGTTGGTCCTATTCTCATTAACTATTGTCCCATTGCCTCTTCAACACGGGTTTTTTGAGCGCGCAAATTATGGATGGGTGACTAATCCTAATTCAACACGAGCCCATCTCGTCAGTTTGACTCCGGGAGACTATGATTTAATTAGGAAGGAAACAAAGGACAGCGATTTAGCACATTTGGATTTATTCCCAGCCGAAAAAAATAAAATAAATTGGTCTGTCCAAAGGCCGTGTGTTTTATAGTTGTGGTCACCAAGTAGAAAAAGATAGCAGTGACGCGAGTGACGACCACTTGGTGCAAATTTATTATAAAGGAATCTTCGAAATACAGAGAAATCCAGGCAACATGACGCAAGAACCTTAGCTGTCAGGTAAAAGTCCTTCCGGTGTGAGAATACAAAAAATAAGATTCAGAGTTAAGAACAGCGCTGTCAGACGGCCCGGCTTTTCAACGACTTCTTTCAGCACAGCATCCAGTTCTGAAGGCGGAAACAAAAGATCCGACGAGGTTAGTATATCTTGAGTATACCATTTACGGTTTTTACATTGCCAAATACTTCAGGATCTCTCCTCGACGCCATCCCGCTGAACATACATCATGGCAACTCTCGTTCGTCCCAGAATTATATCCTCTATCCCCTTGGAGTCGACTGTACCAACTCCATTTCCGACGGAACGACTAGGGCTTTTAAAGGGAAAAGCAGTTGACAAAGATGTGAACCCATTCGAGGCGGAAGGGTCAGCTGAGAACCCATTCGAGGACGAAGTAGCCCCACCAACTCTAGCTGAGAGTGGCATCGCAACTCCAAACACATACACTCTGGTACAGACCGCGATTGTTTTTTCCAATTTGTTCATATGCTAATGCCATATCATAGAAGGAAGTTCTGCCATCGATAAATCATGTTCAGAAGACCTGTTTGATGACTCTGAACAACCTTCTCTCAGAACGAATAGGTTGGCACCCAATAGTTCCACCACGCCGGCATTCGATGCCATCAACGCCCGTTGCTACCTCCTTCGATGATGATTCCAACCTTCCTTACGCACTGCAGACCCTTGTCTCAAATCTTCGTGATGATTCCAACGACGAAATGATTGAAATAGCAACGGATGATCCAGAGGTCAACCTTCTGCGAGAGCTGCGGATGAGAGTACATTCACTCTCTCCATCACTATCTTTACACGCTGCCACCTTGACAAAAGCTCTTGTGGAACTTCTCATCAACTTGCATCAACTCTCTAATATCCAAGCAAACGAATACCACCTCCCAACCCAACCTGTTAAAGCTGCGAATATCTCTCACGCGACTGACATTCCTCCTCCAATCGACGTATTCGATAAACTCACTCGACAACTTGGAGACCTTCGAACCGAACATTTGTCGTCTCAATCAACCCAGGAATTATCCTCTTCTATTCTTTGGTCGCGTATCGACGCCGATCTAGAGAATGTCGTGGCATTGTGCAAACAACGAGTCGTCTCATCCCCTAAATCACCTTATGACGTCCCTCCGCAATACGATGTTGACAATTACGACGACTTGGAATCCCTCCCAGACTACGATGCAGGGGGTAGAACATCCCTGGAGGAACCGAAATCCCAAAAACCCGGGACATCTCAACTTCAATCCCCTCTTGAAGACGAAAAAATGCGCATAGATCTTGAGTCCGTGGCTATTGCCATTGAGCGGTTGTACCTAGTTGCCCCTCAATTACACAATCAACGGGTGGAACTCAAATCATCCAAATTGGCTGAGCTTGAGAAATTGGAAAGGGCGAAGGCAGCAGCAAGCAGATCTCGAACGCCATCACTGAAGAACCGTGAAGACAAAGATGTGAGGGAGTTGGAACAAATTATTGACATGATTGGGAAGGCTTCTTCGCGGACAATGACAGACCAGTCAGTCATTCTGGATGGCAGTATGCGGAGCAGAATCCATAAAACTAAGCAGAAAGAATCGGCCAAGGTGAGTACCATATCGGTATTTGTGTGCGATATTCCCTCATATGCGGTGGCCACAGAGAAACGCTTTTGTAGACCAATTATTCCAGCATTCGGAAGCTGGGCGCATACATAATCAGGATGCTGAACATCAAGTCAAAGATCCAGAGGCTCTCCTAACATTGCCGGAATTCATGCGAGAATCTATGCCGCAATCGGAAAGAAGAAAGGACGATGAAGCCATGCTCTCACTTCCTGAATTTGTTAGAGAACCTATTCCGTCTCACATCTCATCGAAAATGTCGAAGAAAGGCGAAGGGTCTGCGAACGATCCCAAGCCAAAGAAGAGGAGTCGAAGTCTGTCTGCACCACCACTCGCGTGGTTGAAGTCTTCGGCATCAAAGACAAACCTTGTCAGAACCAATGGCAATAGTCAAGGTTATTATTTGTCGATCACGAACTCCCTGGGTTGCTGATTATCCTTTTAGCTTTCGATGTCGTCTATGTCGCAGAGAACCACGAGAATCTTCAGCACATTCTCTTATTTTTCAACATCACTGGTGGGGTGCCAGAGGCGGACGTTCAGGCTGAAGTTATGCCTCTTTTTCTCAATTTGCCCATGGACGGTGGTGATCACCTTTTCATCAAGTCGGGTCCACACACCTCGTTGCCCCTCATGCTTCCCGCTCACACAAATTCAGGCAAGAAAGAAGTTCGACCCCAGCGCGGTCATTACGAGATTAAGCTCATGACAAGGCGACCGTTCGAGCCGCAAAGTACTGGCAATGCAACACAAGCACCGACTGGAGAAGGTGCCTCCGCACCACTGCTCGATGCATCCCAACTTACTACCTTAAATCCTGTGTCATTTGTGTGCACTTCATGTTCCCTGCCGTTGATACAATCCTCCAGGATTGATTGTTACCGGGATTTACCTTCGGAGCATTGGGCAGAACTCGTCGAGTCGTGGATGTGCCATTCGGACCAGAAACTGAATGAGCATGTTGCGAAGCATGGTAAGAAGGGATTCTGGCCCTCGCCGGGCCAGGCTCTCGTTGGAGGGAGTTATATCTTGTTTGAGGAAGGGGCGATGAATGCTGCTAACCTTCATATTGCTGCGGATAAAAAGGTGTGTGTGTCAGTGCAATTGAACTGCTTGCTACTGGTGGACGAACAAGAAGACTGGCATTGGCGCTTTCTACCAATGGTTGTGTTGAGGGCCGTTGATTTGATCATTGCATACCCCTCTTTGCGAGCTTTGGAACTGCCGTCTTGTCCGGCTGGTTCCTAGGGTGTCGCGGTGGTCTGCTTTGGCTTGAAACCACCTCTACCAGTTGATACATCCCGTCCTAGAAAGAACACAACCCCTCTTTAACAACTCCCGTGTTCGAGATCAAACGTACGGGAGCTACATCTGAGGGCACATTTTTTCACCTACCTTCGTTCTCTGCTCCTTAGAGACTTCCCACTCAATATTTTCTGTTTCTAGGATGAAGATGACTGGCATCTCGCACGTTGTTTATGTGGTGCGCTAATAGGTCGACATCAAGAAAGAGAGAATGGTCGCTCCAGGGTATACCGCGTCTTGAAATACGCAGTTCGCCCTGTGAGCCCGAATTCCGAGTACGTTTATCATTCTCTGCGTTGTTCGTCGACCTCAGTGTCTGATACGTTTCAGACCTCTGAAAATCCCCCTCTCCGCATTCGTGGTACAAGACATGATGGAATTTGTTCAGGCTCACGCATCGTATCGATTTGTAATCAGAGACGAGGAAGAAGAAAAACCCAGAATTTTGGTGAGGTTTTCCTCTGAGCCTGCCGCTACTAGAGCTGATAGACAACGTCGGAAAGATTTGGCTGTTTAAACCAAGAATTCGGCTAGCGTATACTGCGATGCGACATCATTCAATCCCCAAGAGTGCCAATGTCCTTGCAGCGAAGGTGCTTTTCAAGTTACTTGGTCCCAGCGAGCGTCGGATAGACATCAAAAGGTAAAGTCTTAATAATCTTCGTTTCCTGAGCCCCACGCTGACTTTCGTTGAAGCATCTTGGATAGATATCCCGGTTTTCCTCAAGCAGAATACCTTTCGTATCCGATGTCGGCGTGTCGTCAAATAGCAGCGATGTTGAATGACAGTAATTCCGCATATCCAGAGGGTTTGAGAGCGATGACAGGTTTGGAAGTTGGGTGGCTGCAGAGGTGGTGAAAGTGATGTTCAGGTGTTCATATTAGATATTTTGTTAATTCAGTTGGCACTTCTGGGTCGTAATATGTAGACAAGTATGGCTTTCTCCTCTGAGGGATATAGCGAATCTTTTATACCCCTAATGGTAGTGGTAATTTGGTGGTAGATCTCAGTTTAATCGGTATTCTTTCCCCAAAAAACTGCCTAGGAATGCGACAGTCCAAGTTCGTGGGTGGTGATTTCAGTCCGGTAATATATAACTAGGGACTCAAAATAGGTGGACATCAAGGCTGGTAATTGAGCAGAACGCAAGACAACGCAGGACATGTGAGCGCTTGGGGAATTCTGAATCTGATGTGAAACTCACATGGCTCAGGTGTTGCTCTCTGCAAAATGGTTCCTCAAGACTAACCGCGGACATCATTTCCTTGCTCTGTAACAATTCCCAAGACCTTATTCGATCTGAAGGAGTCCGGAATCTCCATTTCTGTCTTCCATTCTAGTTAATACGATTTCCCAATGTTCAGCAACACTTCCTCAGCAGGTTTATGTCCTGCCGTGCCGCTTGAAGAAGATGACTCTCGAGGGAGGCAAACTTGGAAGTCAAGTGTCTCCCTTGTGTAACGAGATACGTGGAATCTTTGGGCATTTACCGAGTAAGTTGAATTGGAGGCATATCACACTGAAGTACTAAAAATGCCAACATTCTGCTCGACCTAAAGGAATGAGATGAAAAAAAAATTGTCAAAAACTGAGAGTAAACATACGGGGCGGTTGACTTTGCTGATGGCGGCTCCGACGGTTCACACATAATCCCACCGACTTTGCGTCCATGTACATGCAGCACATACAGGGTGGTGAAGTTTGGCCTGATGGAGAGGGAGACGATTGATGAACGTTTTGGATACGACATGCCATAAATCTAGCTGATTTGGAACTTCATCAAATTGCGTCTAAGTATCATAATGAGAATTCTACTTAAATGCAAATTAGAATCACGAAAACCGAATACAAGGGGTGTTCACCCTTATGTAATGTCACCCCGAGCCAATGGTCTATTCCGGTGTTTCTCCTCCAACCGTTTGAGCAACACACCCGTGCAAGTTTCCAGAGACTGCGCCTCTTTTTCTGTCGCATCGGCACAACCAGCCCATCTGATCCTTAAATTTTCATCGACAAGGTAGACGTATCCGACTTTACTATTCGTCATTCCCATAGGGTCACGCAGATATTCCATATTTTGGTTTGAGATCAGGTAATTTTGGTGGAGTTCGGTGGGTACTGAAGAGCGGAGAGAATTTGAGAAGAGCTTCACGAGAAACGATTTGAGAAGGTTTTCCTGCAGATTGACTAGGACGTATTGAAACAGAGGATTCGCAGAATATCGGGCATAGGTATTAGTGGCAAAGCTCTGTGCGTGTGTCTGTATACAGTCGTAAGGAACTGTTCAGCAGGTTAAATCGACAATAGGTACCTCAGATATTCGGGTGCCAAGCATTCCTAGTACTGTGATTTTCCCGGGCAGTAAATCTGTCGTATCTTTGCGAATGCCGTCTATCAGACCTTTCCCATATATATTCGGCAAAAAAAGGGCTTTCTATTGCAATTGATAAGCACTGGCTACTATTTTGCCGAAGAAATAACATACGTCTTCTTTTATGAGAACTCTAGGGGCTATCCATGTTTTCCCCCCATGCCTCCTTGTCATGTTCATATCATGGAAATATCCTTTTCCAGCTTCCTTGATCCTGACGGTCAACGGTAAGGAAATATGACGAGTCAAAAGTACTCGAAACTTACAGGTGCTTACGTTGAGCCATACGTGCCTCTTGGTCTAAAAGGTCCTTAATTTTGTCTGTCCGCGATCTTTCCACAGTGGTTGGTCTTTGCTTCACGCCCAGTGGTCGGTTCAAAGGGTATAATGAGTCACCTTTCTTAGTGTCTGTAGGAGGCTTGTCATCCGGAACGACAGCCTTTTTCGACTCTAGAACGAGATTCCTGCTCGTAGATGCAAATGTCCTGCATAAACATCGTAGATGCGACGGGTTACTCCAGGGAAATCGATAAGCAGCGAGTATGGACGCCATGCAAGTCCACTTGAACGTTGAAGATTGTTGGGACCGCGTCCTGATCACGTGGGTATAATAAACAGGGATAAATTGACGCGTTCCTTATGGGTTCGTTGATAAACCACTCTTGTTCTCAAACCACCACCATCTCAACCCTCGCCTTGCGTTAGTCCTCTTTGACAATTAAATTATAGCCATGGTATGCAATCTGAGTTATCTTTCATTTATTTATATTCATTTGGGGTATGATATAGAGTGGGAAAGGTCAGTTGTTTAAATGCTCGGTTTCTGTGTCTTGGATGCTGACTTAGCAGCCAGGAAAAGCAGGAAAATCATCTTCTGGTGGCAAGACTGGTAGTGAGGGCAAGTCTCAATCGCGTTCTGCGAAGGCCGGTCTTCAATTCCCTGTTGGTCGTGTCCACCGTCTCCTGAAGAAGGGTAACTATGCCCAACGTGTCGGTGCCGGTGCTCCTGGTGAGCGAGATCCTTGTCCCTTTTTTGCCTCAGCTTATGTTCCCGTTCACGCAGTGTACCTTGCTGCAGTGTTGGAGTATCTCGCTGCCGAAATTCTTGAACTCGCAGGAAACGCTGCTCGCGACAACAAGAAGCAACGTATCGTTCCACGTCATCTCCAGTTGGCTATCCGTAACGACGAAGAGTAATATCCGTTTTGATATGCAGTCAACCGTCGTACTGAATATTTTCATAGATTAAATAAGTTACTGGGCGACGTTGTCATCTCCCAAGGTGGTGTTGTTCCTCACATTGCGGCGGTGCGTGGATATGTTCTTATCCTTCTCACCTTCCCTTACATATCAATTCAGGAACTCTTGCCCAGCAAGACAAGCAGGTCCAAGAAGGATGTCGAAGAGGCTTGACTTATGTATTTTTTGCATTATCTTTATACATTTCCCCTCTTTGTATCCCAACTTTGTACTTTGCATTAGTGTTGTATGTTCCCAATCTATTTGTTTTATAGAAATATTCAACAGCCTGAGAAAGTCTCCCTTCTGGTTTGTAGTGACGTCGTTGCATGTTAATGTTCAACGTTCAACACTCGAACTGGCGATGGATCAAAAACCCTCCGTCCCACTGCCCCTGCCTGTTAGGAGAAAGCCCATATCACGACTAGCATCCCTCGGCGTTCCCGGAAAGCGCCTTGCCCCAGCCCATGCAGCCCTGAGTTCACGTCGAGCATCTGTAACAGGCCTGACTCCAGGGAACAAAGCACAGCGGACATCAAAAACAACCCACAAACTCGTTCTCCTTCCATCAGCTCCTCAAACAAAACCTCATGTGGTCAATGAAGACGACGACCTCACGTTGGGACCCGAGACCGATGGAGGCATTCGAGAGCACAAGAGCACACCAGAACGAATGACAAAAGTCCAACGAAAGCTGGCGGGGTACAAGAGGATTACTGCCTACTGTGTAGCGGAGTCGTTCAGGATGAGACTTTTGTCCACATTTCTCAAGAGAGAACACAATGTTTCTCCACGAATTTTTGATGAAGCCCAATATGCGGTGAGTAGTATAGTGATTTGTTGCAGAAATAAGCTGGATTTTTTTGGCTCCACAGATGTATCATCTCCCACTACTACCAGGTTATGGTCCAAACACCCACGTCCGGTCTTCTGCACCGCCGAAAAGGAAGAAAGGAACTTCAATGCTCGCACATCTTTCAGAAGCAGAGGAAAACGGATACGAAGGCACCTACTTCACATCTGAACAGGTTCTTTCTCCTCCTGTGCTGCAGGATGGATACATCTCTCCAACTCATGAACCACGGAATTTAACTGTACATTTTGCTTCTCCTGGAGATCCAGATCGTATGATCGAGACTGATGGAGAAATTGATCCTGGTTTCATGACAGAACCGGAAGCATTCTTATTCTCGTCGAATGACACGGACCCTGGTCGTTCTAGGTCGATGGACGGAAGGCAGGATAATAGAGATCGAGACGACAGTCCCATGGACACTGGAGTGGAGACGGATCCAGGCATCTACGGCCAAAGTTGGATAAGGAAAGATAGGGAAACGCCCAATGCCCTGGAGGAGATTATCAAGGGTAAGGAAAGGGCGAAGGAAGAAGACTTGGCAGAAGTTGTCTTCTTTGAATATGGGGTCGTCGTCTTCTTTGGTCTACAAGAGGGGCAAGAATTGGACATCTTGGATGATATGAAGACGGCTGGCATCGCGAAGAGAATGTTTACTTCAGAAGATTGGGAAATTGAAGAATGTCATTATACCGTACGTCGCCTCCTTCGAATTAATTCTCTAGTCTTGACAGCTTGGTAGCATGATCCCCATATTGCGTATCCCCGCATTTATAACGATTTCTTCAGTGAGTTGTCACTATCTTTTCCTGTCTATCTGCATTGATGACAATGATATAGCACTGAAATCTCGGTCTCACCTGCTGAAACTCTCGATAGCGCATGCCTTGGCACAATCTACGTTGTTAACTCGCTACGAGACGACAGCAAGACGTGTTCTCTCATCCCCACTCACCGTTTCTATTCCTACACAACTTGCCGAAAAGGGTGCTCTCCGTTTACCCCGCCACGAAGCTTTGAAACTCACAGGCCGTTTGTTCAAACTTCGGCGTGATGTGAATTTGGTGTCGAACGTCCTCGACGTTCCCGAACTATTCTGGAGTGAGGCCAGTCTAAAAGCGCTGTATGATGCAGTGAGAGAATACATGGAAATAAAACGAAGAGTGGAAGCTTTGAATGAGAAACTGGGTGTGGCGAGCGATTTCGTTCGTCCTTTTATTTTACCGTTCTCCTTTGGAAAAAATCTTACCGATGCCTAATTTTGTAGCTGGATGCCATTCACGACCACCTGAATAACAATGCAATGCACCGCATAACATGGATTGTTATTTGGTACATTCGTTTCATCTCTCGACTTTCTATTTGTTCTAACCTGGGTTTGCAGGCTCATCGTTGCCGCCATCGTTGTTGAACTCGTGAGTTTTAGGTTCTCATCCCTTCAATGGGCTTGTTTTAACTTCGATTATTTTAGGGTGAAATAATTGCGCGCCTCATTTTTCACAGCTCGACTACAGGCCATACAGGAATCAGAAGGGCGGCAATAAATGCGTTTCTACGGACATTGAAAAATTGACTCTTGTTTATTGTGGTTGTAGCTCATCATTTCTACTTCATATAATTCATTCATTCAGGGCCATCGTTGACAAGTTGCGTTGGGACGAGTGAAAGGCCCAACGATGTTAAAAATGTATGTGTCAGATCACAGGAAGTTTGCACTTCAATGGCGAGTTCAGTGGTAAGTCAGCAGAACCACCGCGGCGATTGACGATGACGATGACCATCGTTTGCTCAAAACTTGTGCCCTGCTATCCTTCTCATTCCTCTTCCCCAATCGAAAACGCCACTTCTCCGGTATTTCTTTCTGCAGTGGGCGTGCCTGCCAAAGGGGTTGGCATCTCAAAGCATCCTCTGACTCCCATTCTGTCTTCTGAAGAGTTTTCGCATGTGACATTCAAACTGGAATAACTTCAGCAGCGAACTGGAGGATGCACTTTCGAATACGATACATTCACCCACCCTTGAAATCCTCTACATCTCCGAACTTGCCAATATGCCGATTGCGCTCCTCCAGGGCATCCGCCTGACGCAACTGACGTTACGGTCCACCATTCATGTGCCATCTACGTCGAAATCGACGTCTCCATATTCCAAAAATTCGTGACTTGAAGATCTTGTCTTTCATCATCCGTTCACTTCGTGTCATCCTATCCCCCGCTACAATTGAACATCTCAAGTTCCGGTGACCACGTCGTTTGGGATGAAATTTACGACGATATATGTTTGCGAATGTCTGGAAACACCTCGACTCCTTTGTCACACATCCAGCTCACAATTACAAAGAGTTGACATTATCACCATATATTCCTTGCATCACAACTACAGCACAATAGATCCTGATTGCGGTCGTGAAACCTATCCTGGACCTTTACTTCGCAAGAGGGGGGGCATTCTGTTCATCGAAGGGGATATCAGAGATTAGCAACCTGACATGGTCCTGATACGCTGGCTGATTAAAATTATCATTACTCAGTAGGGTGACATGCGCAAACTTATTGGTACTCACCATACGTTATGATCCATGCCAGCACTTACATAAACGTGTGGATATGTTCGCCCGTGAGGTTTGTAATACCATAACCTGGCACAAGTGCTTGGACGCAGGGCTTGGTACGTGATAAATGGACTGAGGTGGGCAATTCCGAATGTCCAAACTATATACCAGATA
>Ga0307507_10009214_pt1 | contig 13247 bp, 15 predicted proteins | sample 7_EM_MG_FD_207223 | JGI IMG/M metagenome (GOLD analysis project Ga0307507, IMG submission 207223) | Populus trichocarpa ectomycorrhiza microbial communities from riparian zone in the Pacific Northwest, United States - 7_EM | ecosystem: Host-associated > Plants > Roots > Unclassified | place...
AGGGAGAAGTGAACAAAATATAAATGCATGTTACTTTTTGTTAAATTGTTAGATATCCGTGTTGTTATATTTATTGTGATATTCACATTTCAATAATATTTATTTGTTTCAGGATCATCACATGCACGACAGGAGTAGATTCTAGTTTCTGTTCCTTTCTTGTAATCTAGGTTCTAGGGAGTATACCGTTATATTTTATAAACATGAAAATGTTTGTATAACTGAATTTGTATAATTAATGTTTAAACTTGAATGAATGAACTTAACCCTGTAGTTCATATAACCATATTTAATATCTATGTGCTTTTATTTTTTATCCATCCATAATAATAGTTTGTTATATAATGTATACCTTAAATATTGGGGTTGCTAGGTGTGATAATATTGTGGAATTGAAAACCCAGGATGATTGGGTCGGGATCGAGTTATGTGATGCGAGTTATTAAAAGTGTAAACAGGTTACATGTCGATAACTTGGAACCTTCCGGTATAGGGGGGACCTTGTTGAAATTTCGGTAGAAGTTAATACGCAGACCATGAATATATATAAAAAAAATAAGAAAAAAAAATGTAATTACTCTGTTTTTCGGGTGACATGAGATTGTTGCTTTTATCCCGGTATAAGGGGGCTATTACAGTTGGTATCAGAGCTCTGGTTGCTATTTCGGGGGCAAGAATAATCATATGATTTTGAAATGTGTTTCAGGATGGTGAGAACAAGGCAAGAAGCCAGGACTGATCCATCCCCAGTTCAGGGAAGTGACCAGAGTTTTCGTAATGAAAGTGATCCAGATTAGGATCCCTTGGCAGACACCTCCTCTCATATACCTGCAGCATCAATATACTCAGAAAGGGATGAGCCAGTGAGACTTCGAGATGATTCGTTGTCCCGTCAAGCAGATGTATCCATGCTCAAAGTATCAGATAGATATAAGGGAGATAATATACCCTCACCAGTGACACTAGTAGCTGGATCAAACCCATTTTCGGATCTTGCTTTTATGGAACATATAGTGAGAGTTGTAGCAGCAGGAATGGTAGCAGGAGCCTCCAGTACACCTCCTAGATCAGGGGGAGTAGTCACCATAGTCCAATGGGTAAAGGTTATGAGAGAAATAGGTTGTATGACTTACAGTGGTGAAAAGGATGTTGAGGTTGCTGGGCATTGGCTGAGGAAAGTGGAAAGAGTTATAAATCAGATGCAGGTGCTAGAGGAGCTACGAGTGGATTGCGTGACTCAGCTATTGGTTGAAAGTGTCCACTCTTAATGGGAGACCATTAGAGAGAGGAGATCAGTGGAGGTATTGAGATGGAGGGACTTTCGTGAAGAGTTTGAGGAGAGGTGCTATTCTTAGGAGCATATGAGGGAGAAAGAACAAGAGTTTTTGGATTTGAGGCAGGGAGATTTGACAGTTCCGGAGTATGAGAGGAGATTTCAGGATTTAGTAGCTTTTGCCTCTACTTACCTTCTCACAGAGCGCCACAGGGTGGAGAGGTTTCGTGATGGACTGAGGCGGGAATTGAGGATGATATTGATAGCCATGCAGTTTCAATCTATACGGGAATTGGTACGGGCTGCTCAGGGTATGGAGAGGGTAATAAGGGATACCCCGAAGCCGGTGGTCGAGCAAAGTCAGGCAACTGGAGCTAAGAGGGGCGATTTTGAGTTTTTGACTGGAAGACCTCCTCTCCCAAAGAAAGGAAAGAGCGAGCAATCATCAGGACAGTTCCAGAGAAGAGGTGGGAGTTTCACCCTAGGAGGGAGCTCAGGAGGATCTAAACAGATCAGTGGAAGAGGAGCTTGGGAAGGACAATCTAGACAGGGAGTCAAAACTGCTAGAAGGTCTACAGAGCGGAAGGGACCGGTATATCCATTCTGTCAGAGGTGTGAGCAGTGACACCCTGGAGATTGCTCTGTGATGCCGGGGAGATGTTATATTTGTAGAGGAGAGGGGCATCATTGGTTAGAGTGCCCGCATGTTGGCAGAGGCTATTACTATTGTGGGGATATGAGTCACAGGAAGAGGGATTGTCCTCGTAGGGCTACCGAGGGAACTCATGGATAGGGGATTAAGGTTTAGAGCTAGCAGCAATCAGTGACAATCAATCGTCCTATCAGGCCTACCCAGTCAGGGACGAGTACTACTCATGGAAGGCCTATAAAGCAGGAGGGGAGGACTCAAGGTCGGGTATACCACATGACCTACGAGGATGTGGGAGCTATACCTGATGTGGTGACAGGTACTTTACAGTTAGATACAATGCAAGTTTATGCTTTAATTGATCCTGGAGCTAGTCATTCCTTTGTATCTTATAGAATTGTGAATAACTTGCATGTGTTATCTAGTAACTTAGGTGTAAGAGTGACTGTTAGTACACCTCTAGGAGAGAATATACTTATTAATGATATTTATAGAGGGGTAAAACTATATATTGGAGGGTTAGAGTTGAGGGTAGATCTTATACCGTTAGAGCTATATGATTTTGATGTGATTCTGGGCATGGATTGGCTAAGTAAACATAAGGCACAAATGGATTGTTTCACCAAGACGGTGACAGTCCAAGGAATAGGTGATAATAAAGTAGTGTTTAAAGGGGAAAGAAAAGTGATTCCAAGTTGTGTAATCTCAGTCTTGGTGGCTAGAAAATTACTGAGGAAGGGTTGTTCTGCTTGGTTAGCCCATGTAAGAGAGCTGGAAAAGGGTAGCATGGAATTGGCTAGTATTCCGGTTACGAGGGAGTTTCAGGATGTATTCCCAGAAGAGTTGCCTGGATTACCTCTAGTTAGAGAAATTGAAGTTTCCATAGAAACTATTCCAGGAGTTTCTCCTATAGCCCAATCTCCTTATAGGATGGCGCTTATGGATTGGCGGAACTAAAGGTCCAGCTTTAGGAATTGTTAGATAAACGCTTCATCCAGCCTAGTAACTCGCCTTGGGGAGCTTCGATATTGTTTGTAAAGAAGTAGGATGGCACCCTCTGTTTGTGCATTGATTATCGTCAATTGAATAAAGTGATGGTGAAGAATAGGTACCCACTCCCACGAATAGATGACTTGTTTGATTAGTTAAAGGGTGATAGGGTGTTCTCTAAGATAGATCTGAGATCTGGATACCACCAGTTAAGAATCAAGGAACAAGACATACATAAGAATGCTTTCCGAACCCGTTATGGGCATTACGAGTTTTTGGTGATGCCTTTCAGGTTAACCAATGCTCCGACCATGTTTATGGACTTGATGAATCGGGTGTTTCGGCCTTACCTAGACCAATATGTGGTTGTATTTATTGACGATATCTTGGTATATTCAAACTCTCACTTGGAGCATGAACAACATCTAAGGGTTGTGCTACAGACCTTAAGGGAGAATCAATTATATGCAAAGCTGGATAAGTGTGAGTTTTGGCTTAGGGAAGTAGTATTTTTGGGCCATGTAATATCCGCAGAAGGGATATTTGTGGATCCAAGAAAAGTTGAGGCCATGTTAAAATGGGAAAGGCCAACCAACATGACAGAAATCTAGAGTTTCTTGGGTCTTGCTGGATATTACCGGAGGTTTATTGAGGGGTTCTCCACCATAGCATCACCTTTAACTAAGCTGACCCGTAAGGAAGTTAGGTTTGTTTGGTCGGATGAGTGTGAAGCGAGCTTTCGAGAACTGAAGGAGAGGCTCACTTCTGCTACTGTGGTGGCCCTTCCTTTGGGGACAGAAGGGTCTGTGGTACATAGTGATGCCTCAAAAAGGGGTCTAGGATGTGTATTGATGCAACACGGGCGTGTAATTGCTTATGCATCAAGACAGCTAAAGTCACTGAGGTATGTCACACGTCACCCACGCGGCATCAGCTTGGCGATTTTTCGTTAATGCGTTTGCTTTGGTTCGTTGGTTGGGAGTTGCCACCTAGTAATTATGAAGGCTACTAGGAAACTGGATGTACTGGCCTTGTCAGAGATTCGCGGGTAAGGGACTGGTTGTGGTTAGGGAAGGTATTAGCACCCCTAACGCACCTTACCTGAGGTAAGCTGCTTCGTGGCTTTGACGTGTTAAAGATGTTTTAAAATTTTGTCTTTTCATCGGATATTAGAAATACAACTTACGTATAAGTTAATAATTCTGGACCGTGAGCAAATCAAAATATTAAATTCTTCTTTAATCTTTGCAATTTTATGATAAAAAAATATATTCATAAAAAATACAAACAACACATTCACTTTGACTATATTTTTTTTTCTCTTTTCTCTTTTTTCTTTTTTCTTTTCTTTTTTACATCCACATTACAAATTATAAAAATTCAAAACTAAACAAAAATAATTACATTAAACAATTTAAAAATTACAAAACAACCCCTAAAAACTCCAGCAATTGCAGGGAAGTCCTTTTGGAACTGCAGGAACAGTGGCGACGCGCCATCGCCACTGGCGGCGCTTGGGTTCACGCGCCGCCGCGAGAAAGGCCGGAAAGCGGGTGGGTCTGGCTCAGCTTCCTTTCCTTTTCCCTTCTCTGCCGGTGGTGACACCCAACGTCACCTGCAAAAGAACAAAAACCCAGCAAACAATCGATTTCAATCCATTTTAGTCTAGATTTGCTTCTCTCCCTTCTCATTTTCAGATCTGCTCTTTTTTGCATATTGTTTTTGTTTCCTCTTCTTCTGTTTTAGATGGCCGGTGGTTGTGGGGGGAGCTGTCGGTGGTGGTCGCTGTGTTGACGGTCTTCACTCCTGTTGGTGGCAGCGGTGGTCGGTTGGTTCTCGGTCTTCTCCTTCCTCTAATCTGGTGGCTGTCGTCCGTGGCCGCTGAAGCCGCGGTGGAGATGAGCTTGCTGGCGGTATTGAGGCGGAGGAATGGATAGATCGGTGGGTGTCGGTGCTGGTGCTGTTGCTGAGGGAAGGAAATGCTGGAGGCGGCTGTTCATGGTGGTTGATAGGGCGACCGTGGGTTTGTGGCCGATTGAAGAGAAGCTAGGAGTCGCCGGGTTTGTGAGGGTGGCGATTGTTGTTGGGGTTGTCTAGGGTGAGAGAACAACTGAGGGGGGCGGCGTTCTGGTTTGTAGGAAAAAGGAAATGAGGGATCGGCTGAGAGAGGGGAAAGTGCAGGTGGCGGCTGGGAGAGGAGAAGGGGAGCTCTGGTTTCTGTCGTGTGTGTGGCTGAGGCAAGAAGGAGTTGGAGATGATGTGGAGGAGGGAAAGGAGGGACTATTGTTAGTCGAGAAAAGGCTAAGGGGAAAGGGCTTGAACGGCTGGTTTCAGAGAGCAAACAAATCCAGCCGGGTGGGGGGCGGCTCTTTGGGTAGATAGGTTTAGGGTTAGGTTTTCCCTTTTTTTTTTCTTTTCAAAATTGCCCCCCCTTGAGTGTGTTGAGGAGACCAGTATTTATAGGTAAAAATGTTGCTAGGTTTTCAAACTTGGTCCCTCAACTTCCTTCTTTTTTTGTAAATTTGATTTTTCTTGATTTTTTTGTATTTTTTTGAAAACGAGCAATATCAACGTCGACTCGATGAGGAAAATCAATGATTTTAAAAATAACGCGTGAAAAGTCGAACGCGTTCGAAAGACCCTTAAAAATTTAAATTCTTTTTAGACGACGTTGAAAATGCTAAAATGATGAAAATATATTAAAAACAAATTTTTTTGGATTTTCGTTGTTTTTCTCTATTTTTGGATTTTTTCTGAAAATTTATCAAAACATGGGTCAAAAATTGGGTAGCAACAAGGTAAATTACCCGATTCATGACCTAGAACTTGCAGCGGTGGTGTTTGCCTTAATAGTATGGAGACATTATTTGTATGGGACACAAATTCAAATCTTTGCAGACCATAAAAGTTTGAAGTATTTGATGTCACAGAAGGAGCTGAACATACGACAGAGAAGATGGGTAGAGTTAATAAAAGATTATGATTGTGTTATTGACTACCATCCTGGTAAGGCTAATGTAGTAGTCGATGCCTTGAGTAGGAAGGGAAAAGCAGTGATGAGTGAGATGGAGCTTAAGGAACAGGAAAGTATAGTGGAATTAAAGAAAATGGGCTTGCAGCCAAGTGTAGGGCTCGAGGGATCATTGTTAGCTCAGTTAAAGGTCTGATCTATGCTTCGAGACAAGGTCTTGGTGGCTCAACAGGCAGATGGGAAGGTAAAAGAGATCAAGGTGAGGGTAAACAAGGGTATGGAGACATCATTTCAAATGTTATCCGATGGGCTAATAGCTATGGATAGACGAATTTATTTACCTGAGGATAAGACTTTGAAAGATGAAGTATTAAGAGAAGCTTATGAATATCGATTTGCTACTCATCTTGGGAGTACAAAGATGTATAGGGATTTAAAGGAATACTATTGGTGGCCAAATATGAAGAGGGAAATAACAGAATTTGTGTCAAACTATGGGATATGTCAACAAGTAAAGATAGAACACCAGAAACCTGCAGGGGAATTTCAATCATTATCAATTCTAGAATGGAAATGGGAGGATATTTCTATGGATTTTGTGACAGGATTGCCCAGGGGAAAGAAGGGGAATGATGCCATATGGGTGATTGTGGATCGACTAACGAAATCTGCTTTGTTTTTGCCTATGAAGATGACTGACTTGGTGGATAAGCTGGCAAAACTGTATGTAAATGAAGTAATTAGACTTCACAGAGTGCTAGTTTCAATTATATCAGATCGGGATCCAAGGTTCACATCCAGATTGTGGCCTAGCTTACAACGGGCAATGGGGACAAAGTTAAATTTGAGCATAACATTTCATCCTTAGACGGATGGTCAATCTGAAAGGATCATTTAAAATCTTGAGGATCTCTTGAGGTCCTGTGTGCTGGAGTTTGTAGGAAATTGGGAGGATCTCCTGCCCTTGGTGGAGTTAATAGCCATCAAGCTACTATTGGTATGGCTCCATATGAAGCATTGTATGGGAGGAAATGTCGTACCCCAATTTGTTGGGAGGAAGTAGGAGAAAGGAAGCTTTTGGGACTTGAAATGGTACAACTGACAACTGATAAGGTGAGGGTGATAAAAAAGAGGATGAAGGAAGCCCAAGATAGACAAAAAAGTTACGCAGATAACCGAAGAAGGCCTTTGGAATTCCAAGTGGGGGATAAGGTATTTTTGAAGGTGGCGCCTTGGAAAGGCATCATTCGATTTAGAGTAAAAGGGAAATTAGCCCCAAGATATATTGGCCCTTTTGAGATTAAGGAGAGAATCGGGCCAGTTGCCTATCGATTAGAATTGCCTGTATATCTAGATAAGATTCACAATGTGTTCGATGTGTCATTGTTGCGAAAGGCCAAGATAGACCCCTCACAGGTATTGCCACAAGTTCCAATGAAGATTAAAGGGGATCTGACCATGAAAACTAAGCCCGTCATGATCTTAGATCGAGATGAGAAGTTATTGAGGAATAAGAGAGTTCCCTTGGTAAGAGTATTGTGGAGAAGCTCCCGAATAGAAGAAGAAACATGGGAAAGAGAATCCGAGATGAAGGAGAAGTTTCTGCATTTATTCTCCGATATAGGTACGTAACTTGAATTTTGAGGATGAAATTTTTATTAGGAGGGGAGAATGTAAATCCCGGGAAAATCAAGGCTGGATTAAATTAAAGAAAATAAACTAAACTAAAAAGAAGTGGGGTCAAAACGAATACACTTAAATAAAATGAGGTCTAAATAATAATAATAATAATAATGATGATGATGATGATAATGAATAAAGATCTGCAGCTATCATAAAGAGAGGAAAAAGGGAGTTTTTGTATCCATTTTTACAAACCAAGAGACAGACAAAAAAAATTAAAATTAAAATTCTAAGAACCCATCCAAGATTATGGGTTATACGTAAAATAAACACTGGTGGGCATGGAATTAACAAGAAATTTTGAACAAGAAGAGAAGAGGGGAGGGCCAGCTGTCATTAGAAAGAAAAGGAGGGAGTTTAAGATCGAAACCTTGATTCGTACCGGGTAAGGTGTTCTAAACATGGTTTTATGAGTCGTTTTAAAGTCAATTATAAATTGATGGCAGGATGTTGAATTATAGTTCTTAGACTTGGATTGAGGGAAAAGTATGAGTCGCTAAATTTAAATAACTTCATGCGTTGTGTGTAAATGGAAAGGTTGATGAATCTGGACAGTTTTGTCTCTTCACTTTCAGAGGGATTTCGGGTAGGAGGATGAAGGAATTTAGGATCAGGTTCCTCCATAGAAATTGTAGTTTAGATGTTGACTAACTAAGAAAAATTGGTTTTGCTCAATTTAGAGTTATAGAACTCCAGCTATGGGTCACCAACCGAGACTGGGTCATGAAAGATCGTGTAAGGTAATAGGTCTGGTTTGTTGATAAACAATTTTGACTGCCTTGGAAGCAGATCTGGGTTCTCCTTTCTTAGAGAACTTGTAGGTTCTGTCTTAGCTTTCCAACGAGACTAATCTCGCTTGAAATAGAGTTCTATAACTCTAGATATAGTTGAACATCTGAGGAGAAGTTGGACACTAACAGTTCAATGTCTAGACAGTAACAGTTCATTGTCTACATAGTAACGGTTCAAAAACAAGACAGTAACAGTTCACTGTCTAGACAGTAACAGTTGGACAGTAATAGTTCAATGTCTAGACAGTAACAGTTCAATGTTAGACAGTAACGGTTCAAAAACAAGACAGTAACAGTTTAATGTCTAGACAGTAACAGTTCATTGTTTAAATAGTAACAGTTCAAAAACTAGACAGTAACAGTTCAAAAACAAGACAGTAATAGTTCAATGTCTAGACAATAACTGTTCAATGTCTAGACAGTAACGGTTCAAAAACAAGATAGTAATAGTCCAAATATAAAGAGAGGAATGATAACTATGGTCGGACAAATAACGACAATATTAATGGGTGAAATGAAAAAAAAACATAAAATAATAAGAAATGACTGAAAGAAAGACTTATTGGCTGTTGATATGGTTACTATAAAACATATCCTTGGACAAGAAAAATTTATGAGATAAACCTGTGATTTGCAGGAGGGACCATAGGTGTGGTGCAACAGCAGCAGCAAGGGAGCACAAGTAGAGCTTCTATTGCAGGTAGGTGAATCGCACCTATACTTTCTAAGTTAAATTCCATGATTTTATATATATTACCGAAGTGAAATGTGAATTACTGAATGTATGTGTATTCAAGGTGAAAGGTTGTTGTGTGAATTGTTGGGTGGTGAAATCATCATGGACAAGAGAAATATGAGAAGAGTGATTTGAGGCATGAACTAATATACATTTAGTGTATGTTAGGATCCCGGGTAAGGGGATCCAGCATGTATCGACTGGCATGCATTTAGTGTATGTTAGGATCCCGGATAAGGGGATCCAGCATGCATTGACTGGCATACATTTAGTGTATGTCAGGATCTCGGGTAAGGTGATCAAGCATGCATTGACTGGCATACATTTAGTGTATGTTAGGATCTCGGGTAAGGGGATCACCATGTAACAACTAGCATACATTTTGTGTATGTTAGGATCTCGGGTAAGGGGATCAAGCATGCATTGACTAGCATACATTTAGTGTATATTAGGATCTCGGGTAAGGGGATCACCATGTAACAACGAGCATACATTTAGTGTATGTTAGGATCCCAGGTAAGGGGATCACCTTGCATCGACTCCTATAGGGTGATGATGGTTGATACTAGTGGAAATCATGTTTGATTTTATAAAGTCTGGAATTGAGGTTGATGATGGAAGAGGGAACGATTATTAATAGTTGAATAAGGAAGAGATTCTAATGAAAAACCAGAAGGGAGAAGTGAACAAAATATGAATGCATGTTACTTTTTGTTAAATTGTTAAATATCCGTGTTGTTATATTTATTGTGATATTCACATTTCAATAATATGTATTTGTTTCAGGATCATCACATGCACGACAGGAGTAGATTCTAGTTTGTGTTCCCTTCTTGTAATCTAGGTTCTAGGGAGTATACCCTTACATTTTGTAAACATGAAAATGTTTGTATAACTGAATTTGTATAATTAATGTTTAAACTTGAATGAATGAACTTAACCCTGTAGTTCATATAACCATATTTAATATCTACGTGCTTATATTTTTATTCATCCATAATAATAGTTTGTTATATGATGTATACCTTAAATATTAGGGTTGCTAGGTGTGATAATATTGTGGAATTGAAAACCCAGGATGATTGGGTCGGGATCGAGTTATGTGATGCGAGTTATTAGAAGTGTAAACAGGTTACATGTCGATAACTTGGAACCTTCCGGTATAGGGGGAACTTGTTGAAATTTCGGTAGATGTTAATACGCAGACCATGAATATATATATAAAAAAATAAGAAATTTTTTTGAATTACTCTGTTTTTCGGGTGGCGTGAGATTGTTTCTTTTATCTCGGTATAGGGGGGCTATTACAGTTGGTATCAGAGCTTTGGTTGCTATTCCGGGGGGCAAGAATAATCATATGATTTTGAAATGTGTTTCAGGATGGTGAGAACAAGGCAAGGAGCCAGGACTGATCCATCCCTAGTTCGGGGAAGTGACTAGAGTTTTCGTAATGAAAATGATCCAGACTGGGATCCCTTGGCAGACACCTTCTCTCATATACCTGTAGCATCAATATACTTAGAAGGGGACGAGCCAGTGAGACTTCGAGATGATTCCATGTTGTACCAAGTGTTATTCTAAAAGCCCTTTTTGATCAAGTAAGCAATTTGAACTGATAAATGGCGCTCTCAAAACTGGAAGAGTTTTCCTATAAAGGTCATGGCTTCATGGATTAAGCTACTTGTTATTATGCATGTTGATAAAATTGATGCTAAAAAAGGGAAACAATTTTTTTTTATAAAGCCTCAAGTTTTGACTTGCATATTTTTGTTTTTTGAAATATACAGAAGGTCACTTCATCACAAACCATCAAAAAGATATACCCAAAATCAGAATCTAAAATGGATACAAAGAAACATAAAAAAAGCCATTGTAATCTTACAACGGGTCAATTTTTGTTTTCAAAATACATGACAATCAAAGGACTGTATATTTTAAATAACATGTGTTGGGTTTTTGATAAAAAAAGCTTGATTTTCAAAATCTTTTCCAAAACTGACATCTCTCTGATTTCATTTCAACAATTAGACTTGAATAGACATTATCTTTGAAATATGAGAGTTGATTCCAGAACAAGATTGTCAAACAGGAAGAACATTGACTGAATTTGCAAAATCCTTGACATAAATGATATTGGCACTTCTCAACACTCCTTGAAAAGTTGAGCAGCCGGGGGGCAATATAGTGGACTATGAGAAGGAAAAACAAGTAGTATCCCGATCAATATGGTTCAAAGAAAGATAATTAATGAGCGAGCACATTTCGATCATATTGGGGGCAATATAGTTTGAAGACAATCATGATCCAAGTGAACTCTAGCAGCAATTGAGAGTAAAGATGTGCCTGAAGGACATCTTCATATTGTCATTTGGGTTTTCCCTTTGAAACATGGTTATGACTCTTGGAAGATGTTATCACATAGCTGCTTTTGAATGAATGTCAGAAGGATGCACACCATCAAGACTGATTATGGGACAATGCTTCACTGGAAGGACATCTTCATATCGTTATCTTGGGTTTATCCTTTGAAGCATGACTACCGACCGATGTGAACACGATTAAATGTAAATGAATGTTGAAAAGATGAAAATCACCAAGACTGACTGTGGAACAAAGATGCACCTACAGGACATCTTTACATTGTCCTCTTTGAAGCATGGCTATCGATTAATATTGTCATGACTGCATTTGAATGAATATTGAAGAGATGCACAACACCAAGACTAATTGAAGAATAATGCTTCATAGAAAGGACATCTTCATATCGTCATCTGGTTAAAGACGCGCTTCACCGCCTGAGTATGGGTGATAAAAGCAACATCATTGATGAGCCCGAGATATTTCTTTTCACAATTTGATTAGATGAGCATAGGGGAATTTGTTAAAAAGAACATTGAGCATACAACAATGAACCTTTTACTACAAGCTGTGAGATGCATATCTAGACGACTGGATAGTTTTCAAGAAGACTGATGATCACATATATTTGAATAGTATTGTTTCCACTAGAGGCAAGTTCATGAATGATTGGCAATCTAGGATGAGGTCGACAATAGAAAAACTCTTAATGAGTGTATGCACGATGCGCACAATCAATGAGAGAACAATTTCTCAGGAGAGTCTAGAAGATGAATGATTGGTTAATCTCATTCATGATGAATCAAGTAACACCACACTTAGGGGGCACGGTCATGCTTGGTAAGCAACGAGAGCATAAATCATCACGGACAACCTACGATAAACACTGCATTTACAATTGAATGGACGGCTAGCACAGAAAAACAAGGAAGGCTTTGAATAGTAAACAAATGAGTGTCAGAAATGGGGGACTTATATTTCTCAAGTAAGTATACATGCATATCAATCATGCATTGCTTTCATCATTGACAGATTAGTGTTACACTATCACTTATTGGGTAGTGCGTTTTCTAACCCTACCTCCTTTTCAAGTGCACCTTTGAGCCCTCACTTCCTTTTGAGTGCGCCTTTGAGCCACCATCTCTTGGGTAGTGTATTTTCTAACCCTATCTCCTTTTCGAGTGCGCCGTTGAGCCCTCGCTTCCTTTTGAGTGCGCCTTTAAGCCCTCACTTCCTTTTGAGTGCGCCTTTAAGCCACCATCTTTTAGGTAGTGCGTTTTCTAACCCTACCTCCCTTTTGAGTGCGCCTTTGAGCCCTCACCACTTAGGTAGTGTGTTTTCTAACCCTACCTCCCTTTTGAGTGCGCCTTTGAGCCCTCACCACTTAGGTAGTGTGTTTTCTAACCCTACCTCCTTTTCGAGTGTGCCGTGGAGCCCTCGCTTCCTTTTTGAGAGTGCCATTGAGCCCTTGCTTTCTTTTGAGTATGCCTTTGAGCCCTCACTTCCTTTTAAGTGTGCCTTTGAGCCATCATCTTTTAAGTAGTGTGTTTTCTAACCCTACCTCCATTTGAGTGCGCCTTTGAGCCCTCACTTCCATTTTTGAGTGCGCCTTTGAGCCCTCACTCATCTTTTCTTGGGTAGGTCACCCATTATAATTCGACCATTCTTCATGTTTTTTTATCTGAGTAGGTCACCCATTACAATGAGACCACTATTTCTTTTTCCACTTGGGTAGGTCACCCATTACAATGACACCACTTTGAGTATGCTTGGGGAGGTCGCCCATGAAAATAGAC
>Ga0307507_10009215_pt1 | contig 13246 bp, 21 predicted proteins | sample 7_EM_MG_FD_207223 | JGI IMG/M metagenome (GOLD analysis project Ga0307507, IMG submission 207223) | Populus trichocarpa ectomycorrhiza microbial communities from riparian zone in the Pacific Northwest, United States - 7_EM | ecosystem: Host-associated > Plants > Roots > Unclassified | place...
AGCCTTAGGGCTACCACTTGCGATTTTATACACAAAAATTCGTAAACAAGTCAATAAAGTTAATTCTGCTAAATAAAACATTTGGGTATTTCTTAATACCTTGAGAACCCCAAACTCGAAGCACCGCGCACGTATAGTGGGTGAAAGTGTGTTAAGGTTTTTAAAAGTGTGTGTGTGTGTGTTGTTTAGGTGTGGTTCACGCACCTGTTCAGTCCACACGTCGCATGCTCCCCCCCTTTCCGCGTGCACCAGTCTTCTCACCATACCATCGACGATGTTCAGATATTACTGGAAGCTCTCCAGTGCGGTAGGTGCTGTTGGGTAAGGATGACCAGAAGCGATGTGAATCACCACAGAGATGAGGTTAGCAAGAGGATAGCAGCAGGGGAAACAGTGGGGAAGGCAAGGCAGCCGAGGTTGGACAAAGGTATCAATCAAGAGGCCGTGGAAGAAAGCACCCGGGGCAGGCGAAGGCAATCACAATGAGGATGAGGCCCCACCAGCAAAGAAGCAGAAGAGGGTGAAAGCCATGCCCGACTCACGTACTATGACGGCCAAGAAAGCTCCCAAGAAATCCAAGAAAAGCCAGCTGCCCCCCACCCGTCCCACCAGCAACGAGTTTGTCGAGAGTGATGCTGATGCTGATGCTGCCTAGGGTGCTCATTGAACGCCATGTGCTCTGTACCCTCCCTTATCCCCTCAACTTTGTCATCACTTCCTTACCTAGGTCTGCTCTTCATCCTCTTGTACCTTGCAGTTATAAGATACCATTGTTTATATACCTAATAACATCTACATAGTGCAAAAAAAAGTGCAGGGAATGAATGATTATTGCGGGAGATACACGTTGTCGGCGTTGCGCACGACGAGCTCAACATGTTGTTGTCAACAACAATGGGAATGCCAAGGGATCAAGCCCAAAAGGGGAGGTGCCTGGTGATGCTGTGGAGGGCAAGCCTTACCAAACACCAGTGACGAGTAGTACACTATTGCCGATGAGCACAGGTAAAGGTTTATTGTAAAGTCCCTATGCGCTAATGCTAGTTATTGCCCGGAGCATTAGAAAAGACATCTTTGATCTAACTAGATAGGAACAAACACATCAAGTTCCTGTCTAACAAGACCAAATAGGTGGGGTTCACAGGTGTCTTGCTATGCGACATAAATCGAAATGGGCCACCCTTGGCAGATGTCTGGTAGCCCCTTCGTTGGAAATGGGTGGTAGCAGGCGATACAGCTTGCCACTTACTAAGCATGTGCACTGCATCAAAGCGCCAAAAAGCCAGATGGGTGCTTCCCACAGGACTTATCCGTTCCTCGTCCTCGTCATCATCCAGCCACTTGAAGTTGAACTACGCCCGCTCTGCGGATTCTTCGGCGAAGAAACCTAAGAAGCGTGGAACACGACCGAGAACCGTTTTGATTAAGATGGGACGCATAGTTGAGCCTGTCCGGGGAGATAAGTCTAGTAGCGGGCCGCGGTGCGCCCTATACTCTTCTGGGGCCGTAATGTTCTATGGGAAACCAGGGCACAAGACTTGGGGGATGGTGTCCAGTAGCACTTCCAAGAGGAAATCAAACAAAACCAATTCCCCCAAGACTCTGGGGAGTGTCGATCCGGGAACTTTGGTCACTACATCGACTTCTAGATCTTTTCAAACAGCTTCACAACTTGGCTCTCCCCCCAATGATGTTCCCCCTACCCTCGCGTCAATGGCCTTAGCTCAGACTGACTCTACTGCCACCAGTGGCCACGATACCCTCATAGCCAATTCTGCAACCATGCTTTCGCTTCTGGCCGAGGTCTCCAATGTCTTCTCTAACGTTCCGTATGTGAACGTTGTAGCTGGAGTCGTGAAACAAATAATTGAGATTTCGAATGTATTTTCTTTCTTCTTCAGCTTTGTTTTTGCTCATACAAGTCACAGCAAGTCCGCACCAACCGGGAGAGGTGCAAAGAGCTGTTGGAAAAGGTGATGAGCTACTCTGGTGTCGTTTTCACTGCGTTGCTGGCGACGCAGAAGGATTCTTCGACCGGGCTGGATGACCTCAAAGAGGATTTATTGCAGATAGCCAGGTGAAATTTATCAAAAATGCTTTCCCGATCCATTTTAACGATATGATAGTGTTTTGGAGTCAATATATACAGGCCTCGCTTCCTTTTCAAATCGGAAGACGCTTTCCCGTTTAAATCGTCTCATTAACCGCGACGCCGTTGCGAATAATATGATGATCCAAGACCGTAGATTGGACACAGCTGTCACCTCTTTTCAAGTAAATCACATTCTCATACTCTTGTAAGAAGGCTGCTGACTTCGTCGCAGTTGAAGTCTTCTATTGTGTTACGCACTACGAAAATTGGAGAGGGTGTATCAAACAAGGTGATGCCCCCTTTTTCGGATTCTGCAACACAGCTTTAACGGTTCAAGCCACAGTTGCTGGGTGTCCTCCATCCGCGTTTAACGAGGCTTCGATCCAAGCCGCAAATTATGTTTGGCCGTGACCATGAGATTGAAACACTTGTAGCTGCCGTTTTGAAGCATGACTACTCAGATGGTGTCAATGCTCTGACGAGAATAGCCATACTGGGACCTGGAGGTATAGGCAAGACGTCGCTTGCCCTCTCTGTCCTGCATGACACAAGAGTACAAACCAAGTATGGGGATGCCAGAGTGTTCGTCTCTTGCGAAGCAGCGCCGACCCCTGATCGACTTGTCAATGAACTGGCAATTGCGTTTCAGATAAAGGCAGAGGATGTAACGGACCTACTCTTGGACGCCGTTCTCCGACATTTAGCCCTGAATCCATGTATCCTTGTCCTTGACAATTTCGAGACATCTTGGGACCCCCCAGAATATCGGTCGGATGTCGAACTTGTGCTTAATGAAATCACTGCGGTTTCGCAACTTGTAGTCATGATTACCTTGCGTGGATCGCAACGCCCGGCTGGAGTTGAGTGGTCCAACCTCATGCCCCCGCTACAGCCTGTAGATCTGGATTCTGCATCTTCCATCTTCCGCACCGTCTCGCAGAAATTGGACCATCATGCGGTCAACCTTATTAAAGCCGTTGACTGTGTGCCGTTGGCAGTGACCCTCTTAGCCAATTTAGCGGCAGTCGATGGGGAAACGACGGAGGCACTATGGATGCGTTGGGAAGAGGAGAGCACGGCGATGGTAGAAGGTGGCCAAGATCGACTCTCAAGCCTTGAGGCATCTGTTCGGTTGTCCCTCTCCAGTCCAAGGATAAACAAGGACCCTGATGCACTTTCGTTCCTCAGTGTTCTCGCTTGCCTTCCTGACGGAATGTCCAGCTGGGCACTGCATGCGTGCGAAAGGGGCCTTCCTAGTGTCGTCAGAGTGAAGAAGGCGGTATCAACTTTGCGCCAGAATTCGCTAGTCTTCAAGGATTCGTATCATCGTATCCGAGTTCTTAGCCCCATTAGATTATATGTCTGTGCTTACCATCCACCATCTCTCGAAGCACGCTCTTTCCTGCAGGATGTCTTTATGGGACTTGCATCTCAGGGGACTTCATACGGCGATGCTGGCATTCGTAAATGTCTCAGTGAGGAGACAGGCAACATCGAAGCCATGCTCATTGATGCATTAAAGTCCGACAGACCTTTGATTAAAACGGTGGAGGCGGTCCTAAGTTTTAGCTATTTTGCCTATACTTCTGGACTAGGCACTTTGGGGGCAATATCCGTTTCAGTAGACCGTTTAGCTGAGCGGCAAGCCATCGGTAAAACCGTCACTCCTCTTGTTTCCCCTGGACCACCAGTAAACCTATCAAAACCGAATCTGCTCCCGCGGGTGAAGCTGAAGCCCTTTAAATTTTTGATGAAACCCGCCATCTTGCCTCCGATTGTGGTAAACCCGGCGGCAGTGGATCTCACCTTGAAGCTCCGTGGAGATTGTCTGGGATGTTGGGGACAATTCGCGAGTAGGAAATTTCGTTTCCTTGAAGCCGAGGAGAAGTTCACGCTTGCTGTGAAGCTACATCTTGAAGCTGGGGACTTATCTGGGCAGGCGTATGACCTTCACAATCTCGGTTGTCTGTTGTTGAAAGACAAGTCCAAGTTGGACAAGTCGAAGGCCCAGTTTGAGCAGGCCATGGAGCTTCATGATCAGATTGGGGATAAATCAGGCAAAGCATATGACCTCATAGGTGTGGGTCATGTTTTCTTGGCAAGATATGAGTACGACGATGCACAAACGGCGATTTCGAATGCTTTACAAATTTTCGATGATATTGACGATGAAGTCGGTCGTGCGTTTGCTTTCAATAGCATGGGAATGGTAATGCAGGCATCCTGCAACTCTGTCAAGGCCTTCCATTATTTCACCCAAGCTCTTAGGATCAATTCGGACTTGGGCGACACTGTCAACCAGGCGGAGAGTTTAGCTGGATTGGCCTGCAGTCTTTTGCTGCGTTCACAATTTGCAGAAGCCAAAGTCGCGGTAGAGAAGGCACTCGCCCTCAGAGCGCCGCATGTCAATCCTGACCACCTTAATCTGCTTGGAAGGGTGTTAATTGGACTTGCTCAATATGATGAAGCCGAAAAGGTTTTAACCCTCTCAAAAGATCTCCACAAGGAAGTGGGTGATGTCTGGGGCTCTTCTGATGACAATTTGTATTTGGCATATATCTCGCTGTGGTGGGGTAAACTTGAAGTGGCAGGAAACTTGAAAAATGATGCACAGTATGGATATGAACAGGAGGACAGTCTGGTTGGGCTTGCGGATACCCTTGTGCTCGATGGGATTTTGTGCTTGCGAGAGCCTTATCTGCCGGCAGCACAAATCTCTTTCGAAAAAGCACTGGAACTCTTCGTCCAGATTCACTATCCTCTTGGGCAAGCGATGGGCTTGTACCATCTTGGTATTTATTTCCTCCGTGCTGCAAATTTTGAACGTGCGATGGGGAGCTTCCAAGAAGCACTTTGCTTGCATACGCAGACAGGCAATGTACAAGGGCAGGCAAATGATTTGGACAAAATTTCCGAGGCATACCTACGGCAGGGCTTCATCCAGGAAGCATTGACCAGAATATCTGACGCACTGGAAATGCATATACAAATTGGAGATGTTGCTGGACAAGGAGACGATGTTTATATTCAAGCAGGCATTTTCTTGCGGGAGTCAAGGTTTGACGATGCCGAGAAAACAATACAGAAGGCCCTGGACTTACACACACAAGCTGGTGATGTTTATGGACAGGCCAGAGACACGGTAACTTTGGGCTCTGTTTTATGGGGGCAATTTAGAATAGGAGATGAGGATGGGAAGCTATGTGATGAGGAGCACATACAACTCCAGAACCGCGCCCTCGAGGCTATTCAGGGGGCGAAGCAATTATTTGAACGCGCTGGTGCGAATGGAGAAGCGCAGGAGTGTCATGATGAAGTATTTGACTCTTAGGATTAATGGTACGCACGTCAAAAGTATTCTTTGAGACCCAGTTCGTCACCAAGGATGAATCCGGCGACTGTGGTGGGAATGTAGAAATATTGCCTGATCCCAATCCAGACCCATCACCATTCTTGAAATTGGTTACCCTCTCCCCCGACATCCAAGACGGGTCAGATTGAACTAAAGAGCTTGAGACAAAGAAGCGAGGGAGAAATTAGTATGCGATCCCCAAACAAGTAGAATATTTCCTCAATTTCCTGATCCCAGTCCATGCGGCGCTGAGTCGTTCTCATTACTCCCCACAACTTTGTGTGAGAGAACACAGGGGCACGTGACTACGCGATGATGTTCTTGCTCCGCCCGCTCTCGGACCATATCGAAATGGGCCCCTAGAAATTCCCTGACCGTGGCAACGACGACCTCACCTACGTTGAACGTTGCTTGTCGTCTTCGTTGACTTCAACGTTCAACACCCTTCCCAAACTCAAACACTCGTTGAACTAGTAGTGGGCTACTAGTGTTCACTTGAAATACTACTACAATGTTGCGACGCATCCAAGTCGCGGTTCGCGGTGCTTCCAGGGGACGACATTACCACGACGAATCATTCGGGTACCGCAAGCCCCGTGAATATGTCTTTCCAGACTGTACGTCCTTATCCTCCTCCTCTTCCATCACCCACTCTAACCCTCTCCCACAGATACCCAAACCCAACTAGACAACCGCGCAGCCAACGCCCCCCTCCTGCGATACGTCGACTCTATGCGCACGCACGGACATCTTGCAGCCCGTATCGACCCCTTGGACCTGATCCAACGTGAAGAGGTCGCCGCGCTTTTTCCGGGGAGGTATGGGCTCAAGGAGGAAGAGGCCAGGTATAACGTTAATGGGATCTTGTGGACTAAACGTGTGGGTGAGCATGGGGACGAGGCGGAGTGGTGGACTTTGGGGGAGATTAGGAGGCATTTGAGGGAGGTGTACGTTGGTAGGATTGGGTATGAGGTTTGTGCTTCTTTCTTTGTCAGTACACGTTTGTGCTGATGAGGAGCATTTAGTATATGCACTCCCCATCCAAGACGGAGAGGCTCTGGTTCTCCCATTTGTTGGAGTCGCAGTCCTTGCCGTCGCCTGAAGACACGCCTCTGACGGTCGTGGATGAGCGGAAGAAGAAGAGGATCCATGAACTGTTAGCGAGGAGCGAAGTATTCGATAACTTCCTCCAGCTCAAGTTTCCAAATCTGAAACGCGTGAGCTTGATTTCTCCCCCAGCCACACAGTGCTGAACGTCAGTGTAATCCAGTATGGCCTTGAAGGAGGCGAATCGATGCTTCCAGCACTCGACTCGCTTTTCAGCGCCGCTTCTCAAGGTACATCACCCTCCATTCCATCACACTTACTCTAACTCAACGCAGGCGGGATCCAACACATCATCCTCGGTCCGTCTTGTTCTACCCCTCTCACACCCATACTAACGCCCTCCCCCCATGCAGCAATGCCCCACAGAGGCCGCCTCAACCTCCTCACAGACCTACTCAAATTCTCCCCTACAGCCCTGTTCCACAAGATTAAAGGTGGTTCTGAGGTCCCTGAATACCTTGGCGCGGAGGGCGACGTGCTTAGCCACCTTGGTGTGTTTCTTTTCTTCTAATGGCTCACTATATAGGCTGCTCACGTCCGACACACGTAGTTGCATCACCAACGCTGGACTACGGTGCCCAACATCCATTGAAAGTGTCACTGCTACCTAACCCTTCTCATCTCGGTACGTCCCCTCCCTCCTTTCTTCCCAGTCTTAGCATATATGCGGCTGGGCAACTGACAACTGGTTAATGATCACAGAGGCTGCCAACCCCGTTGCACTAGGCAAAACCCGCGCCAAGCAGTTCGCACTACTCAAGACTTCCCCGGCGGAGTGTAAGTTGGGAGATAAGGTGATGTGCGTACAGCTGCATGGTGATGCGAGTTTTACGGGGCAGGGTGTGGTTATGGAGAGTCTTGGGTTGAGTGCGTTTCGGTTTCAGGTTTTGTAACCGCATATATGCTGACTGATGGGATAGGTAACTTACCGCATTTCACGAGTGGAGGGAGTGTTCATCTCGTTGTTGAGTGAGTTTCTGTTCTCGGCCTCCCCTTAGCTCGTCTTGGGTCGTTTCTGATATGTTTTTCCCTAGCAACAAGTACTTCTTCCACCTCACTGGCAAATCGAAGAACTAACATCTTGAATGTAGTATTGGATACACAACACCCGCGTCAGGCGCCCGTTCCTCGATGTACTGCTCGGATATAGGGAAGATGATCAATGCTCCTGTGCTTCATGTTAATGGGGATCACCCAGAAGGTGTGTACTTTCTTTTTCTGTTTTTATAAGTATGAGAAAGAGGCTGATTGGCAATAAAGATGTGGTTCGTGCCATGGATATTGCCTTTCGGTACAGGAACTATTTCCGCAAGGTTTGTTTGCTTCCTTGTTACGGGAAGGGTATCAAGCTGACGATAGTAGGACATCATTGTGGATCTTCTGGTTTATCGACGATGGTATGTTCATCTCTTCCTTCTTCTTCTTCTCTTACACTGGCTAACGCAACTTTTGAAGGGGGTAAGATTCTAACAGCTGTCCTCACACCTCGAGCCTCTTCGAACATTGCATTAACAGACACAACGAACTCGACTTACCCGGAATTACTAGCCCACTGATGTACGAAAAGATAACAGCCCGCCAGTCTGTTCCCCAATTATACGAAGCAAAGCTCATCGTGCGTCTTCTCTCCCCTCATTCCCCCTTCTTGCCCTCCTAACGCCCTCAACTCAAACAGGGGGAGAAAGTGATGTCCGAATACGACATCGGCGCCGTCCGAACGACCTACAAAGCCTACCTCGAATCGGAGCTTGCAAAAGTGTCATCTTACGAGCCTGCAGCGTCTATGTTGGAGGGACAGTGGGCTGGGATGGTCTGGCCTGCAAGTGCCGGGGCAAGGTGGGATCCCGAGACGGGGGTTGAGGGGAATGTGTTGAGGAGAGTTGGGAGGGGGAGTGTTGCTATTCCGGATGGGTTTGTGAGTCTTTTTCTATAGGGGGAAGAAGGAAGGGTGCGGACTGATGAGGTGAAATGTATAGGAGATCCATCCGAAGCTGCAAAGGCATGTTAAGAATCGGTTGCAGAGTATTGAGGTGGGTAAAGGGATTGATTGGGCTACTGCTGAGGTATGTTTTCTTTTTCTTTTTCTGCTCCTCCTCCTCTCCTTGGTTACTAAACGGCTTCGTGCGCTGCAGGCAATGGCATTTGGCTCCCTCATGCTCGAAGGCTACGACATCCGTATATCGGGACAAGATGTCGGCAGGGGAACGTTCAGCCATCGACACGCCATGTTGGTGAACCAGAAGACGGAGGGGGTGATTGTTCCCTTGAATGATGACGAGGTGCTTGGTGCGCAAGGGAGGTTGGAGTTGGCGAATAGTTCGTTGAGTGAGATGGCTGTTCTTGGGGTGCGTCTCTTCGTTTTTCCGCTTTTGTTGTTGGGGTGTTGCTGATTGAGGTGTTTGGGAATTGCTTCCTTTAGTTTGAGTATGGAGCGAGCTGGGAACGGCCGAATCTTTTGCCAATTTGGGAGGCGCAGGTGGGTTTATTGCTTCGTCGGCTGGTTGTGTGGTTTGACGCTGTGTTGGGTAGTTTGGGGATTTCTTTAATGGTGCGCAGGTCATCATTGACACCTACATCTCTTCTTCGGAAAGTACGAATTCTGCCGTTTCTAATTATTATTCTCACTCAATTTGACGTTTCTTCGCAGCCAAGTGGCTCAAACAAAGCGGGATCGTCATGATGCTCCCACACGGGCTTGATGGTGCTGGACCGGAACATTCTTCGTCGAGGATCGAACGGATGCTTCAGGTTCGATGCCTTCCTTTCTCCCCTTAGCTGTCCCTGCCGCTCACTGGAGTTACCTTACGGATAGTTGACGAATGACCGATACGACATGCATGGCTCCGAGCCGACCAACATTAACATGCACGTCGTCTTCCCTACGACACCAGCACAATACTTCCACCTCCTGCGCAGGCAAATGAAGCGCAACTTCCGGAAGCCTCTCATCCTTGCGGGGCCGAAAGGGCTTCTACGCTTGTCGGTATGTTCGGTTCTCCCTCTTTACCTGCGAGGTTTCGCTGATGACTTTGAATAGGCCGCTTCGTCTTCTCTAGCGGATATGGAGCCCGGGACTCGATTCCAGCCTGTCCTCGATGACTCAATGGCAGCCAAGGACAAGGAGGGAGTCAAGCGTGTGATAATGCTTTGTGGCAAGATATACTATGAGCTCGTCAAAGCCCGACACGATCGATCGCTTGACCAAGACGTGGCACTCATCCGGATTGAGGAGCTTGCGCCCTTCCCGTTCGCTGTGCTTGAGTCTGTGCTGAAGGGGTACACAAATGCGAGGGAGTGGGTGTGGGTGCAGGAGGAGCCTAGGAATCAGGGGGCATGGGGGCATGTGGGATGTAGGATTGAGAGTGTGTTGAAGGGGATGGGGGTGGAGGCGGGGTTGAGGTATGTGGGGAGGAGGGAGAGTGCGGTTCCTGCTCCGGGGATTGGGGGGATTTATCAGAGGCAGCAGGGAGCGGTGCTTGGGGGTGCTTTTGAGGGGATGTAAGTAGATGCTTGTGGTGTGATCCTCTGGCAGTGAATGTCTAGCGGCTTGGATTGGAGGGAGGTGTTGTACATGTATATACTGCAGGAATCACTCATGAAACTTGTCAATTACCCATCGACTTTTCATCAACATTTTTTACTTGGCGAACTGATTTATACCCAATTATGGTAAATCGTGTCCCTGGAGTTCAAAATATTTCACAACTCCATATATCAAATGTGTGAACGCGCGCCGCCCGCGCTGAGAACTCTTCTTTCTTCTTTTCCCCATGGCACGAAGAACACGTTTGTTAGCCTGCACGGCTCTCTTATCCACCCTTTTCCTCACCTTTATCCTCTTACGTGACGCCACGACTTCTTTCGACCAGAGCCACCATCCCTACGACTACGGCACACCGCCAACACATTCCGTCCAAGCACCTCTCCCAGTTCCCGCACCCTCACCCAAATCAGAATGGTGCCAATACAACGACTGCCTAAAAGGCAAATGGGAACCACGCAATCCCCCCTTCAACAACCTAGCAGACTTCCAACAAGCCTACATGAACAGGCAAGAACCCGTCTGGTCCCGTGCCCCCATCCCTTCTCCCTCCATATCTGGGTTGGAGTTTACGGATGAGGAGAGGGCGGTGTTGGAGGAACAGAGGCTTGTTGATCTTATGAATTATGTTTGGGTTCCGACGGAGGGTGCGGGGAGGATGAAAAAGTGGGACCCGGAGGAGTTTGTTGTCCAGATGTTGAGGACTCCGGGGGGGTTGATACTTATTGGTGGTGAGTCTGCTTCTTTTTTTTTTTTTTTTCTTTCTGGAGGGATGAGCTAAGAGAGTGAAGATTCCATATCGCAGCAGCATTCGCATGCGTTGGGATATTCTCTTCGCGCGGCTGAGATCCATTTCGACCATAACCCACCTCATCTACCGTTACATACCCACACGCAGGTGCAGATGCATGTATTAAGATCTAACGACCCTATGACCCTCCGCCTCCTCGCACGCGCTGGTGTACCTGAGTCGAGGTTGTTACGACCCATCATCACTATGGTGGAAGACCATATGTTGATACACGAACAGGATATCAGGGCGATTACGGAACAGTTGGGCGCGTCCCCTGATTATTATTGGTATCATGATTTTAAGAGAGTGGAGGGGTGGGAAAAGTTTATTGAGGATGCTGCTAGGCCGAGAAAGGGCGAGGAGGGGACGGTTACGGAGGATACGGTGTTGGTTATGAATGGTGGTGCACATGTAAGCATTTATCCTTCTTCCCTTCTGCAGGTACTGATGTTATGACGATGCAGTGGTCAAGACACGAACTTTCAATGCTTCCAGATGGAGATTCCGACGAAGAAGAACAATCTCTCGTAGTAGCTACATACAAACAAATGGTTCGCTTGCTTGCTCCCTCTCTTACCCCCTTACTTACCCCCCTCCCAGATGAACCTCCTCATATCCCGCCTCTCCCCAATCCCACAACTCTCCGTAATCTACCGTGCAACCTCCCCGGGCCACCCGAACTGCAACCTCCTCACTGTCCCCTACCGCTCCTCCGAAGCGGCCCAAATAGGCGAACGCAACCTCGTCGAACGACTCATCTCGACCATGCCGGACGAGCAGTGGCAGACGTTTAGGAAAAGGTGGGATTGGGATTTGTTTGCCGTGCACAACGCGCTTTGGGAACAGGAGATTGCGAGCCTTGATAGGCTTCGCGAGGAAGGAATGGGGGGCAGGGTAAAGTGGATTTTCATGGATGTTTGGGATCAGGCGTTGCAGAGACCTGATGCGCATACGGAGCCTGGCACGGATTGTTTGCATTGTGAGTCGTTTTATGTATGTGCGCTGGTTTGGATTGTTGGGATTGATGATTGTGGGACAGGGAACCTACCCGGGATATTCGAGCAGTGGACGCAGCAGATATACCATATTTTGTTTTTGGAGCGGGAGAGGAAGCAGGCAGTGGGTGGAGCATGATACGGCGATGTAGATAGATTTAAATTAACCATTGACGAGCGCAGGTATACCCTTTCATGTAAGTACCATAATTGTACTTGTCTTATGCATTTCGCGACGTTGAGAACGGACGGGCAACGCCGTTTATCTCTTGTTTATCTCGAAACCAACACCTTGATTTTGATCTCATGGCCACTTGCTTGAGCTGTCGCGCTGAAGAACCGATCGTCATCAGCTTCCTTTGCTCCTGTTCCGCAACTCTATATTAGCGTTGTCGACCTATAAAAGCAACTGCTCTCTGACTGCTCCGCTACATCTAGGCAGCTGGCTCAAAGGGAATCCGCCATCAACCAGCGAACTCGAAATCATGGCCGTAGACCCAGACCGAACCCTAAAACGCGTTCAGTTCACTAAGAAGAACTATCGAGACGTTTATCCTGCACTGGAGTCGGCGATTGTCGATTCTCAGGTTGGTAAGACCGTCATTGTAACTGGGGCGGGTCAAGGAATCGGAAAGGTACGTCAGTATTTTCTGGTTGCAGTTACAATGCCAAAACCGACCTTGATTATGACTCCAGGCTATAGCACTAGCATTCGCAAAAAATTCCGCAAAAAACCTCGTCCTCGCCAGCCGGAGCCTTGCCAAGCTCGAAGCGGCCAAATCTGATATCCTAAAGATGGATAACAATATTGCAACGTCCTCGTCGTAAGCGTCGACACGACATCCGAAACGGAAGTTGTCAGAGATAATTTTGGGCACGCCGACGTCCTCATTACAGCAAAATGCAAAACCCTAGACACCTCCCCAAATTTTCTCGACTCCGCCTCGCTTTGTACAAACAACCGCATTTGGTGCAACTCCGCCGCGCTCACGTCATGGTGACTTCATAGCTGACCCAGCTCTCCCCCACACTGACTTTCCCGAAAAAGGAATACAGCGCACGTGAAGCCTCCTAGCCCATTTTATTTTATTAATCGTAGATATTTACATCGGCCAGGTGGCCTAATGGATACGATGCTTGTTGGATGGGATGGATTCTCACGAGTTGCCGCGACCTTTGTGTTCAATTCCTGGGGTGGGTATTCTTTTTCTGAGGCTCTAATGTCTGTTTCCCCCCCCCTTTCTGTGTGTTTTTGGTTACTTTTTGCTTCCTCTTGGTATTTTATTTTGTCTTATGTTCCTCTTTTATTTTTACTTGACATTAAGCCTTCTGGATGATTAAAAATAGCATTAATTAGTCATTAAAT
>Ga0307507_10009216_pt1 | contig 13245 bp, 7 predicted proteins | sample 7_EM_MG_FD_207223 | JGI IMG/M metagenome (GOLD analysis project Ga0307507, IMG submission 207223) | Populus trichocarpa ectomycorrhiza microbial communities from riparian zone in the Pacific Northwest, United States - 7_EM | ecosystem: Host-associated > Plants > Roots > Unclassified | place...
CCGTACGGCCTTTCGACGGGCAGTAGACGAGCCACAAGTCGGATCGTGAGGGCCGCCAAGGCGCTAGTGCTAAGCGAGCCAATGGCGATTTTCCATCCCGGGGATGGAAAATCGTGATTGGTCAATTCGACTACCCTGCAAAATTCGGCGGGTCACGTGAGTCCACCAAGTTCCACCGTAGCTTTCCACCGTTTTCCACCTGTACCGTACAACGAGCCGTACGGCCTTCCAACGGGCCGTAGACGTACCGTAGGTGCTCCGTTAGTCCCGTTCTACCCATTCTGTGACTTCTAGGTTAAGCCTATTCGTGTCGATTAGGGTTTTAAGAGCTTGACACGGCTTTGCCTTAGTCATAGCGTCTGCTGGGTTGTCTCCGCTGCTAATCCATTTGACCTCCGTAATCTCGCGCCGTTCGTAGGCCTGACGTAAGCACATAAGGTCGACCATAAGCCTCTTCTCTTGTGTTGTACCTAGTTTGACTAGGCAGTCGTAGAGGGACTTTAAATCAGTGCATAGAACCAGGGGTAACTGCTCCAGTTATAGAATCTTCTAGACCGTTAATTTGATTACAGCTGCTATATCAAAGCCATGGGCTAGTGCATATAGCTCAGAAGCTAGTACACTGCGGGTTACTCATTTACACTTAATTAAAGACCAGTGCAGTATATTTACGTCCTAATTACGGTCCATAAGTACAATCACAAAGCCAATTTGTGATAATAGGTCTTTGTTATTAGCAAAGGAGGCATCCGTAAATGCCATTACACTAAGGGAATTTAGGTCCAGTGGTACAAAAGTAAGTCCTCTTATTGCGTTATCAATTTACCATTAAATGCGCTTATTAAGCTGCTTGACATTTTCTTCTTGCGGATCTACTGCCTGGGCCGCAAAGGACAAGTCGTAGGCAGATTCGGGTTAGCAGACTATGGCTATATAGGCGCCTCTTGCACGCTATGCAGCGTATTAGTCCTTTGTATTTACGGTCTTACGGGTCTCTCCGCGGGAACTGGTAAGGTCCGTAGGCTTTGCTATAACAGGCTTTAGGTTTTAGGCTTAGCGTTCCTAAGTCAGCTTAATTAGGTTGCCCTTTTATATAATTAGGCCTCCATTAAACTTAATCGGATTCTGCTCAGTTAACTACTCTCACAGCTTTGCCAAGAACTTGGCCTTTTATAGTTCAGTTTCTTCAGCGTCCGCAAAGGTCTGGTCTGCTAGGAATAGGGTATCATCTATTTAGAGTCCAACAATACCGAGGCCGTTTAATAGGCTATATAGGAGGCAGGGGTCGTAGGTCAACTGTTCCATTTTGAGTTTACTAATATAGTGCTGGTGGTATGTCTTAAACCAATAGTTTCCGGCTTCTAGTACTCCGTACAGAGGTTTTACAACCTATAAAATTGTTCCTGGTTGCAGATTAAGCTCAAGCGATAGCCGTATAAAGATATCCCTACTTAGGTAGGTATTAGACTGCACATAGGCTTGCAAGATATCCCATAGGTAAAGAGCTACAGGTTTGCTTTGCTGTAGTCCAGGCGTAAGTGCAAGTATAATCCGTTAGCTAACTCATTAAATTATAGGCAATTGCGTAAGGACTAAGCCCTTCCCTTAGTCGTTATAGGCTTATACAACAAGCCTTGATTTTTCAAAAGCTTTGTCAGTACCCGGGTGCTTAATTTCGTCAACAAAGCGTAAGTTGAATATACAGACGCCTTGCAGAACGTCTTTCTCCATTATAACCACAAAGACGCCCTTTTCAAGTAGTCCGTTAATCTCTTTACGTCATAAGTCCGTAAAGGGGGTTTCCTGTACTAGAACTAATATATCCACAGGCAGAGATTGCCTTGCGGATATTCCTGCGGAGGTTAGGTAAGTCTCCATTATAGTGTTCTCAATTATGGGGTGCTTTCGGGGGCGTCCTCAACCGCGCTTTACGGTAGGTATAGCGGGTTCAGTAGGTTTCCGAAGAACTTCTAGGGTAGGCAAGGGTGCTTCTAGCTTATCTAATTCGGCGGTCGCTTCTAGTTTGTCTAGTTCGGCAGTTACCTCTAGTTCATCTAGCTCAACGTCATGGGTGTCTTTAGGCCGAAAGTAGGGTTTTACAAACATGCTCCTAAAGTTGGTCGGGCCGCTAGGAAGTTATACACAGCACATCTCGTTTTCTACAGCCAGTAAGCGGTAGGGTCCGGTCCACTTGCCGCTTTCACGCCATACAAGGACTTCAGAGTTAAGCGGGAGGTCATATACTAGGGTCATATTGGGTCCATTACGGTGGTGCAGGGCATTATTAACAGCTTATTTAGCCCATAGCTTGACTATCTCGGCCATCGCCTTCCGTATTGCAGCTGCTCGTTCCGTAATAGACAGGGCAGGAGGATTTAGGTTACTCATCCTTAGGTAGGCTCCGTAGACCAAGAGGGTAGATACTAGTCCATCCAGGCCAGCAGTGTCGTTAACGGCTTTTACAGCCATCTGTAGAGCCAGTTCCTTTTAGATGTCCTTACACTCGTCTATAATAATCTGGTAAGCTCTCCGTAGGGCTAGGTAAGCTCGCTCAACAAGCCCAACGGACCAATGCGCCTCAACTGGAACGGCTTTTGTTAATATAGCCATGGCCATAGCATACTGCTGGAATTCCTTGCTGATGAAGTTCCTACCAGCATCGTGGGTAATATACTCAGGAGGTCTAACGTACGTATCAATCCAGCAGGTCCGTAAAATATCCCAAGTATACTTTACGGATATATTTTGCAACCAACGGGCGGCTTAATAGCGGGTTACCTCATCAATTATATATAATACTAGGCTGCCGTTAATGTACATAATGTCTACGTACACTGAATGGTTGAAGTCAAGATCCTTACAAAGGGTGAACTTAAATCGGCCTAGGGAACGTCCGTATTTCTAGCAGTAGGAGCAGTATTTAGTCAGGTAATCAACTGCCTTCCTATTAACGTCGTCGTGTCCAGAGCGTTCAAGGACTCTATATAGCTTTTCGGCTGACGGGTGGCCAAAACGACAATGCAAACGGTGGATCTCCGTACTGGTAAGGTAGCACGGGTTATAGTCAAAAGATTCCTAAATATAGGTCCATAAAGTCTCTCCCCATATAAGGAACGGGTGTCCAAATCGTCGTGTAATTGGCAGGGTAACATGCTTACTTCCTAGGGCAGTTACAGGGCCGATCAAGGTGTCCATAATATTGTTATAGTAAACCTGTAACCTATCCATGTCCGCAAGGCAAAGTAAGAAAGGGGTGTCTGCTTTTACTATATAGAAGTTGACTAGGCCAATTAGGGTCTTAACTGCAACTAATCCAATTAATGCAGTTAAGCCAATGCCGAATTGGACGTTTACGGCCCCAGTTTACATAGTGTCAATGTCCGTATTATCATTTGCGGTGGTCCTATATACAAGGTATTGTCCGTAACCTACAGTAGACTTCTTAGAGGCGCCTATGTCGATCATAACACCGTAGAATTCCTTGGGGGTATAGCGTTCTGTGGTAATATATGCAAATGGGTCCTGCTCGTGATCTATAACGTCCATAACGGGGGTGCTTGCGGAATGGTTTTCGGGCGCAACTAAGTGTATAAAGGAACAGTCAGCTAATACGGTCGTGATATTAAAGGCTTGGCTGTCCGTAAAAGGTCCAAAAGTGGTTAGGAATATCTCTAAGGTCTCTTATTCCTAAGCATCTGAGTTAAAGTTAATTATAAGGGCTTCTATTAACTCATTAGGGGGCTCTTCTGCTTCCTCTCCTTCATATTCCAAAATAAACTGGCTAATACGGCTATCAAGTCTCTTCCTGGACTTATTACGTTCTTCCTAGGTATACCTTGTAGACCAACATCCTTCCTTACCGCACACGAAGCACTTCTGGCTGGTTTATCTACGGGGGTATGTTTTCGTACAGGGGTTACTACGGGGGTTACGGGTAGGACTTAGTCGGTACGGGTGCTGCTAGCGGTAGCAGCGGTCCGTAAAGTAGACGTCTAAGTCTATTTGCAGATATTAAATATCCGTAACAAAGGCTTGCGTGCTGCCTAGTGGGTTTAAGACTTCGTACATTACAATAAAGGAGCGTAGGTCATTAATAAGGCCAGCTAAGGTATCTGCAGGCTTATAGCAGGCGTACTTACAGGGCTCTACTTCCTAGCAGGCCGTAATAAGTTTATTATACAGGAAGTCGTCCATTCGAAGCTTGATATCAAGACCGTGCTATAGGTAGCGGAGGTCTTTAATAAGGATTTGCAGGCACTCTATGGTCAATTTTTCAGTGTTCTTGTCCATTACGGTCCATAGCTTGGTCGCATTCCATTGGGTAAGGATATCACGCTTGTATTCTGGTCCTTTAAAGTAGTTACATATAGCTTCGCATAGCTTATTAAAAGGAACACCAAGGGGGTTACTCTTAAGGTTAGTATAGTAGTGGTCAAGTACTAGGCCGCGCAGCATAGTAGAGTAGGCTTGGCTAAACTCCTATTTAGGAATGTCGGCCTTCTAACAAAGGTCCGTAAAGATAGTCAGTTTAAAGTCAAAGTTGTCATTTTCACCGCTGTACTTGGATTCGTCGGTATAGAGCTTAGCTAGGTTAGCCAGTTCCTTACCGTAGGTCTTTACTTAGATGGTTTGCGGATCTATAACTTAAATAACGGAAGGGGTTTGGTCCGTGTTTTAGTTTACAGGGGTGTTATGTTCCGTAATTTGGGTTACGGGGGTATTGCGGTCCGTAACTTAAGTACTAGGTATGCTTTGGCCCATAAAATCAATTCCAAAACTGCTTAGGTTTATAGGACGAATTTAGTTAAGAGGGTTAGATATAAGGCTAGCGATTATATTAAGTTTAGAAGAAGCAAAGAGTTCCTTAGTTTCTTAGAACTGGTCTAGGATTTCCTCCTTAGTCCATTCCGTTTGGTCCTTTTCGTGTATTGTGTTGTATAAGGACTGTGTAATAGTAACTCATTTATTCCTTTTAACCCATACACCTTGGTTACGTAAATGGGTTCGTAGTTTATGGATAGTAGTGGGGTTGCAGGCTTTAAAAATAGCTTCCATAAAGTCCGCAAAGTCTTCCTAGTATTGCTCCCATAGGTCGTCGTTCATAAGCTCAAAGTATCTATATTTAAGGATTTTGAAACTAATATAGTCGTTAACATTGTTTATAGACGTAACGTCAACTCCTTATCTCCACTTCTTTTAACCTTCGCTGACTTGCTTACTGATATCTGCCATACTGTATAGTGTAGTGCGTAGCGGGCGGAAGAGTTCTTGTAAGGGTCCGTAAAATCGGTTTACGGGCCGTAAGGGTTCGTAGGAGGGTAAGAGGTCTCCGTAAGGGGTCCAAAAAGAGGTTGGGGGTATTAAGGGAGGGTGTAGTAGGAATAGGGGTTTAAGGTTCAAAGAGGGTTAAGGATAGGGGGTTCCGTAAAGGTCTATATTCGCGTCTATAACTTCCAGTAAACCGTACTAAGACTTAAATAAGTATACAGAGTTAGTGATAGTCCGTAATCCCCAACTTCCAACCTTCCAGCAGGTCGTACTAGGAGTCTAAACGGGTGGTCGCTGTCGTATATATCGCTCAGTAGGAGGTGTCAAGTAATTGCTAATCTGTGCGCGCTCACTGATCAGTGTTCGTACTAACTTAATAGCACGAGTGAGTCGTATCCACGGGCACGAAATATATATAGTATCGTATACTTGTTTAGATGGTGACTGTCAATTGTATAAAGCAGACTACGTGGTCTATATACTAATACACCTCCCCCCTAATTAGTCAGTGCTTCATAAGTGCACCAGACGCGTAAGCGAGTGGTTGGTGCACTAAACGCGTAAACGCGTACCTGGTGTACCGAACGCGTAAGCACGCGTTTAGTATAACAGGTGCTATAATTATACAATTAATATAGTAAACAACTACTAGTATTAGCCGTTTATAAATTATATTAAGGTATAGGAATAGAATAATATTTTAAGATATAAGCTTTACTTCCGTATTTAAAGTAAAGGCCTAGCTTAATACGTTATTCTTATTTAAGGGATCTTAATGGGGCGTATCCTAAGGTCCCTATATTAATATCTATAGTGTTAGGGTACTTCAGCTAAGACAATAACTTAGCTATAGCTTCTATTAAAGTTATATAGTAAATAGTTTAGTAGTTTTTAAGATATTAAAAGTTAGGAGCCGAAATAAAGCCAAATTACTATATCTTAAAAACTACCAAACTATTTACTATACAACTTTAATAGAAGCTGTAGAGTATATATAAAAGTCTAAATCCAAATTATTAGAATTTATTATTAAGTGGTTGTTAAGATACTAAGATACGATTTTTCCAATTTTTGGTAAGTTTTGAGATTCGCGACTTGCTTATATTCGCGACTCGCTTGTAAAGTACGTTATAAAATCGAATATATAATTATTCTATAACGTTTAATTTATCTTTAACACTAAGTATATACGTCTTATTATTCTCTATAGGCGTTTAGTATCTTATCTAATTTATTATAGGGTCTCGCGTTTAATTTAAGGCCTCTTACCTTAAAGGTAAACTTGCCCTAACTTTAAAAAAGCTTAAATATTCTTATATTACTAAGTAAAGGGCTCTTAAAAGCCTAAATAGCTATATATACTTAAGTAACCCGTCTTAAAAAGGGTTATAAGAAGGTCCGCTTAAAGGAGTAGCGCCTAGTTAAGTAGAGTCTCTATAAGCTTAAAAAAAGGAGACTAAAATAGATTCGTCTAAAGTAAAGAGGGAAATAACTCTAAGTAGATTAGTAGTTGCTATTCTTAGGTCCCCCTTAGGTAACTTATTATTTAGTAATTTTTCCTTATTAATATTACCTAACCTAATTTCTTTTAATACTTCTATATTTTTCCTATAGCGTTTTATAAGTTTTATAATAGTTTCTAGGTAGTCTTATTATAGCCTATCTACTTTACTTTATACTTTATTTTACTATTAATATTCTTATAACTAACGATCTTTTATACTTACTACTTGTCCTTTTTCTATTCTTTATATATATCTACCTTATAGACTAATAGTTTTATAATTTTATATACTATATAGAGTAGGTTTTTATTTTAACTAGTAGGTCTAACTTACATATAACTTCTAAGATCTTTATTAGGATTTTAAATAGTCCTAGTCTAACGTAGTCTAACTTCTTACTAGGGAAATTACGGATAAACTAAGGACATTATTATTACTATATTAAGTAAAGAAAATAAGTAGCATAGCTATAAAAACCGGATAGAAACTCTAATGAATTTTTATAAAAACCTCTATATAATAGTATAATTAGTATAAACAAGAACAAAAAGGTACTATAATACTAAAAGATTTAAGGGACCAGATCTTAAAAAGGGAGATAAAGTATAGCTACTATATAAAAGGTTTAAGAGTTAATAACTAAGTAATAAATTGAACCATATTACATTAGAACCATTTAAAATCCTAATAAAGATCTTAGAGGTTATATACGGATTAGATCTACTAGCTAAGATAAAAATCTACCCTATATAGTATATCGCAATATTAGAACTAGTATATAGAGATATAAAACTGCTAGTTAATAAGGCAGATATGTATAGAGAATAAAAAGAGGGTAAGTAGTAAGTATAAAAGATTATTAGTTATAAGGACATTAATAATAAAATATAGTATAAGGTTAAGTAGATGGGCTATAAAGAGACTACCTAGGAGCTACTATAGAACTTAAAGAATGCTATAAGAAAGGTATAAAAGTATTAAAAAAATAGATTAGGTAATAGTAATAAAAAATAATTGCTAAAAAATAAATTAGCTAAGGGGGACCTAAGAGGAATACCTCCTAAGCTACTTAGAGTTATTTCCCTTTCTACTTTAAACAAACCCTTTTAACCTCCTCCTATTTAAGCTTAAGTAGACCTTACTTAATAAGAAGCAACTGCTTTAAATATATCTTCTTATAAACCTTCTTAAATCCAAAACCCTATAACAAATTAAATAACATACTAAACGCTTACAAAGAATAATAAAACGCGTATATTTAGCGTTAAAGATATATTAAATATTGTAGAATAACCGTATATTTGATTTTATATACTTAGTATAAAAGGAAGGTTAGAAACTAGACGGAGCTACTACTATTAATATAAGGTCCGTAACAGTATACCTCCTACTTTAATAAATCCTAAAACTACTCCTCTTACGTAATAAGTCAATTCTTGCCTATAAGGAATATTCCCGCTAATTAGAGCTAACGCAGGACGTGGCATGGTTAAAAGGTAAGGTTAAAAAAGTTAGGATGGGTAACGGTAAAAATTTTTAGTGTGGGAAGCACGGACACTTTTAACGAGGTACTGTAGATACTTGTTCTACCTTAGAGGAGCTTTAGTAACCCTTATTAAGTAGTTCCGCACCCCTATATACAGTTTATATAGCGGCATTGTTGACTAAGCTTGAGGGAGGGTGTTGGTAAACAAGCCCGCAACGATATCACGTGATGAGACTTGTGGGAGAAACCTCTTGGCAGGAATCTAACCATTCAGACAACTTCGACTTCGCAGCCGACTTCAATCACCCATATAGAAGATAAGCAATACACGGAGTTTTAGCCCCATAACCTACAAATCAATAGAGGGGCTTATTTGAATCGCTCGCTAACGTTAATTACGCATTATGCGAAGTCATATCTAGAGCCTCATTATGGAGCTTTACCGAACAATCGACTCAATTATATATTCAAACGAGCCACGGTAGCAGCCGCCACTAATTACAAAACGGGCGACACTAAAAGGCGCACGGATTGACAGATTATGAATATGGAGGCGATTTGCAACCGAACGGTCCCTAATTTATTAAGATTTATTATATGCAAGTTCAGTTACACTCTGCCATTCTATATTTTCTTGGTACGCTTCTCGTAGTGGATCAAGCATGCGGTTTAATGCCACAGCCACTGCTGGCCTTAGTTCAGTTGATGATATATGCCCGGCCAAAAAGTCTTCCTCCAAATCAGCGTACGTACAATAGAACTTTGTCGAGCTGTCTATTTCGCTGCTGATCGGTATTGAAAATAGTGTTCCCGCAGGAGAGCCACTGCAGCAAAAAGTTCTATCGACAGATCCAATGTCGTTGGAATAAGATCTTTTTATCCTATCAGGGTGCTGGGACAGATGCTCAATGCGCAGCTGGCTAAAAGGAAATAGGATCTCCTTTAGTATCGGAAGGAGTCCGTTTCCGTCCAGAATTCTGTCCTCACATATGGCACTGAATATCTTCTTCTCGACAACCCCACGTGGATCTAAGAAGTCGATCTTGGAATCCGGAACTGACGAAGACATCTTCGGCCCATTAAGTCCGGGGATCATGGCATTCATCATGTGGCCTCTCTTCCGATAGCCGAGTTTGGGCAAAAAGTTGTTGTTGAAGTCAAACAGGCCTCGCTATATACATTATCATAAGTCCACGCAACGAGAATTCATTGGCGCATGCCGCAGAGAGTATACTCACTTGATCTTCCCCACCGAATTGAAAATCCGAATCCAGATATTCTTCTGCTAATGCCGGTAGCCCAGGGCAGAGCAAAACGCTAAGCTTGGTTGCATGCCTATACTCATCTCCTGTGTTGCGTGCTTCTTGCTCATCAACCATGGTGCACAGCCGATAATTGTCAAGACTAAACTTGAGAGACAACTTATAGGAAGAGCCATCTACAAATCGAACTCTCCCGGAGGGTACGCCAAGTGAATCGAGGGCAGTCCCGATGGTGAATCTATAACTCTAAGCAGTGATCTTATTGGACTAGGTTAGAGTGGATTTGACCCCCAAATCCACTCCATATAGTAAATAGGTGGTGGAGCTCCAGGACTCCAATACGGCTCCAGATTAATTATATACTATAAATAGTAAGTCTTGGCAGAGGGTAAGGAAAAGGTAAGGAAGGAAGAACATACCAAATCAACCCTAAAATCACAAAGCTTCTAAATAAGAAGCTTCATAATCTTCTACCTTAATCGACTCCTTAAAGGTAGCATATGCGTCCTCATTATGGCTCTTATTCTCGCCCTCATCTGGCTCTATAACCACTGGCTTACCTGGCCCACCTAGCTCCTCCGGAGCTGCCTCCGCTACTACATTTGCTGCTATATTTGCCGCCGCTTCTACTACCGCCTTTGTAGCTTCCTCTATAGCTTTTTGGTACGCAGCAACTTGAGCCTTTAAGGCCTCCTTTAGTGATACCATTTATAGTGTAGGCTCTCCCTCTGTAACTCCAACATCTGCATTATTAAACGTGCCCTTGCGCGGAGGCCTATACCAGTGGCGGAGGCACTTATTGGCCTTAATAATATCTATTTATAAGCGAGAGCGACGGTCCTCTAAGAGGATTTTACAGCTGCTAAAGAGTCGCTCGCACTCATCTGATATAGGCGGTATTGTAAGTATATTAAGAGCAAACTGAGCAAGATTGGGCTGGCTCTTGTAGCGATCTAGCTAGTATTATATAACGTTAAAATTGTCAGAGTTGCCTACGCTAAGGCAGTTCGTTTCCAAATATTCCTAAAGACGGTTGGCGATGGTAATAGGCGCAGTGGTAACGTTGTTAGAGTGCACCATTTTAAGGCGCTTGTGATTGCGAGCAGAAGCGTAAGTCTTTGGCTTTAGTAACGGCTTTATAGAATTTTGTATATTTATTAAGGGCGCGCCTTGTAGCTTGCCTTTATATTTAAGCCAGAGCTCTCTTATAAGAGCTTTAACTTTTAGAATCTAAACCTTCTTATCTTTATGCTCCCCCTAGTTGTCTTAAAACCACTGTATCTTAAGTATTGGATTAAGAACAATCGCTGCGTAATAGGCGCTAGTATTATCTACCTTATAGTAGTACTTCTTATACTTCTGCCAAGCAGCCTCTGAGCAGGCAGCCAATTGCTTATAGTTTTATAACTCTGCGGTTTAACATTTTTGGACGGCAAGCTTAGTAAACTTTTGCTACGTTTTTTTAAGCTCTAGTAGAAGCCAATTAAGAGTTTAAAAGTAATCTGCAAGGCCCGTATACTCGCCTTCTACTATAATAGTAGCCTTGTAAAAAGCTTTAAGGTGATTATATAGATGCTTAAGCTTCTACCAATAACGCGTAGAGAGTAGGTTATCTTTACTAAGTGCTTTTACGCCTAAACCTGGTGTATACTCCTAGCAGAACTTTGTAATACGTTCTCTATAATTAAGAGAGCAAGAGATAGCTAAAAATAAGAAATTCCAACGCATTTAATTGTTTTGAATAAGCTGGCAGGTATTAGTATTAAATATTTAGAAAAGGGTTTTAATTTTCCTCTGGTTAATTAATAATCCTTAGCCGAGCCAATTAAACCTTTAGCTTTTAACGTTATATATAAAATCGCGACTAAAATCTCAACATTAAAGCTCTATTATGTACCTCTAAGCCGTTAAACTTAGCTAAAGCACCTCTGATTTTAATCCTTTTAAATACCGCACAACGCTAGGGGGTCATTTGAATATATTATATAAGGTTATAAAGTAATCCAATAGCTCTATACTTCTTCTAAAGTTGCTCTATCCTCTTGAGATCCTGGTTGCGATATACAGCAGCTAAATCTTTGTATACTTTCTCTGCATTAACTCCTATAATAAAGGCCTAGGCGTAAAGGTTTGTAATATAACCAAAACAATAGAGCCTATAGGCCTTCCTTTTCTTTGCTGACATTCCTGGATAGAGCGCTTAAAGTATTGCATCAATACACGTATTATTTAACTCTGCATTATCGGCTATAAAATACCCAATATTACCACGAATCTTATAGTCTTTAAAGATATTAAGGAGGACAGCCGCTATATTCTCACTACTATGTTTACTAATAACTTCGCGTAGGCCCAATACTACATGGCGACGCTTACTAGCTTAATTAATAAAATGCGTAACTACACTAAGAACCCTAAGTGCATTTGGCAACGTCTAGAGATTAAAGGATATTAAGATTATACTACGGGAGTTCTTAAGCTTATTCCTTAATTCACCCTTCTATGTCTTAAACGCTTTAATTACCCACCTACGAATCGTTCTAGAGGCCTTTGGTAAGAACTTCTCAAGCCCAGGGTATATAAAGAATAACAGCTAACGGAAATAGATATTCTTAAACTAGAAGAAGGCAATATAATAATATACAACCCATCGTATAAGCAGCTGCTTAAAAGTGTTAAAATTGCGACTCCAAATAAGCGACCTCTTGGCAGGATAATCCTTAATCGTTAATTAAGTTAGAGCTGTCTTACTATGCTTCTTTAGTAAGCCTGTAACCTTGTCCATATTGTAATCCTTAATAAGGTAAGTTAACGCGGTAGATCTTCCGCTTAATATAATAGAGAGCTCCTGCGGCTTCTTTAACCTTTTATAAATATAACAGTAGTAATATGTGATCGAGCTGTCGCCTTTCTTTAGCTGCAGATCCTCACCCCAAAGCTATATAGGTGACGTGCGTTGTCTTATATGCTTTGGCTTCTTTATTAAGGCGTTATATTAAATGTAGTTCTTGCCCTGCAGCTTAAACTTAACCACCTCCTTTGTGTCGTCGGCTTTTGAATTAATTGATTTTGGGGCGAGGATGATATTATCAGATAGTAGAGGTGGGCGTATTAAGAGAAATCGTTCCATCGCGGAGGTAGGAAAGTTGAATACAACACCACAATAGTAAGTGTAGATGTAGAGCCGCAACAGCAGAGGTGATGGCAGCGGTGGCAGGATAATTAGGTGTTCTAAAATTCTATGGCTAATACACTACCTATTAGACACCAAGTTAGTAGTAGAGTCGCGAGGGTTGCTAATTGGCTTTGCATTGTGTATTAACTCCTTAGTGCTCTATTCCTCCTTAGCCGCAGTTCGAATTGGGTATAGATCTGGAGCTCCAGGAGTTAAATCAACGAAGATCTACTCCAATCCACCAATTAGAAGGCCCAATCCAAATCCATATCGAATTTGAATCCACACTGGAGCTCCAACTAGACCCTAGTCTAATAAGATCACTAACTCTGAGTTCGAAGAGCGACGAGGTTAAGAGGATGCTTGTAATTAACAAGATATGCATAGAGGTCTAACCTAAACGTCAGTTCCTTCCGCATAACCAGTCAGTGATCTACTTGGACTGGAGCTATCTTGGAGCGCCATATGGATCGCCTAAACTTCTGGAGCTGGATCGCTTGATTTTATTGGTGGACTGGACTGGATCTGTGCTTATGGAGGCTCCTGGCG
>Ga0307507_10009217_pt1 | contig 13245 bp, 11 predicted proteins | sample 7_EM_MG_FD_207223 | JGI IMG/M metagenome (GOLD analysis project Ga0307507, IMG submission 207223) | Populus trichocarpa ectomycorrhiza microbial communities from riparian zone in the Pacific Northwest, United States - 7_EM | ecosystem: Host-associated > Plants > Roots > Unclassified | place...
GACATTCTACTTCGCCCGCGCATGGGCCCATAAGACGACGCTTCTCGTCGTGGGCAGAGTCTCGCCGTCCCTCGCCGAGCGTCTCGCGGGAATGGCGGAGAAGCTCGCGGACGGCTTGCACGTCTTTGGGCGCGGACGTGACCTGCTCGGCTTTCTTTTCGAGACAACCATCTACTGGGCCTTGAATGCATGCGGTATGTGGCTGCTCGCGTGGGGATGCGGCGTTGCCCATGCCGACGGCTCCGCGGTGACATTTGGAGAAGCGTGCGCCCTCATGGGCATGCTGAGCTGCGCCGTCATCATTCCTGGGCCTCCGGGAATGCTCGGTGTGTTCCAGGCCGGCGTCTATTCGGGCATGACCATGTACTACCCAACGAACATCGTGACCGGCCCGGGCGCCGCATACGTGTTTCTCATGTACGCCTCGCAGATCGCGTTCCAGTTGTTCGCGGGGGCACTCGGGCTGCTCCTGGAAGGGACGAGCGGCCTCGCGGACCTCGAAGATGCCCCTGTCGCCGCGTCCGAGATGCGGCAGAAACCGGATTCCTAGGTTCGTTCCCGCACGGACATCCGCTCTGCCCAGGGTTCCAGCGGAAGGCGCACGGCGTTCGTGATGAACGATATGGCGTGGTAGAAGCCGACCAGGGCCAGCATTTCGAGGAGGGCGTTCTCTTCGAAGTGCGAGGCAAGGGCTGTCCACGTTGGGTCGGATACGGTGCCTGTGTCGTGAAGTTCGTCGACGAATCGCGCTAAGAGCGCGTCGAGGCCGTCTCCCGCCACAGGGCCCAACGTGGCCGCAACGGCGGCATCGTCGAGGCCCACGGAGGCGGCGAAGGCGCTGACGTGGACGCCCCATTCGTATTCGGAATGGCAGCGGGCGCAGGTGCGGAGGATGAGAAGCTCGCGAACGCGCGCGGGCAAGAGGCCGCGGCCTAGGAAGACGGCGCCGAGGCCACGCATGCGGTCGCTCAAGAGCGGATAGCGTGCCATCGTGCGGAAGAGCACGAGTGGCTCGATGGCGCCACCCGGGGGCATCCATTTCTCGAGAGACGTTTGCACGTCGGAGCTGTACGGCGGCGTGAGTGGAGCGATTCGTGCAGTCATGGAGCACCTCCTCGATGCGCTACGGATTGTGTAGCATCGCCCGCCCACGTCAAGGCATGCGCTACACTTTTTGTAGCTTGGATACGACGATGCAGGCGATGCCGGCCACGATGAAGGCAAGTCCTGCAGCCTGGAGGCCGGTGACGCGCTCCTTCAAAACGAGCCACCCGAACAGAGAACTCAGTACGATGGCGCCGCCGTACAGAGCCGGGACGACGAAGGAGAGATTGCCACCCCGACTGTAGATACGGGCCAGCACGACGGAGAAGAGCATGATGCCCACGCCGGCAATGCCCGCGAGCACGGCGCCGCGCCAGGTCGTTTTACTCCGATTGGACGATGCCCAATACACGATGAGCGGTACGACGGTGCCGATGCCGTTGTACATGACGGAGGCGAGCCAATCGTCGATTTTGCCCCCGGCGAGGCCTGCGAAGATGGCGAAAAGCGAATAGAAGAGGGCGCACGCCAGTGTGAGTAGGACGATTTCCACGCGAGGAGTGTACCTGAGCATGCTACACTTTTTGTAGTTATGGCCAGCGTTCGCACGAAAACACCTCGCCCTGGCGCGCCCGTTCGTGGGTCGCGCACGGGACGGCCCATCATGGCCCTGCTCGATTTACTCGGGCGCAGGTGGGCGTTGCGCGTGCTGTGGGAACTCCGCGAAGCGCCCGCCACGTTTCGCGCGCTTCGCGAACGGTGTGACGATGTATCGCCCACGGTCCTCAATGTTCGGCTCAAGGAGCTGCGCGCGTCGGGCATCGTCGCGCTCTCCGAGGAAGAGGGCTACTACCTGACGGAGGCCGGCATGGCCTTGCGCAACGCGCTCATCCCCATCTCGGAATGGGCCAATGTCTGGGGCGGCGCCCGCAGAAGGGCGACGTAGCCGCGTGCGCGGTGATGTTGGCGCATCACCACACCGATTCGTCCATTTCGTCCAGATCGGGCTGGCCCATGTTTCGGAAGAAGAGAACGCTGTTCGGCCGGAAGCTGTTTCGCAAGTTGCAATAGACGAATCCGAGGTTTCGCGTGATCATCTTTCGCAGTCGGTAATCGGCGATGGCGTCGACCTGGTCGGCGTCGACGATACCTGGGAGTTCGAGGCGCATGCGGGCGCTCGAGACGACGGCCATGTTGGGCGGGCCGCGGGTGCCGAAAGCGAATCTCCAGTTGACGCTGCCGAGGAACAGGTCGTCGGAGGTGACCACGATGAGGGTGGCAGCCTTCGGGGCGATGATGCCCACCTCGGGGACGAGGCTCTTGAGGATCTTCTCGCCGTCCCATTGCCCGCGTGCTTCGTCGTAAGCCTCACGCGGCATGTCGCGAGGTTTCAATACCAAGAATGGGCGCTGGTACGATGCGGCATAGCGATTGGCCAAATCTTGAAGATCGAAACCCAATTGGTGGCCCATCGGAACGAAGTAAATGGGATCTTGCCGCGTGCATTGGCGGGGAAAACCGAGGGGGCCCGAGGGCTGGGTGGCACGCACATCCTCGGCCGCAATGTGCACGGCCGCGGGCGTTGGAAGATTCCACAATTGACGCGAGCCGGAGGCCAGAAAGGGCGTGGCGAAAAGGGCGATGGCCGCGATGACCGCAGCGAGCGTCCTTCGATGTGCGAGCGGGTTCAGGGTGCGCGCTTCGTCCAGCCACGTGCGGGCCACCGCAACTGTGGCCCCTTCCCTCGAGCGGTACGGCGCGCCGGGATCCGCGGTGTAACGCACGATGACCCCGTCCGCTGCGGCGATATCCGTCTTGACGTCCAATGGCGCGACCGGTCCATGCGCGGTGGGCTGGTAGGCCATGACGCCCCAGCCAGCATCGCCGCCCCGCAATGCCCGCTTGGCCCACGACCAACGCCGCCACGCCGAGATGGCCGCCAAGCACGCGAACGCCAGCGCCACCAGGTGCAGCGCCATGCCAATGGGGCGCGATGCGCTATGAAAATGCTCCGCCTCGGATGAGAGGCGCGCAAAGGTACCCATCACCAAGAGCGATACGGCGGAGCCCAAAAGGGCATCGTCCATGGCCGCGACGGCCTGCGTCGCGAGCGCACGCGCGGCGGTGTAAATAGGCCACGCGCACGCCACGGAGAGCGCCGCCACGGAGAGCCACGTCGGCAGAGAGAACCACGGCCACGAAGCCTGGTCTCCGAGCGCGGTCTCGATGTGCATCACGAGGTTGCCCACCGGGAAAAAGAGCACCAAGGCGTAAAGCGGCACCGTGCGGGCAAACACGCGCTTTGGCGACATCGCCTTGTCCCACTCGTGGGACCGCAACGTTCGAACCGCAAGACGCGCCACGGGAAGGAAAAAAATGACGAAGATGAGCGCTCCGACGAGCACCGCGATATGGGACCGCACGTGCGCGGCGCGGGCGCAGTAAAATCCCATGTACGCGGCAAACGGAAGCAAAGCCAGCGCGGGAATGCTCACCGCGCCGATGCGCGCTCGATCTCGACGAACGTTCGGGGCCGGGCTCATCCCGAATATGTAGCACGCAAACCGCGGGCGAGACGCCGGCGCCCTACCGCATGCTACACAGTGGGTAGCGTAGGGTCGTCATCCGTCAGATACGAGTCCGGGGGATCCTCGTCGAAGACCTCGTCGTCGAGAAAGTCGTCGTCGAAGTCGTCCAGCGGGTGCTCCGGATAGAGGAGTTTCTTCGACAGACGCTCCTCGCGCGACGGGATTCGGAGGCGGGACGACGGCCACGATGGCCTGCTGCGTTTGGCTTCGGGTCGTTCCATGGCAAAACCTCATTTTGAAAATGGTTTATTCATGAAATAAATCGTATATCCATTCACGCGGCCTCGCGTTGTGGGGAGCGTGCGAAGAGACGCCAGGCAACGAGGCCGGCGAACGTGTTCAACACGGCGGCCAGCAAAAACGCGGCACCGGGCACGTGGGGTTCGGCGGACGCGGGCGCAAACCGCGCGTAAACGGCGGTCCCGAGAAGCGGGCCGAGGACGGACATGGCCGCTCGCAGGCTCGCGATCGAGCCCTGGAGCTCCCCCTGCTCCGACGGCCCCACCTCGTTCGAGGCGAGTGCCTGCAACGCGGGCATGGCCAGGCCACTGAGCGCGTAGGGAAAAATCGTGGCCAGGAAGGTCCAGCCATGCGTGGCCGTGGCAAAGGAGATGAAGCCAAGCACGCTGAAAAGGAGCCCCACGAGCACCGTGGCGCGGTCGCCGATTTTGCCCGTGACCTTCGGCAGAAGGGCGCCTTGCACGAGGCCGATCATCACCCCGCCGACGGCCATCGAGAGACCGATGTGGAGGGAGCTCCAGCCAAAACGCGCTTGCGTGTCGATCGCCCAGACGGCCTGCAGGATTTGCTCGACGAGAAACCCGCACACCATCGTGACGCTGAGCACGACGAGTACCGGCGTCCGACCAAGACGGCGCAGCGCGCCGAAGGGATTCACCCTGGCCAACGACACGGGGCGACGATGCTCGGGGGCCAGCGATTCGGGCAATACGAAGATTCCGTAAAGCAGATTGAGGCCGTGCAAGGCGGCGGCGATGATGAACGGTGCCCGCAGGTTCAGGCCGCCGACCAGGCCACCGAGCGCCGGCCCGAGAACGAACCCGAGCCCCAGCGCCGCACCCATGAGTCCAAAGTTCTTCGACCGATCTTCGGGCGGTGAAATATCCGCGACGTAGGAATTGGCCGCCGTGATGCTGGCCCCGGTCACCCCCGAAATGAGTCGCGCGAAAAAGAGCCAGCCCAACGATGGCGAAAAGGCGAATAGCAAGTAATCGAGCGCGGCCCCGCAGAGCGAAGTCAGGATGACGATGCGACGGCCGAATCGGTCGCTCAGTGCACCAATGATTGGCGCGCAGATGAACTGCATCAGTGAATAGACGGCCAAGAGGGCGCCGTAATAGCGCGATGCATTCCCGACGTCGTCCGAGGCGAAGCTCGAAACGAGCAGTGGACACACGGGAACCATGATTCCGACGCCCAAGGTGTCGAGAAACAGGGTGATGAAAATGAACGTGATGGTTGCCTTCCGCGGTCGATTCATGGGTCACCGTGGGGGGTGGATGGACGATGGCTGCTTCATCGTCAATTGCGTCACGCGCGCCAGGTTCTCGGCGTGCCCGCCGAACGGCGTGGCAATGGGAAGGACCGTCGAACCCGAGTGGGGCGCGAGGTTGTATTTCATCATCGTTGCGAGCGTCCCCGAAGGACCGACGTCGACATACGTATGAGCGCCATGCCGCTCGAGCATTTCTGCGGCTTCTTGGAAGCGAATGGCACTGCGGCATGCGCGCCAGAGATGTTCTCCATCGAGCGTGTCGAGGATGGAAACGGTTGCGCAGGACACGAGGGGCGCGCGCGTGGGGCGGCGGACGATACCGCGCGCCAGCTCGGCGAACCCCGCACGCGCAGGGTCGATGGCCGACGAGTGAAATGCACGTGCGACGGGAAGCTCTTGGCAGGCGATGCCTGCGTGGACGAGTCGCCGTCTGGTGCTGCGAATGGCGTCGTACGAGCCTGCGACGACGAAGTGACGGGGAAAGCTCGTTCCGGCGAGCTCGCAGCCTTCGAACATCGACGGTTCGCACTCGAAGAGAGTGCGCTCGGAGAGCACCGCGAGCATCGTGCCCGGTGGGCACAGCTCCTCGAGCACCTCGACGTGACGCGCGACGAGCGCGAACCCCTCCTCGACGGAGACTGCACCGGAGACGACGGCGGCGACGAATTCGCCGAGGCTCGCGCCCAGCACGAGATCGGGCCGGCACCCGCGATCTTCGAGGGCAAAGGCGAGCGCGCAGCCGAACAGAAAAATGGCCGGATGGGTGACGGACAGCTCGTCGAAGACGTCCGTTGGCCGGCGGTCCATGCGGAAGACCTCCTCGAGCAAGGAGCGCCCGCACACACTTCGCGCGATTTCGTCGAGCTCACGCGCGCGCCGGCGGAAGGGCTCATGGGTCGCGTAGAGTTCGCGCCCCATGCCGTAGTGCTGGGAGCCTTGACCCGAGAACATGAACACGAGCGGGCGTTTCATGGCGGCATTCCTCCGTGCGTTTCACTGCGTTCCGCCGAGACTCCCAACCTCGGCCTCGACGGCGGCCAGGATCTCGCCGCGTCGAATGAGCCTGCTCATGAGATCGTGGTCGACCGAAAGCTGGCGATCGCCATTCAGCGGCTCGACGTGCCGGCGGATCGCACGACGCGCCGACGCGGTTCCCCGGCCACATTGGGTGCCGCGCAGTTCGGTGGCCTGCGCCCCGGCCATGAGCTCGATGCCCAGGATGCCGTGAGCGTTTTCCAAGATTTGCATGTTCTTGATCGCGGTCGTCATGCCCATCGACACGAAGTCCTCTTGATCGGCGGCCGCGGGAATCGAGCCAATCGACGCGGGCGTAGAGAGGACGCGCTGCTCGGCGATGAGTGCGCACGCCGTATATTGGCTGATCATCATGCCGCTCATCGGCCCCGGCTCGCGTGCGAGGAACGCGGGGAGGCCGCTGTTCAAGGCCGGGTTCAAAAGCCTATTGAGGCGTCGCTCGGAGAGGACGCACACGGCCGTGATGGCGGCGCTCATCATGTCCATCGGGAGGCTGACCGGCGTGCCTTGGAAATTGGCGCCGGTCAGGGTGAGATCCAGCTCGGGGAACATCACCGGGTTGTCGCCGACGCCATTGAGTTCGGTGTTGATCTGCTTTTTCGCGTAGGCCAGTGCATCGTGTACGGCGCCGATGATCTGCGGCGTGGAGCGAATGGAGTACGCGTCCTGCACACGGCCTTTGACCCGGCCCGCCCAAACGTCACCGCCCTCGAGGCAGCGGGCGATGGCCCGTGCGCTGCGGGCGCTGCCGACGAAGCCGCGCACCTCGTGAAGAAGCGGGTGAAACGGCATGACGTTGCCGCCGAGCGCTTCGATGGAGAGCGCGGCGGCAATTTCCGCGTGTTTCAGCCATTGCTCCATGTCGTGCACTTGCAGGGCCGACGCGGCCGTGAGCACGTTCGAGCCATTGATGACCGCGAGGCCGTCGCGGGCATGCAGTCCAGGAACGGCGATGCCGGCGCGGTCCATGGCCAGGCGACCGGGCAGGCGCTGGCCGCGGTAGAAAGCTTCACCCTCGCCGAGCAAGACGAGCGCAATCTGCGACATGGGCGCGAGATCGCCGCACGCGCCGACGGAGCCGCGGAGGCATACCACCGGCGTTACCCCCGCGTTGAGCATGCTGACCAGGGTCTGCGAGACCTCCAGGCGGCACGCCGAGTGCCCTTTCGCATGCACGTTGATGCGCGCGGCCATGGCGCCGCGAATCACCTCGATGGGCGCTGGGTCGCCGATGCCCGCGGCGTGGGAGCGCACCAGGTTCTCCTGGAAGCGGGCCATCTCCTCGCGGGAGAGCAAGCGCTCCGAGAGGTCGCCAATTCCAGTATTGACGCCGTAAATCACTTTACCGGAGTCGATTTGTGCCTCGAATGTTTCGCGGCAAAGTTTGATTCGTGCGAGCGCTGCCTCGCTCAATTCCACTTCGGCGCCGTCGCGCGCGATGCTCACCAGTTTTTCGGAACAAAGATCGTGGCCGTCGAGTACGAGTTTCATCTTCTCTGCCCTTTCGTCCGCGTTGCGAGTGCCGCGCTATAAATCGTGATGCCGCTGCCCAGGCGGAAGGGACCGCGCGCGCTCCGCCGGCTTCTCGGCCATCGGAGGTGGCGGTACGGGCTCCGGTGACACCGCCGGGGCCGCGGCCGCCGTTGCAACGCCGTCATCGTCTGTCTCGGCCCAACTCAAATTCGAGAGCATCCCGAGGAGGAATCCGGCGGATACGCTGCCACCAAACCAGAGAAACCCTCGAGCCAACTTATGCAGGATTGTCATGGTGCTCACCGAGCTTTCGCGAAGCAGGAGAAAATCTCGCCGAAGACGGGAAAAATATCTGGGCGCTCGCCGATGCGGTTGCGCCGCTGCGCCTCGTTCCACGCGCGCAATTCCTCGGCCGCAAGCGGCGGCCATTCGACGGTCAGCCGATTCGCGCCCTTTCGCAGCTGGCGCGCAGGGATGTGCAGCTTGTGCCGCTTCCACGCATTTCGCGTCGGCAGCTCGTCGAGCGGCTCACCGTTGATCGACACGCGCACCACGGTGCGCGCTGCATTGGAGATGCCCGGAACGCGGCACACGAGTGAGATATCGACGTCGCGCTCCGTGCCAGCGACCAGGGTGAAGCGGCTCACCGGCCAAATCGCCCGAAAGTACGGCAGCGCGCGACGGGTGACGCGCTCGGTTTCGTATTTGAGCCAGGGCACGCCGAATCCCGTATCTTCGACGTACAAGGGCTCCGTCAGGTCTACACCGTTTTCGAGCTCGCGCTCGTAGAATTCGAAATAATCGGCAATCGTCTCTTTACCGTCTGCCCCAACGGCATCGAGGGCGCTGCCAATCGCCTCCATCGTTACGGCATCGACGCCGCCGGCTCCGCGAACGGTCGCATAGTCCATGAACGGATTGTTCGATGGATGAATCGCGCGTTGCGCGGCCCCCCTGATGAGCGAACACGAGATAACGGCACCATTCTTCGCGCGCACGTAATCCGTCACGAAGGGCACGATGGAGGGGGCGAGCTCGCAAGCACTGCGGATCCGCTCGGCGATTTTCGCACCGTCGCTCGGCAGCACCGTGTGCTCGAGGTGCGACGCGTAGATGGCCGTGTAAAAACGAGCAATGGCCTCGACGCGATCGTCGACGGCAATTTGCGCGCTCGAGGCGAGCGCTTTCCAGTCGTCTTTCGCATCGGGAACCTCGCGCTGCGAAATGTTCGTCGCCACCGCGGCCATGGCGACGTTCATCCCGAGTGGCGTCAAGTGGCAATAGTCGACGAACAGCGAGCGAACGTCGACGGGCGAACCGGTGTATTCGGAGAACACCGCCGGCAGATCGATGCACGCGATTTCCGCGTCCGCAGCGGTCTTGCGAATTTGCTCCCGCACGTAAGCAGGCGCCCCAGGAATCACTTGGCAGTAGCTCTCGAAGGCATTGGCATTGGCCAATCCGTCGTCGAAGGCGCGCGCCGCGTCCTCGGCGAGGCCCAGACCGAGCAGCGCCTTGCCTCGAATGCAGTGGGACGTGGAGCATGTCCCCGAATCGAGCGCGATCATGTCGCCTGCCGCGTGCAGCGCGGCTCGCCAATCCTCGCCGGCGAGCGCACGCGTCGCCGCGGCGTGAAGCTCGAACCAACGCGACGTGTTGCCGCCGCCGAGCCAGAGAACGGGTTCGCTGCGCTCCCAGAGAGGATTCACTCCGGGAATGACGAAAACGACCTTCGTTCCGGTGCCCGTGACGAGCTCGCCCAACAGGGACACGGTCATCGACGCGATGTTGCGTATCCGATCTTGGAACGTCTCCAACATGCCGGAAATCCCCTTCCCGGCAATCGTCTCGGCGTACACCGCACGCTCACCGGACTCCCCTTCCCAGTGGAATCCCTGACCGGAGAACCAATTGTTGCCTGCAAACACGACAACGTAGTTCGGCCGTAGCTGGAGCGCCGCAGACGTCACGCTGACGAGCTCCGTCGCGTTCATCGAGTTGCGGGTGAGGTCGAGGACCTCGAACGTCTGCGCCGCTCCACCTACGGTCGAGAGATGCTGCGCGAGCGCCGTGGTCGGCGTGCAGTGCGGCGTGTAGAACATCCCGGCTGCCGCCGACTCACCGATGACACAGACACGGCAAGGATCACCGTCCTGGCGCGGCCGAATCACTTCGCGTTCGAAGCTTGGCTTCCACCAGATGAAATCGTGCCCCTGCATCGGCTCGCGCACGAACGCGGGCTGTCCATCCTCGATCGCCGGCATCCATGGGCCGATGGGCTGCAGGTCACCTTCGTCGTTCGACGGGCGCAGCATCGAAGAAACGTTGCTGAGAATTTCGGACGAGATGTCCCACGGCATAGGCTGCTGCTTGGCGTGTGCGTTCATGGCCGTCCTCCCGGTCTTCAAATGCCGACGATGTTCATGCCATCCACCGTTGGTTGAACGGTGTCCGATGCGCGTTTCGAATCCTGTTCGAGGCCGGTTCCCCCAAGTTGCGAACCACCCGTTCCAGGTTTTTGACCTCGCGCCCCAGCGACGACAGCGTACGCAGCGCCGTGGAGCCGCTCGACTTGGGAAGCAGGTACCTGAGAAATGTCGCCAGCGTTCCGGATGGCCCCAAATCGATGTACATGCAAGGGCCATCGGCTTCGATGGCGGCAACGGCGCGGGAAAACTGAATAGGCTTGGCCGTAACGCCCGCACCGAGCGTTGGCATTGCGCCGCGCATGACGCCCCCCTCCGCGCAGGAAACCACCGGGCACTGCGGCTCCTGCCAGTGCGCCGAGGTCATGAGGGATAGGAACGTCCCCTCCGCTGCGTTCACGAGCGGCGAATGAAATGCATAATTGACGGCGAGGCGCGCGCAGGCGATACCGGCCGTCTTCAACCGTGTCGTGGCCGCCGCGATCGCGTCCGTGGATCCCGACACGACGAAGTGCCGGTCGAAGTGTGTTGCCGCGAGCCACGTATCCGCGAAGAGAGCAGCCTCGCGTTCGAAAAGGTCGGGCGAGGCCATGACGGCGAGCATGCCGCCCCGCGGGCAATTCCGCTCCACGGCCAATGCGTGACCGATGACGACGCGAAGCGCGTCCTCCGCGCCGAGTGCCCCGGCGGTGACGAGCGCGGCGAATTCGCCGAGGCTCGCGCCGAGGACGACGTCGGGAACGATCCCGTCGTACGCCAGACGGCGCGCAAGCGCGACTTCCACCATGAATACCACCGGGTTCGTCTCCGAAAGCCGTGTGACCGAGTCACGTCGATTCGGTCGCAGGAACGCATCGACCATGGATCGCCCGCTGAGCAATTGCGCGTTCGATTCGAGCTCCATGAGCTCATCGCGAAAGACGGAGTCTTCCTCGAATAACCTTCTCCCCATCCCGTGGTACTGGGCCCCTTGGCCGGAAAACATGAATACAACGCGGCGGCCGTTCAGGATTGCCATGGCGCCTCCGTTGCACATCGCTACGCAACGTCGGTGCCACGGCATGCGCGCAGTGCGATCCACACGAACACGCCGCGCCATTTCCACGGCGCGGACGGGATCGTCCGAGAGCCCGGACGCTCCCGTCCACGGGCCATTCTCAGACGTTCGGATGCCCCGCGGCCTCGGTTCGTGAAAGGCATCGCTCGACCACCTTACGATGCACCCCCAGAAGCCGTGCGGCCGCGGTCTTGTTGCCGTCCGACAGCCGCATGGCTTCATCGATCAGCGCGCTGGTCAGGAGCTGCAGTTTGTCCGCGTCCGGCAACCGAAGAACCGCGCGCACCAACCCCGCGAACGATGCGCCTTCCTTCACCTTGCTGCGACCGGCAAAAGCCGCGATGATTTCCGGCGTTACCACCGACTCGGTGAACACTGCGAGCCGATCGACGAGGTTTCGAAGCTGCCGTACGTTGCCGGGCCACGGCGCTTCTCGCAGCACTTCGATCGCCTCGGCCGTGAATTCGAGGGGCCGTGTTTGCTTCCCGTTGAAATGCGCGATGAGCGCCGGAATGTCGTCGCGGCGCTCCTCGAGCGAGGGGACGGTCACCTCGAGAACGTTGAGTCGATAGAACAGGTCTTCGCGGAATCGCCCACGCGCAACACGCTCTTCCAAATCGGCATGGGTCGCGGCGACCACGCGCCCCTCGAACGCGCGCACATGCGAGGCCCCGACGGGTCGAAAGGTATTCGTCTCGAGGACGCGCAGCAGTTTGGCCTGCAGTTCGAGCGGCAGTTCCGCAATCTCGTCGAGGAACAACGTGCCCCCGCCCACCGTCGAGAAAAATCCCTGCTGCTTGCGATCGGCTCCGGTAAATGCACCACGCTCATGACCGAAAAGCTGCGACTCGATGAGCGACTCGGGAAACGCGCCGCAGTTCAGATCCAAGAACGGCTCCTCCGGGTGACTCCCGAGGGCGTGGATGGCCCGAACGGCTAGCTCCTTGCCGGCCCCCGTAGGGCCGGTGATGAGCACGGGCCTGTCCGACACGGAAACGCGCTGCAGAACGTCGCGAAGCCTCTGGATGGCGGCCGACGGCCCGATCAGCGCGTCCATCGGCGAGGGGAAACGCTTCGAGCGAAGCGTGATGACTTCCTTCTCGAGCACCCGTCGACTGCACAAACGACGGAGTATCGGGAGCACCAAGTCGTTGCTGAGCTCTTCCTTGAGGAGGTAGTCGTACGCACCAAAGCGCATGGCTTGACGAACGTCGTGCATGCCGTCGGAACCACTCACGACGATGGGCGTGGCGGCCCGCGCGCGCACATCCCGCACGAGTGCGAGGCCATCGCGATTGTCGGGATCGGCGGCGTCGAGGCGCAGATCGATCAAAGCAATGTCGATACTCTGGCTTTCGAGCAACGCGTGCGCATCATTTTGCGAAGCCGCTTCGAGCACCTCGACATCGGGTAGCTCCCTGGCAATGAAGACGAGCTGACTCCTCGTTACCGAATCGTCATCTACGACGAGTACTCTCATGTTTTTTATCCCGCCTGCTCCGCTGACGCGCTCTGCGGCGCATATCACACGAGCACCAATTGCGTTGCAATATACGCGCCCCATCGCGTTTTGCAGTCGACGGTCATCAAAAAAACGTACGCCGCCCGCAGCCCTTCTTGACCTGCCTGCGAGGGCGGGTCAAACCTCATTTCGACGAGGATTGTCCGGATACGAAGGGTGAACACGACTGGGTCCTGGGGAACTTTGGACCACGCACCGCTTCTCGTCCAAGCAGCCGACATCGTGAACGATCGCACTCTACTTGAACGACTGCCGGTCGGCTTATTTGGGTATTGGGCTTTTGCGTTCCTTTGTTATGACAGGAATTCAAGCCTTCTGATTCTCGTGGTCGCACCCCATCACACCACACAAACGGCCAGCTGATATTTAGGCCGCAAACGATTGCGGCACAACGAACGGACGGTTGCAGGTCCGACGCGCTCCCCGCACGAAATGGGCTCATAATGCTTGCTACCTCGTATTTCGACCGCGACATCGTGGCCGTGCGCCGTCACCGGTGCCTGCCGCCCGAGGTCGCCGACGTGCTGGAGATCCATTGGTCAGGGGAGCTTTCTGCCGCGTGGGAAAAGGCAAACAGGCTCGTC
>Ga0307507_10009218_pt1 | contig 13239 bp, 16 predicted proteins | sample 7_EM_MG_FD_207223 | JGI IMG/M metagenome (GOLD analysis project Ga0307507, IMG submission 207223) | Populus trichocarpa ectomycorrhiza microbial communities from riparian zone in the Pacific Northwest, United States - 7_EM | ecosystem: Host-associated > Plants > Roots > Unclassified | place...
TATTGTTTTCAGAAGCTCAGAAATTATAGGTTTGTTTTTTAATTTCAGCGGCACCTAAATCTACGCTGAAATTTTTAGTTTCGTTTCTGTCTTCAGCGTAGCTGAAATTCTCAACTTCCCCGTGTGACTGGTATAACCACTTACATAATCACCCCGATTCTTATCGATGGCGGTTTAATTATAGGTGGAGGTCTGGGCGAAAAAATTAATTAATTAATTAATTTTCTCGATCTGGTGAGGTAGAAATAATTATTTAATTGAGTTCGGCACATTGGCGAAGTGGTTTAATCGCCTGCAGATTTAGGCGCTCGGTTCAAAGCTCACAAAAGCCAGGCATTTTTGTGCGCTTAATCATTTATTTGTACGAGTTACTTTTGTTTGTTCATGTTTAGGTCAATTCAAACTCAGCTAGCTCTACCTAGCCCTCCACCTATAATTAAACCGCCTTATCGATTGCTCTCCCGAACCGGCCTTTGTAGTCTTCAACGATGACCACGGCCCCGGATTCTGACAAAGTTATTCTTGACAAGTTTTCGTATGCCATATACGATTCTATGCATGAGGTCTGCAAGCGCAGCGTTGAAGCTGCTCTACTCACGGAAATCGTTCGCTCCTCCAAGGAGGTCGATTACATCTACCTCAGTTTGGACAATTGTTCCAATCTCCTTCAACGTGACCCGCAGTTCCGTGCCCTTTTGCTTAGTTGCTGGAAGGCTGGTTCTTTTCAACTGGTGCGGAGATCTGGTGAATCCGCCTTCACTCTCGGCGTGATTTTTTCTGCCTTTGCTCATACTCCTCTAGATGTTCTTAGATCGCCACGCAAACACAAAGATGGACGATTAACGAGTCATGGGCCAGGTAAAACCTAATGTCTGTCGATTAACTCACAGGCAAGTATTGATCCACTATCCCTCGCGGATAAATGTAGATACGGGAATGAATCACGCGATGAGCATCGATAACGTGGCCGTTATCGGTGGAATTTTCAATGACTTCGCTGGAAATCAAATAAACTGTGTGTCGTTGTCAGCGTTCATATTATTGTCTCCCGCTAACCTGCTTTCAATCTACCGCCAATCCAGATAACAACTCTCTAAGTTAGCCCTTACTTCGAATGAATAGAAGAAACACACTTATGTATATCTGCCTAGGTGACCGAAGTCGTGAGATCGAAAAGTTGTTACCTTCACTTGACTTCGATCTAATGCACAAGGATGTGTCGGTGAAGAGGGTTGGCAAGACAGGGGAGTGGCTGCTCAATTGTGATGAATTCCTGCAGTGGGTTGGGGCACCAAATCATCGGATATTGTGGTGTCCTGGAATGCGTGAGTTGTATATTTGAAATGTCTTTTGTTTGTGCTGACATTATGAAAGCTGGAGCTGGAAAGACCGTTCTAGCGTAAGGATCCTCGGAGATTATAGGACCAAATTCTAATAATTCGTATCAGATCTATTGTGATTAACTACCTCCGGATACGGGATAATGGCCGCGCCGCTGTAGGCATCATATATTTCGACTATAAACGACAAAAAGAGCAAATAATACGAGTAGTCCTGGCAAGTCTTTTAAGACAGATTTTTGAGACCCAAATGGAAGCTTCCGTTGTCATTGAAGATTTCTACACACGTTGGTCCGCACGGAACACTCCTCCGACGGAAGCGGATGTTCAAGAAGCCCTTCGTGCTGGCATCTCAAAATGTCACGAGGCCTATATTGTCTTAGATGCATTGGATGAATATCTGACGACCTTCAGTAATGAAGCAATTGAAAACTTACTTGCACGTCTTCTGTCTTTAGGCGATAATGTCAAACTAATGGTAACTTCGCGTGTATTGGGGGCCATGGAAGGGATCTTCTGGAAACTTGAAGCCATCCGCCTGGAGATATTTGCTAGAAACGAGGACATGGGGATATACGTGGAAGATAGAATTGCCAAGGAGCTCCCATTCGCAGCAGATCTGTCAGGACTCATCATTGAGAAAGTTATGCAAGCCGCGGGATCTCGGTACGTGTGACTTCCTGGAGGCAAATAGCATCATCAGCTGATTATTTGGCAGCTTTTTACTGGCACAGCTACACATGGACTCGCTCACAGATCTACTTAACCCGGGAGAAATTCGGGAAGCACTAGGAATGCTGTCTCGAGAAGTTGACCCTGCGTATGAGCGTGTCATGAAGCGTATCAAGACTCAAGGCCAGCGCCGAAAGCTTCTTGCTACAAAGGTACTTTCCTGGATCACCTATGCCCGTCGAGAACTCTCAGTCCAGGAGCTGCAACATGCCCTGGCAGTTGCTCCAGGGCGGTCCGGAGTGGAAGACTACATCTACCCTGAGTCTGTATTGACTGCTGTCTGCGCCGGCTTGGTTGTGATAGACGAAGAAACCCATGTCGTGCGCTTTGTTCGCAAGTCGAATTCATTTAAAATAGTGAAATCACGCTAACGAGTTCACAGATTACACAACGCAAGAATATTTTGAAAGGGTTCGAGAATTGGAATTTCCTCGCGCTGAGATGGACATCGCCAAAGCATGTGTGACGTATCCGTCATTCGATGCATTTGCGATGGATCTTAGCTTTTCAGACCTTCAGCAATACTATCTCTTTGGTTATGCTGCCAAAAATTGGGGCCATCACGGGAGGATGTGGGAAGATGAGATTTTGGAGAATGTCCTTCCATTTCTTCGAAACAACTCTAAAGCTAAATGCGCCAGTGGGCCCTTACTACCTTTGGCTAGATTGGAAAGAGACTACGGTACAGACCGCGGTACTGGCATGCACATTGTGGCAATATTTGGCCTGGCCAAAACATTTGAATGCCTATTGAGATGTGGCACAGAAGCGGATCCGGAGACCACTACAAAGCATAGGACACCACTTTCGTTTGCGGCTGAGGGAGGCCATGAATCCATTGTCCGGACGTTGTTGCAGCGGAATGATGTTCATGCACACTCGAAGGACAATCAACGTCGGACACCACTATTGTTCGCATCATGGAGAGGCCACGAATCCGTCGTCCGAATGTTGTTGCAGCAGGATAATGTCAAGGCAGACTCGAGGGACAAGTATGGTCGGACACCACTCTTACGCGCATCGGAGGGTGGCCACAAATATGTTGTCCAGATGTTGTTGCAGGAGAATGATGTTAAGGCGGACCGGCGGAATGAGTATGGTCGGACACCACTCTCGCTCGCATCGGGGAATGGCCACAAATCCGTCGTCCAGATGTTGTTGCAGAGGGATGACGTTGAGGTAGACTCGAAGGACAATTATGGTCGGACACCACTCTTTTACGCATCGGAGAGAGGCCACGAATCCATTGTCCAAATGCTATTAGAGCAGAAAGCCGTAGAGGAGAACTCGATAGTCAATGAAGGGCGGATTTCACCCTCGTTTTGAAGCACACCTCGCCGAGAAGAACACAAATCCTGACAATATTCGAGAATAGCCACCAACTCCCATTCGCGTATTTACTCTATCTGTTCACTCTCGGCCCAAGCACGTAACCCCGAAATCAAAGTCGCTCCCCGACTGCACCGTGACATCCACTGCAATCTGCGGTCCATCACTGAAAAAAAAAAACAAGTTTTAGTAATAAGCGCCGTTATCTAGTACGAACTTACCTCGTATTGCCTAACTATGGTAGCATGACTCGTCTGATCGCGTCCGACGTCGGATGCTGTCAAACTGGGTCGGACAGGTCGAACCACTACGGCACCTTAGTCGCGTAGGAATATAAGTAGACGAGGACAACGCTCCCCCGCTGAATCTGACACTGAGCCTCATGTAGTTTCCTGAAACAAATTACACCTTTGTCGACTACCTCAGGACAGAATAGGTACTACCCCACTAAACTCTTGTTCAACCCAGTCCGTATTAGTATTAGCCTATTTGCTCCCCTCACTGTACCATGCCAATTAAGTGGTCGTTTGCAGAAAGATATCGCCCAAAAAGCAGCAATCCATTGAACCGTCCCAGCTCGGTAAACGCTCGGCATCATGCTGTGTCAGTGCGATGGATAGGTTTCCCAGTCCACGGCACAGCTGGGCATCTCTTCCGTACCAATTTGTGGTCGCCTTGACTGTCAATGGCTCTGCTCAAACCGGAGTCGGAGTCAGATCGCAGAAGCTCTGGGAAGAGCTTGATGTGAATTCCCGTGTTGATTTGCCACTTATCAACGGTGGTGCACTTTGCACCGATAATGGATTGAGACACCTGGTGCCATGCTGAAGTGGCAAACGAAGGTTTGACTTTTCCGCCGTCGCTGCCGCTAGAGTTGATTTGAGGTCTGTAACGAATGGTCTAAAGAAGGCAGAAATGGATATTGGTAGAGAACTAAACGTCTGGGAATAAAGAACGTACTTGACGACCGGGAGTCCATTTAATTCTTCGAACTCGTATTTCTCTCAAACAGCGACGCTAATAGAGTGGGGTTATAGGTTTTCAGAAGCTCATAGTAAAAGGATACAAACGAAAGCATATACTGGGTTTCAACGCGGGACGTGTCCGAGTCTTCGATGGGTACTGTATAGCAACAAATGAAAGTGTTCGGTCTCTTCCAATACTGTACACGTTTTGGAATGGATAGGAACTACCTCTGGAACGACAGTAGCTCAATAATTAAAAAGTAATGCATATGAGAAAACAGAATGTTTCGCACCAGTGTCCTCGCTCCTTCAGTATGCATAGCACCCACTATCCTCGCATCAGGAGGTCTGTGACACGTCAATAGAGTATTTGCCCTATCTCCGCGCCATTGACAGCCTCGTGTTCATTGCTGTAGCTATGTACTATGCGCCGAACGTTCGAAACGGTGTCTTGCTTGTCGATCAGAAATACTGCCAGTTTACTACCGGTGAGTTTGATATAAGTGAAGATGGCTAACGAGAACGAGACCTACTTGAAGGTCTACATGAAATGTGGTGATCGCGAGACGTGCATCTACTTTGCGTCTAGTTACCTTGTAGCTGCTTTGCAATTCTAGAGAACGAAAAAGCTCTCAAAATTCACACATAAATATCTCACGTCATAAGCTCCTTTGCGTCTTGATTGACCAAGTAATACTACAAAGAGGATCTTCAATTCAACCCGGGATAGTACCCAAGAGAGACTAACGGATGTCTTAGCAAACACACGATATATCATAGGGTCGATGTAGCGATCGGAGATCGCAAGAGTATTTGATCCAAGTCTTGTGCGCAGTTGCCGGGCGATGATGCTTTCAGTATTTCGGAATATGCAGAGTCGTATATAAACGAGATGTATAGATACAGCGGGATGCGGGAGTAAGGAAGAATTGATCAAAAAGACCGAAACCCTAAAAGAAATGAACGATGTTAGCATCGGGAGATAAACGTGATCGACAGCGAATGCACCATATCGTCGTCTGACTCTTCCTTCTCCTATCCACCATACCTGCGCAACGAGGTACCGTGCTAGGAGGGATGGATGGATGGATTGGGATGCGACGTGTCTGATATGGAAAAGGCCTAACCCGTATGCAGCAGAGACTGGAGGGGCGAATTCAGGCGCACGTATAATATGTACAATGAATTAAGCCTGTTAAAAATTCTCGTGAATTGTTACTGGCAGAAGCGACTCTGATGAAGGACATGCTTACCTTGAAGCAGAGAACCTGTCGTCGCCTAAGTTCCCATACGTCCGGGCTCTCTAGCACGTTGGGGTTTTGCCTAGTCAACTGTATCGTCTATGTGGCAAAGAGTGGGGTAAGAACATATATATAGTGCAATAAGTTTCATATAGATGACTAAGTCGTTCAGGTGGACTTACCTAGACGATTGGGCTACCACATCGTGCCAACTGCCTTCTTCGATAGTGTTCCGGGGGCACCGTCAGGCGCCTCAGACAGGTAGCCGGATCAACGTCGTCGTATAGAGTCCTGGGAGACTCCATTTTTCCATCGTTCGCTTTTATACCAACATCGGCCGTGCTCGAACTTGGAAGAATGGCGGTATGCCCAGTATTGTTTCTATCTTCAGCATAATTGAAGTTCAACGAGTTCGATACGACAGAACTGAGGAGTTCGACTGGAGGCGCAGCAATGGGTTCCTTTTGAAAGCACTGCATAAACGCAGCACATCCTTCAAAGATCTTGCGAACAGCATCAATCGCCACATCTTGTTTGTCAACAGGTATCTGAAAGTCGGTAAATCAGTAACAAAAATAAGAGTTTTGCCAACGCCGTCATTACGTACCATATCAAGGATGGTTTTCGGAGCTCTCGACATTACAGTGGGTGAGGTAGTTACGATGCTCAGACTTGTTCACAAAACAAACCGCGAAATCATGTGACCGTTTATTATGTAATTTATTAAATTGTTTCTGCAGACATATTCCTCCCCATCTATTAAGGCGTCACAAATGACTGTTCATATCTTCCTCTAGACAGATAACATGCGATAAAATTTGAAGTATTTAGTGGTGAAAGCGACTACATATGTTATTCAGTAACACCACAACGACTCCCTCACGTTCAAGAGTGAGACGAAAATTCGTTCGAAAAGGCACCCTCGTCTGCGTTGAAGTACTAAGATTTCATGGTCCCGCAGCCATCACTCAAGTGCACAATTCATACGGCTCGATGTAGACGCAATTAATTCTCCTCCCCGGGGCTAATACATTAAAGGTACGTGTTTTCAATTCCAATTCACCATCGCCGTAACATGTTGCAGGCGACAAGAAATCAGCACTGTTCTACCTCGAGCAACACTCGGTGTCCATCCAAGGTAAGCCTCCTATTTATTGCAAATGTCATTGACTTTTATTCTAAGAATGCAATCGCGCCAGCTCGGTATCGAGCTGACTGGATATGATATATAGTGAGGCATTAAACGAGCGGGTTGTACACGTAGCTGTAGTTCAGAAATATGTCTTATATACATGGACAAGGCGACCGGGCGTTGGATGGCATAATATGAGTGGGTTAGCACGATACTACGCTGGGTTAGAAAATCAAGTACAACGGAACACATATACATAAGGCCACCAAAGCACAAAACTCTATCTTCACGAGGTGCAGCAGCAAAATAATCTCTCGACTCTCGTTACTTAGTGCTAATCAAAAAGATCTCAGTTAACAAGTGTCAGATAAGAATGCATTGAATAGACGCACAGTGAAGACGTCGGCCCTGTGCCAAGTTGGATCTGCATTTGTCCCCACGAATGCTTTCACCTTTTCCAAAACCTCTTTTGATGGGTATCGAATAGGTTCTCGATAGTTGGTTGCAAGAATTACAAAATACCCGCACACTTCAGGAGTATCTACGGGAAAGAATTGTCTGGAGTTGTTGGGAAGACCAGTGATAGCCGATAGACGATGTGTCCAATCTATGAAGGTATCCAAAGGATCATTATTGACAGCGGTACCATCTCTTTGGGCAGCACGGAAAATCGACGTCGTGGTTACAAGGTAACCGCAAAGTCTGCGAGCCTCCGCCTTTTTGATTTTGGGTCTGGGAGCACGACGGCGTTTCGTGGATGTAAGCGGATTGTGAAGGATAGTGGCATCGATGTCTGTTGGATTGGAAGAGGTAGTTTCCGACATAGACATCTACTTTGCATCAGCTAGAACGCAGATTGGTAGGCATCCCACAAAACTCACAACTGCGTGTTCAATATTGCTGGGCACTGTGAGGTGGTGGTGGAGGTGTTGGAGGGAGTGCGTTGCGCGCTGATCGAAGAGTCACCCTGCTTGTGTTTGCATGCAAGGGGGCTGTGGTGTTGCGTGAGGAGTAGTCTCCTTCCCATCTGTAATTCTGCGTTCTTTTGTGCGGTGGGAAAATGTGAGCGGAGTTTGAATATTGAATGGCATAGTTCGTCCGGACCGGACACGTGAACACGCACAGTTCATATCAGTGCACAAGCTTACCTTTGACGCCCTCAAATGCCTCCTTACCAATTTTTAAGAGACCTCTACGTCGCCCGCGCCACAGCACTTAGCCGAAACACAAATCCTCGAAACTATGAATTTATTTGGCATCCATTCTGGACTCTTGTGTCAACTCACTTCGCCAAACGGTTCCATCAGAGCGCGATCACTGCCCCCCAATACCCTCTATGGTGCCTCTGGCGCAAGGATGAGGACTTTCCAATGCTCGTCGACAGTGAGGCCGATGGGGTGGACGATGAAGGTATCTCTGGGGATGATGGAAGTACAAGAGACGTCGGGGATGCATATGCAAGCGATCACGAAAGTCCTGATGAATATGCTGGTGACTATGAAAGCCCTGATGACAGTATGGATGACGATAGTGATGTTACTGGGGACGATGGAAGTACAGGAGAGACGGGAGATGCCGAGGATGCACATACTGGTGACCATGAAAGCCCAAACGTCAGCGTTACAATCAGATCTGTAGAAGGCACCATTGATTATGACAGTCGACGACGGATCACAGACTTTGCTATCCTTCTGGAGACTGTTATCAACCACGATTTCCCTTGGGTCGAAGACCAGTGGGAGGATTCTGTAGACGTTATCATGCCGGTACCTGGGCCGGATAAATTCTCCGCAGATATTTCTGAATGGATACTATCTCTAATTGAAATCAAGCCATTGCCGTCTCGATCATTGACCGAGGAAAAGCACAAGGAGATGCGGGCTGCAAAGATGACCCAAGCCCAGCTTGCCCTTCGTATCCAAGTGGGCTCTTTGATACACAAATGTTCAGTTGTCCTCTGATAGATTTCTACAGGCTGCATATTTTTTCACCAGCCGACGCTGGTTGAAGCAAAATGATATTATTCTCATCGCAGGAGTGGGGGACTATTGGCGCTATACTGTCGCATCTCGCACTGCATTCGTGTCTGCTACGTCGGATGATGATGTCTACTGGGAGCCTGATCCTTATGACCAAATAATAGAGGTAGCCCCCTGGAGTGAAGAGGCACAAATCGCTACCCAGGATTCACTTCGTCTAGAGCAGCAGATGGTAGAGTTAGCAAACGCTATGTGGGGACCTGGCTTGGAGAATTTGCTACGACAGGGGTAATAATATGGTGGACTGATCTTGTGCCACAAGTTTTTTTTTTTTTTTGATATGTCATGTCCTAGCTGACGAGCAGTCATGGATTTTAGTGCTGGAAATCATGAATCGAAAACGACCCCTTAGTGTTCTGCATAGCTGCCTATCTATTTTCTATGGGACTACGAGACTGTATTCCTTTTGATTCGTCTAATTTTTCCGCTGGACCGTCTTATCCTCAAGTACTTAAGTACCAGTCATCAGTCCCACCATCCGCTCCAGCGTCCCTGCGTCCATCCGTCGGATCTGATGGACGCACCCTACCGTCATTTATAACATGGGCCCAAGCTACCCATGCACAGTTAATAGGTCAGGGAGATCGAGCTAGACAGAAAGTAATACGTACATGAATGCGACGGAAATGTTGAACGAGTTTTCACCAAATTCGGAGGCGTATTACGTTGACGAAAGCGAGTGTTATTGTAGTAATAGTGGTTACAAACTAGTAACGATGATGTTGAACTAGAATGTAAGTGAGAGGACGATACGGCGCCCTAAATTTTGATGCGGTTAACAACGGCTTCTAAAACTGATAAAGAATGGTAGACTTACAACGAGAGATAATGCAGCGTGAACCTCGTGAAGGTACCTCAAAAATGAGGCATATTGATGATTTCCACGGGCACGGCACGGTGATGCGGCATGAAGTCTCCTGGACAAGGTGTTGGTGCTGGATGGATAGTCGACGAAAGGGAATGGGTTTGATTTGTATGGACCCGAGACGTTTCGATACGAGGGTCCAAGCCTCGTTTCAAAGGCGTTGGTAGTTGATGGTTTTGTGGAGCGTGAGCCCAACACCACAGAGTGGCGGATATAAGCTAGCATTACCGTACTGATAAGGTATCCGTCGGTTCCATCCCGTAGGGCAAGTTATTGCGTTATGGCTATCGATGTGTAGGAGAGTGTGGATTCGTACGCCTAACGAACGAATAATAATGGAATGAGTCGCCACAAACGAGTATGAGGTGGTAGGGCGATTGGCTCACATGCACGTGTACTCGCAGGCAATAAAGAAGGATGGAACAACTGCGTACAATAATCTATGGTAATTAACAGTCAGAACGAACGGGTGATTGGAAGGAGCATGTACAGGTGGCGTTGCAAAATCATGCTCGGTTTCGGCTTGGGTGGATGCGGAAAACTCGGAGTCCTTTACTCTATCAAAGTAAGGAAGGAGCTTGGCGTGGTGGTTGGAAACGAATACCGCAGTAACCGTAAGGCGCGGGAGCGGAGTCTCGTATTGCTATTCGCAGGTAGAATGTTATCGAATGCTAGTGACGTGGCGCGAATTTCGTCTGATAGGATGTCGTAGGTAGACGGAGTCCCGATGAAACGGAAGTCTAAAGACCGAATAACAGTTGCATCAGTCTAGATAAACGAGTTTCAAGAGATCAGGCGTAACTTGGTCGTTATTCCAGAATAAATGTTTTGCTACTCCATGATGAACTGCAATGAGTGCTATCGCCAGAGCCATAGGTGTGGTAGAGAGATGTCGCCGTTCTTGAAGTTGAGACCTTGAGACTTGGTTGTGATCCTCGTATTTGGCCGAGTTTGGCTGCGGCATTGGCTCATTTTCGGACTTCTGAAGGCTTTCGTTGATGATCACTGCATCGTCTGTGGTTCTTCATACTCTCTCAGGCTCGAATGTCTACGGTGACAACGACTAGACCGCATTTCGGGACTTTGCACCCAATGCGCGAACGCTAACCATCCCCATATCGATATCAATCGATCGCAAGGCTTGACGACAATCACGCAACACATAAGGTGGTATCACGTTCGCATCTGTTCTTGTGAGTCTTCTATTTGCGCCCCATTTGAATATCTTATCTTTTTCTAATCTGGTCCCATAGCTTACCCGATCTCTTCCTCGATGTAGTCCCCGCCATATCCGCCGGCTCCGATAGCAGGTGACTTACTAGGATTGATTTGTGTCTGTGGGAAGAAATGAAGGATTGCGAGGACAGGTTGATGAGTGAATTTATAGGGGGTGAGGACGTTAGGATGGGTTGGAATGGGGATTTGGGGCCGCTAGCTGCAGTCGAGAGAGGGTTCAAGGCCAGGGAGGGTATTCATTTCGTGGTGGGCTGAATGGGGTTGAAATCGTGCGGGGGATAGGCTGGTTCGTCTCGTACTACTGGGGGTCGGAGGTATTGATGCTCGCGGTAGCAAGCTCGAATCCGAGGAGAGAGAAGGGCGTAGCGATGGACTTCAGGGGGAGGTGTTATGCATGCTGTGGTTTAAGACGAGCGAGTATTCCGCTATCAGACTTATCCGCCCTATAACATGATCGTTCAGGATCGCCGAAGGGGAAACGGAACCATCATCGCGAACCAGTCAAAAAGCTCTCAGGATGCAAGGTGCCGCCGGGGATGCGTGAGCTATGGGTTCACTGTAGCTTCGAGACCTTTAGGGCAGTGAGTGTTGGTAGTCTTAATCCGATGGATGTAGTAAGTTTTAAGATGAAATAACGTTGAATGCGTTCTAACGTGATGGTAGCAGGACTACCCCCACCAAAGCGACGATCCACACCGATAATGCCTGCTCCACAAATGCCAGCACCCCCGACCCCGCTATCTTTTCCTCCACATTCGACTTATGTCCTCCTCCATTCAGCTCGCCATGGAGAAGTTCGATCGCTTCGGATCCTAATCACTGAATCCTACTTCGCTTTACGACTCGATGGTTCTTCCATTCGAACAGTTGGATGTAACGACATTCCCACTTGATCATTATGCCCAATCCCCTACTCACCGAATACGGTCTCCATCCACGAGCCTCTCTAAACTTGTACCTCCCATCCCAGCGTTCTCTGATGCTCTGGCTTCAACCTGCACTGTGCTAGACGATTACCGGGTACCCTCTCCCGTCGAGGAATCGGCACTATCCTCTACCACTACACCTCCGCCGGATAACATAACCATTAGTTCACATCTCTAGAGGGCATAAATCGGAATTCAACAAATGGCGACGACACCTGTCGAATATCCGCTTCTCCACTTCAACGACAACACCTTGATTCACCAGCCTCGATTCCGCTGTCTCCTTCACCAATTGAAATGCTAGTGTCCCCGCAATTAACCAGGGATCCTCGCTCAACAGCTAATTAAAAGACCACTATATTGCTTTTCTAGCTAATATCATCTGACACTTGAGATAAATAGATCATATACAGGAAAGTAAGGGTTTACTGTTACAGTATTCTAAATATATCTATATTAGCAACAAGTTCCTGCATCGATAAACCAGAGCCTTTTGTCTATGAGAATTAGTATTTCTGTGATTGGCTGATGGCATTTATTCATGATTACACTCAATATAGAATATTGAAATATTACTGTACCTTTTTATAAATAGCTTAGCATTTCTTATCATGGTTTTGATAGTGGACTATTATTCTTTGTTTACCTAGATCTCTGACTATAAATGTCAAAGCCATAGTGGGTAATTCCTGATTTAATATGGCTTCGCTTGGTGAGAGTTGTAATACTTATCTTCTTGACCTAGCCAGAGTCCATAATAAGAGTCATATAAGAATCAGTGACTTTGAAGAACAACCACATCATGACAAGCTTAAACAAGAGTCTTGTTTTTTTTTTTAAAAAAAAAAAAACTCCCCCTGCCAAAAACAAAAATAGGCTATAAAGCATTAAATAAGGTGAATCATGTAAATCTGAGTTCAGAAATAGATTCTCCTTGAAAAATGGGTCCAGATAATACTAGAAACTTGATACTTTTGAGAGGCTGCATGGGGATCACCAGCTTCCCTGACTCGGCGGGTCTTGCATGGAGCGTACTATGAAAACACCATTGTACCAACGGTCCCAGAACTAATCTTCTTTGGACGGTACATTGACGATGTCTTAGGCGTAGTCTGCGCGAACTCTTTAGCTCACGCACTACAGATTGCGTCCCTTATCAAGTATGAGGGCGTCGAACTCACATGGGAAGCGTCAGAATGGAATACCCCATTCCTGGATATGCTCGTGTTTATTCACCCGGTGACAAATCGAATTGAACACAAGCCATTTCGCAAAGCGCGCAACCATTTAGAAAGAATTCCATGGGCATCTCACCATCCACTGGACGTCAAACGAGGCGTCTACGTTGGCGAATGCTCGAGGCTAGCCGTGCTATGTAGCAATAAGAGAAACTACTTAGGGGCAATAAAGGACCTGAACCTCCTTTATGTCATG
>Ga0307507_10009219_pt1 | contig 13235 bp, 15 predicted proteins | sample 7_EM_MG_FD_207223 | JGI IMG/M metagenome (GOLD analysis project Ga0307507, IMG submission 207223) | Populus trichocarpa ectomycorrhiza microbial communities from riparian zone in the Pacific Northwest, United States - 7_EM | ecosystem: Host-associated > Plants > Roots > Unclassified | place...
CACTGACAATTATCTTCATGCTCAACGGAATCTATGTACTTCTCACCAACATAGCAATCCGCGTCCGGTTTTCGGCGTTTGTACCATTGCTACAAAATACGGCTTAGCTCAAGCCGCACACAGTAAAACGAGTGAAACAAACCTTGTGGCCCATTAAACACTCTGTCTTAGAAGTGCGCGCATACCATTTCTCAAAGTCTCCCTCCCCCTACTTGCGTTTCCTCGTCCCGGAAAAGTCAAGTTGGATAATGATGACACGTCCGATATCCTTTGTCTGGTCTTTCCACGCTACTTTCCCCAGAAGCAGGAACCTTTGCAAGGTCGAGTCGGGGAGGGTCATGAGCGCCCTCGCTCGGAATTTGATGCCAATGTCGTATTTTACCCTGTTGGGATAATTAGCATTTGATAAGACAGAGACGAGGAAGGCGGACGTACCATGATTGACCCAGGTCGAGAGAATATCACACGTTGTCCGTCCCGTTCTCGTCATTCACCACCACCAGGATGCTCCCCTTGTCGCCAAACTCGTACTTGTGCATGTTACGTCGGGCCATCTGCCACGTAACACCGGCGTCTGTACTGATAAATGTGTCGCTTTCCTCGTATGGTAAGAGGCTCTCGCCTTCGACCCAACGCCCATGACAAAACCAGGTGCTGGTGATGAGAAGATGCGGCCATAGTTGTGTGGGGTCGTGATGGAGTGGAGGTGGAGTGAACAAAGGTCAGTATCAGCAGGGTCGCATGTGATGCGTTTGCCCTCATCGTCTTGAGATGGGGGGCGAAGCGAGGTCCATGTGCTGCCTATAATTGGTTAGATGAGGAACGGATGGCAGAAACAGAGCAACGTACCATCATTCAAAGTGATCGTTGTCTTCAGCTGCTTCCGTGCCCCTCGCCCCTCGACATCCTTCGCATTTGAAACAACATTGGCAAGGCCCACCCCATCGACGCCGTACAGCTTCTCATAGTCGACGTATTCCATATCGTTCCTGTTCGTGTCCTTCAAGCTCTCAACGAAGAAGGTGCCGTTGGAGTTGCTGACGAACAATGTCCCGATGCTGCTCTCATCTTGAACCACCATGTCGACAGCGAGGGAGTGTGTCGTCGATTCGACCATCGTATATGCATTTTCTCTGAGTTTGGCCGAGGAAGCATGGGAGAACTGCGCCTTTGCCCACCTGCTCGTATCTACAGTGACGTACAGCAACATTTCGCCGTCGTTGGAAGGCGAGAGGTCCTTCAATGCGACGACGGTGTACTTGAAGACGATGGTAAAGGCAATGAAGCCCTTTGTGTTCTTCCCAATGCCGAGGTCCTCGACTTTGCGGTCTTGGTTGAAGAAGTCGGTGCTGGAGAAGAGGCGGCTGAAGGAGAGGGCGTGGGAGCTGTCGACGCTTGAGGTGTCGAAGGCGACACAATAGCTGAGGTTGGAGTCAGCTACATGTTTGAAGTCTTTGCTGCTGTGCGTGCATTGAAAACGCGAGGTTCTGGAGAGGAGCAGTGGGGGCGTGTCGCTGAAAGGTTCTTTGGTGTAATATGTCCAAAATATTATCTTAACTTATGAGTCAGAGAAAGTGATGTTATCTGACATGTACCTTACCTTGGCTGAAAACAAGAGAACAATGCCGAAAAGCTGAGAAAGGCATAGGAAAGGATATTCCACAGTTTTTGTGTCGCATCCGTGCCTCGAAGGACTGAGTGCTGAGTGCTGAGTGCTAAGCTTTAGTTCACGATGTCCGAGACGGAATCGCAATAAACATACCTTGAGAAGGTCCGCTGGATTCATTCCTCTCAATTCTCAACGTCCTGAACGTATCAACCATAGCTCTCCAAAGCAAGGTGCCGCCAATCTTCGAGGCCCGATGCATTCGTCGACTCCAAGTCCAGTGCTAAGTGGGTGGTCTGACTCCGTGAGTTCGACCTGATCATTGAATTGAAAAAAACAAGGTACTTACTTCATGGCCTTTCGCTTGACGAGTTGATGCCGCTCGTCGATGATGTGGGTTCTTGGATACTTTGTTGACGATGGAGGAAAACAAACATCGATCAATATGAATCTGATCAACATCAATGTCGTCCTCGACCATTATCATCATCTCCGCTAACTTTGCTATCCTATTACCTACCCTTATCGTGCCTTGTATCTACACTCAAATTTCTCTTTACATACTGGTTTTGTGCTCAGGGAAGTGTGCTCGACAGTTGCTCGGGTGAGTGTTCAAACTATGGTAAAGCTAACTCGGGGAAGTGAAAGATCATGCATGACGTACAAGCTTTTATGCGGGTAAAGGTTTGAAAGGTTGTTGCATAGGGTACACAAGGAAAAGAGTGGGCAGCAGCAGTACGTATCTACTCCGATTCATTCAACTCCGACTTTTTCGCTAACAACCTCGTCTCTCCGTCAATGAGGCTATGTCGGTTCCCCTGTCCCGCGAACATTTTACCGACGATATCCTGGTCCACGGGTGATTTGGAAACCCTGACCTGATAAACCCATTTGCCCCATCAGCCACCGTTCAAGTGAGATGAGAGATCATACGGTTATGGTACGTGCCCCACATAATCGACTTTTCTTTAGAGCGCCGTTCATTCTGCTGTGCATTTTACAGTTCTCCTCAGTCCCTTTGGGATCAACTCGTGCGTTTCGGGGACATTCACAGATTGAGCCAGATTTTCACAATTCGAGGAGGCGTACGCGTGTGGAGGAGAGGCCAGTCGACTTTTTGTGCTGTTTAGCAGGTACGAGGCATCCACTTTGAGTGACATGACCCTGCTAAAATGCAACTAAAATGCCTTCACCGCCAGAATGTATGTCGAGGATGGTTCACTCGCCCATACCAACTTCCCTAGCGGTCTCGCACGAATGGCGCCCTTTGGTTCCCCTCAGCGCTTTTCACGACGAGTTGATCGATGGACGTTTTGCACTTGACGGGTTCGTGTAGACGCAATAGCCTTTTACGGACATTAGGAATAGGCAGATGAGTACGGTAGGGTGGAATGCAACTGCCACACAAAGCACGCTCTGCCAGATCCATTCCCCGAGCTCAGGTACGAATCACGATATATGCTGATGAAATCTTAGGTTTCGTCTGCCTTGGCATGACATGTCCGCGGAGACGCAATACATGAGTCCCCTCGTTCCGTTCCGTCCCTTTCACGCCCGCCGAGAAGGGTTTGCCTTTCCTTCTTTTGGGTACCAAGTTCAATCTAAATAACGATAGGAAATTTCTTCTTTATGCCGTGCAAACCCATGAAAACTGAGGAGGGCGATAAACTCAACAAAGTATTAGTGAATTATGTATGACTAAACGTAGAAAAATCCACTAAAGTGGGCTTGTGCACGAAATCCCTAACAGTATTGGGGCCCTGGTTCGATGATAATAATTTTAGGGCATCCTCACATTCGGGGATATACTGGGCTGGCTTTTTTCTCGGTAGCTTCCAATATGGCACCCAGTTTGGGTCGTATCGCGGTCGTAAACGACCCACGAGAGAGAAGGAAGGGCGGCCGTTGCATCCAGACTTCCTCACCTGGAATCCTCAGGAAAGCATCAAAAAATTTCAACTCGCTCATGATTTATGACCTGGGAATGGTGAAGCGGCGGTTGAGCGTTGATGATGAAGGTGGAATCTATACTAATACGTTGTGTAAACCGTTTGAAATGCCGCAAACCTGCCCCAAGGAGTTGAGAGACAGTAGCGGATATGGTCATTGCAGCTTCCAATGTGTTCATCAGTCTACTTGATCAATTAGTTGAATTCGTAATCCTAGAAGTCTTTGATATATTACAATAAATGATGTACAAGGTATAAGACTTGTAGAGAAAAAAATAAATAGTCTAAGTACAAAGTTCAAAGCACTAATGATAGCGATAAGCAAAGGTGAAATAGTAGGAAATTGCTAAAGACCTTGAAGGACAGAGGTAATGTGTTGTAACATCCCTTCATCAAGCACACCGCCTTCCAGTAACGTGGAGAGGAACTTATTCTTGTCAACAGTGGGTGGGCGCAACTTTTCAACCAAGGTCGAGAGGGCATTCTCGATTCGAACAGACAGCGAATCAAGAACCAGCATGAGGTCCATGTCAGAGGAGTGATCGCTCATCGGAGGTAAGAGAAGGTCAGGATCGACGTTGAAGATTTCGAATGGTGTCTGACCCTCAGATGATTTATTCTCAGGGCTAACACTCTTGAGGCTAGCTTTGCGGTCAGACGGCGGATGGAAGATACGTCCAGATGCAAGGGCTTCGATTCTGAGGCACAATATGCCCAGTTCACGTGTCTGTGGTGCGCTAAATTGAACGCGTGAGTTAAATGCACTTGTATTTGTGGGCCCCTCTTTCAACTCCTGGCGTCCTTCCAAGCCCGAAGGGTATATGAGCGTCAAGAGCTCTGGCAATTCGAGACCCTTCAGCTTGACTTCACCGACAGTGATGACCTCAACACCTATGCGCTTAAGTGCATCGATCGCTTGCTGCGGTTGAAGTTTGGAGTACTCTGTTTCCGGCTCAGTCTCCAGAATCTTTACATTGATCTCGTGCCTGATCTCTGCACTGCACATAATCTGACCACCCCCGGCACTGCTGTTGATACGAGCAGAACGATTCACCATGGGCCCGAAGTAATCCATTCGATGGGTGATAGGATCCGGCTCACACACGGGCGAACCACAGTGAATACCCATCCGAACGGATAATCCACGAGCAACAAGCTGGCCTCGAGAATCCTCGAGGGGTTTGCCATCTTCGCACTCCAAAAGCTCCAAGGGCCAGGCCTCATGCAATAGCTGAACTTGCACTGTGAGAGCCCACCATACGGCAGCCAGCGCTGTGGAGAACGAACACATAAAGGCGTCACCCTCTGTTTTCACTTCGTATCCACCACAGAACCGGAGTTGGCGACGTAGAAGGTTGTTATGCAACCGCATCGCCGAAGGCATACCCAGATTTGCTTCCCAAAGGTGTGTAGAGTTTCGGATATCCGTAAACACAAGCGCGAGATGGCCAACCGGCGCGGGTATCTCAATATCGAGCCTGGCAATGCTGCGATCAAGAATCTCGTCCTTCTTCCGTGTTCGGTACATCTGGTGGTCAACGATATTATCCAAAGTGGGCTGTCGAGATCGCGACGACTTGAACAAGTCCGCCACCCAAATCACCATGATCATCGTACTCCCGTCCGTCCCATAGCTGATCGCGAAATCACGAAGTTTCTGGGCTGCAATCATGGGATCAGGACGTTCCGTTTTCGCCACAGTGCGAGCAATGTCCACGGCAGTTTGGTGCGAAATGTGATCCCACAGCCCACAGTTGGCCACGATGACGAACTCGTCGAGATCCGTCAGGTCCCATACGCAGATATCAGGGCGTGCGTTAACGACCGGGAGGAGAGAGTAGTAGCCGAATGACCTAGAGACATCCACTTCATCGTTTACAAGTCCAGGCGGTGACACCCATCCCTCAGCTGCACGGATACGATTAGTCTCATTCCTGTCGAACGGATCATGCTTTTTGGAAACACCCTGAGCCACACCCTGTCTTGACACAACTGCCAGTGCATTGCCGACATTGGCGACATACATCGTCTTCTTCACAAAATAAAGCGCAATGCCGGATGCCCCGCTTCTCAGAGTAGCAGAATCCACAAATGTGCTGGTCCCCGTCGTCCCACTAGACTGCGACATCTTGCGATTACTCGAAAACAGCGTGTCGTGCAAGTCCTGGTTCAGCTTTAAGAAGGTACGACGGAGAGCATCCGGAATGACCTCTCCTCGATCAGGGTCCAATGCATCCAACTGCAACAAAAGCTGGCTGACAAAGCGATCGTGAAGGAACTTTGAGAGTCGATTCGCGCTTGACCCTGGGAGGAGGTTCGAAGGCGGCTGCGCTCGACCGAACATGGCGAATATAGCCTCTCCCTTGCGCCCAGGGAACTCATGAACGAGATCGAGCATGTTGAGAGAATCATACCGCCCAAGAGCGTCAGCTATGCCATAAGCCATGTCACAGACGGTAGACGAAGAGGTTCGCACTCGGCGGTCATCATTCTCATCAGGAATGTCAACCGTTGCGTCTGCGCCTGTAGTGGTGATGGTGACATCCATCAAGCCAAGTACGCTGAGCTGCGTGAGGTCTGTAAACCCGGATAGTGTTCGACGGCCCAATGCCGCTGGACTCCCAGTCGAAAAACAGTGATTCGAATAAGAGCTGGAAGGCTCAGCTTTGATTTGTAGACGCTTGTTCCCAGATAAGTTGAGGTACTTGAGGTTCTTGTTGAAGTTCCTGCAAAAAAAAACAAATTTAATCAGACGGATTCACAGTTAACAAAAAAAGCTCACCAATTCCAATCGAATTCCCAATTATTAATGTTATACTTCAACAAGTTACTTCCAACATCCAGATTTGTCAGGTTCTTGACCTTGCACAGCTCTTGCGGTAGCGTCTGCAATTTGTTCCCATTCAAGAAAAGCGTAGAGAGGCATTTCAGCTGAGGAAGATCCTCCGTCGGTATGCTAGCCAACCTATTCCCACTAAGGTACAGTTCTTCTAGCTGTGTCATGTTTCGGAAGAACGAAGGTGGAAGCTCTTGAATCTCATTGAAAGAGAGATTCAGAACCTTCAGCTCCTTGAATATCATCAACGGCTGAAGGACGTCGTCTGTCAACCTATTCTCTCCCAAATACAGCTTCTCAAGCGAATACACAAGAGGCGGAAGGTTCCCCCTGACAGTCAACGAGGTCGTTGACGTCTTCCTCTCAATGGCAGGCACGGAAAGGTTCTTCTCGGCTGCAGGAGGAGGAGGTTCTTGTACGATGCTCACATTCACTGGAGGATCATGCCACGACCCTAGAAAGTTCGACGTCACATTGATCTTCGTGAGACTCGCGCAATTCCAGAGAGTCTGCGGGAGCTCAGTTAAGCTGTTATTATGCGCATTGAGGACTCCCAACTTCTGAAGCCGACCAATCGAAGAAGGGAGTGCGTCGAGCTTGTTGTCCGAAACAGAGAGCGTCTCCAGCCAACCAAGGTCGCCCAGTGTATCAGGAAGAGAGCGAAACGAGTTGTGGGCGAGGTTCAACGTCCGAAGAGTTGATAGACAGCCGAGAGCAACGTCCTCCAATGACGATAGCTTGGCATATGAGAGGTCGAGGGAAGTCAACGGGTACGCCATCACTGGCCTCACCGGGATAAGAGAAACTTGGGTGATATCGTTATGCGACACATTGAGCGTAGCGAGGTGTTTACCAAGCGCAAGATCCAGACCATGAATAGAATTATGATCTGCGCTCAGTTGATTCAACTGGGGCAGCGCGCAAACGATGGTTAGGTCCGAAACCTGATTTCGCCTACAATCAAGAATGCGCAGGTGCTTCAATTCAGCTAATTCCCTGGGGAATTTAACGACGTGGTTCCCAACGATGATGAGCCGCTCAAGGTTTTCAAGCTGGCCAATCTCCTCAGGTATATCTGAGATCATGTTAAATGAGATATCGAGTTCGCGAAGGTTTTCGAGCTGGGTGACGAGGATGGGGAGTGTCTGGAATTTGTTGTTGGATAGGTTGAGTGTGACGAGGGAGAAGAGGCGGGGGAAATGCCATGGAAGCTTTTCTATCCGGTTGTTCTGGAGATATAGTGTTGAAAGGCCGGGAATTTGCTCTAGATAAGCGTCTTCGAGGTCTCCAAGACGATTTGACGAGAGGTCGAGATGATAGAGCGTTGTTGAATGTCGTACGCTGTGGGGAACTTTCTTCATTGCCATGTTCGATAGGCGGAGTTCCTGCAGGACAGAACATGATTGGATAAAGTCTAGAGGGATTTCAAGCATGGGGTTTCGCGAGAGTTTGAGGGATACAATTAAATGTGCATGCTGATGAAGAATGACGGGGATCGTCCGCAAACTTCGACCAGTCAGGTCAATAAAGTCGAAATTGTCGTTGAAGTTGAGTTCTTCCTCCTGGTGAATGGATAAGGACATTGTTGAGGTTTGTTTGAAAAGATGTACGTACTGCAGGACCAAGAAGCTGGCTTTTATAGACAAACTTCAAGAGGAAAGATAGTCCTTCTCTGCCCAACAGCTCCAGTCCATCAACAGGGTCATATCCAGCTTGTTCCAACCGCCGCCTAACTATATCCCCTGGCTTTTCAGTTTGCGCGAGTATTCGCTCTAGATATGCGGTGAGCACGGGGAGAAGCAAGAAGACGAGGGAAAAAAAGGGAACACACCTCCCCCTCGTTCCTTCAAATACAAACGATGTTGCACCCGATCATCCCCAAGTAGAAGTTTCTTGTTGAGAGCTGGTGTTAACGCCGCGACAGTCACATTGAAGGGAATCGAGACGAAATGGTAGGTATTGTTAGCGTGATAAATCCGAATCCGATACGGCTGTTCCGATATTATCGACAACCTCTGCTGCTGCTTGACTTGTTTTCGTTTCCGGTGCTGCTTCGGCCCTCCATCTCCGTTCATGGCACATCCCTTCCCTTTGCCTCCAACAACAGTCTCATCCGAGCTCGACTCCGCCGCATCCGGGTCCCCCCCTCTTCTTTCTCCACTGCCCAACTCTCCGGTGGAGTCCACGTTGGGCTGCCTGGCCCATCCCCATTAAGATTTGGCATTGATGAATTTGGTATCTGGTTGAACCCGGGGAGTATCACGGTCTTTGGTGAGACTTTGTGGTAATCCATAGGTATTATTGCTTTACGCTTGTCAGTGGTGGAGGTTGGTATGAATGGGTTGGTGAAATCCAGGGAAGGGTCAGATGAAGGGCCTGGATCCGACGGGAGGTCGCCATTCGTGCCCGACTCGCCAGCACTTGGTAGACCGACCTTGCGAAAATCAACGATGCCTTCCATTTTATCGATGTCTGTGTCAAGCATGTGTCGGTGCTCGTCGTCTTTTGGTGGTGGTGATCGGGGCTCGATACCCTGGGACGGTTTCTTCTTCTTGTCGTGTTTTTCCCATTTCTGGGTTGAAGCAACGGAGGCGAGAGAAAGGGTGGAAGGGGCTGTGCCGACATTGAGGAAGGAGACATATGCGTCTGAGGGAGGTGGTGCAGGGGGACGGAGTGAAGGATGTTCTGACCCGGAACCATTACGCTCAACAACCAGTTGAGGTTTGCTCGACTTGTTCCTCAGCCTCGAAAATACGTTGGTCAACGATGACTTTTTGCCAGAGTCAGTTGAGGAGGAGCTGCTGTTGAATGTTATGCGGGAGTCGTCGTCTGCTGAGCGTAGACTGGATGTGTCGGTTATGCTAGGATTACTCTGCGACAATTCTGAAGGGCGATTTCCACGAAGAAGGCTGGATGCGCTGCCTTGTCGTAGTGGTATGAGGAAGGTCAGAGATGTGTTTGAGGTTAGTCCAAAGGGGCAGGATGGTGGGGATTTTGGTGGAGGTGTTTTCTGTAAAAAAAATGAGGTTAATACAATAAAAAGCTTTGTGTATGGATGAAGACGGACTGGGACATCCACAGCTTTTGTCAAATCCTCCTTAACTGGCGCTAACAATACCTGTGCCAAATGGCTCATGCCATTGCCGTCGACGGCGTCCTCAGTAAACCTGACGCTGACATCGCTCTTCGTCGCGTCTCGTCGTCGCATTTTCGTGTATGTTGTCAAAAGCTGAAGAACAAAGTCGTGACCTGAGCCGGTGTTCAAACTGTACACCGCACATTTAGGCACAATTTGAAATTGGCCATCTTCGTCTCGATCCTCGATCATTCCAAATCCCAATCTTCCCTCGCTTTCTCGATTAGTTTCTCTAAAGAAAGCCACAACAATGTCTGTTCCTTCTCCCTGAAAAGTTGGTGTTGGGGTGTTCCAAAATTTCATGTCATTAGTAGAATCTCCCGATTCAGACGCTCGGTCTAGCCGCATTGGTCTCAGAGATGAACTCGTCGGCAAGTTTGTGTTCGACGATGATCGAGTATTCAAACGGTTAGCTTTGGACCGTTTGTCTCCTGAATTTGTTGAAAAGTGTGCACATGCATTCGAAACGGATCAAGACTTGCTTGATGCCAAACGCGAAGTTGATAAAGTAGTTGCTGCGGCGATCGGCAAGCCCATTGAAGAGCTGGAGGCAGATGAGGACATTCAAGATTCCTTTGGGATACGGAAAGTGAAGAAGAAGGTTGAGGAAAAGAAGATGTATAAACCCTTCGTATGTTATCAATCATTAATGCATTAACGTTGAATATTAAATGCTACTCGGAATAGGCAGCTCTGCAAGAGAAGAAGCAACGGCATGCGCCTGGTAACCAAAACTCACTTTTCTCTCAAGTGCTTCACGAAGCCTTTGAGCCCTCGTTACTCACATATCAGCTTGCGTGCGGATTTCGGACGACACTGTTGATGGGCTCGAGGTAGTCGCATCCAAGGAGGATACATAGGTTGATAAACTCGGAATGGTGGTTAGCGTACGAAGAAAAATGAATAGAAAGGAAGCTACTTGGCTCATGTTCATATCAAGCCCTTCGAGGGCCTCCTTGTCTTGTTCATAACGAAACTTGAAGCTGTATGGGGTGCGAACGCCAGACCCATAAAACCAAGTATGAAAAATAACCTACTGTCCATCGGATAATAATGTGTAGAAGTTGCATTCCAAGAGATCAGTTGTTATGACTGTACATGCCTGCGTGCCTGGTGGCCCTAACACGCGCTTCATGGATTCGCAGGAAAGAAGTTGGTTCAGGACTTGAATGTGTGATGAGACATACGATGACCTAGAGATAAAAAATGGTCAGAGTCCCTTGATAAATCAGTGGGAGAGCGTACTGTGGATGCCTCGAGGTTGACTGCGCTTAAGCACAAACAAGCCCTCCCCAAACCCTTGCAATTCCGGGGAACAAAAGCGCTTTATCAGAGTGAGTTGCCGTCAAAGAGATGCCTTAGAAGCCACTCACCTTCCCTGCCTTGCACCATCTGGCTTGACCACGTCCCCCACGATTGGATTGGTACAGCAGGATCGCTCTTGCGTTTTTGCTCTGATCTTTCATTATGTGGTTACTGCCAGTTGTTGAGGTATGTACAGTGGTGTCCGTTGAAGTGCAGTAGGGTGAGGCGCGCTCGTTGCTTCAGGTCTGGGGTACTCGCAACAGTTTCCGAGGTACATCCGCGCGTTTTCGTTTTGTTCTCCACCCGTTTCGATTACTTATAAAGGAGGCGAACACACTTACGGTGCCAAATCCTCTGTTAGTCAATAACTTCCGAATCCGAGAACGTTGAACATTGCGAACATGACCCCCCAAAATGATCACGAGGGAAAGTGCGGTGTTTGGCACATAGATGGTGATGATGGCGCGATATCAGTGAATATAATCAAAGTGAATTATGAATTGGGTTTAACGTCCGAAGAGTTGACAGACAGCCGAGAGCAACATCCTCCAATGACGATAGCTTGGCATATGAGAGGTCCAGGGATGTCAACGGGTACGCTATCACTTGCCCCACCGGGATAAGAGAAACATGGGTGATATCGTTATGCGACACATCGAGCATAGTGAGATCATCAACACCAGCCTCTGTGCTTATAAATGTGTCGTGTGTCGCATTCCAAGAAGATGCAGCCATAGTTGTGTGCTGAAAGCTTTCTTGGTGGCGTGCAAGCAATTCCAATCGCTCTGATGTTCCGGTGGGTTGCATAAGTCCTGAATAAACTTGAAATTGTATGTATGGGGCGTGGTGTGTCATCCAAATCCAAATCCAAAGTCAGCGCCCGCCGTGAAAAGAAAGGGACAAGCATACCAACTAGGGTTCTGTCCTTCCATTTAGACAAAGAAAATGAGAAAAGAATGTCTCATCGAAGGGTAGATAAGATACTGACCTTTCAAAGGAAGGACGTGCAAGAGAATGTCAACACTGCCCGTAATGACTGCAAATCGTTTGGAGTAAACCTGCTCAATGCGATCGGCCTTCATCTTCCAATGGCCCAATCCTTGTGGAGCGTGTGGGTTCGAGATGACCTTGGCCAGTGACCCAGGTACGACCGTCATCTTCTCGTACTTGAACAACGAATCAGAGACCGCCACAACCAATCCTTCTTGCAGGAACGGCCAACCCACGAACGTCCATTCGCCAATCATCTTGGAAGCTACTTCTTCCGTCTTCATCCCCTCATACGGGTTTCGTATATGCACAACCATCGATTTGTTCTGGCTTTCCGAACCATGGACGTTCACACCATGGTATCCCGGCAGCGCCACGTGTGGAAGTGTTTTGAGGGATGGAAATCCAGCGAGAGCTTCTGTACCGAGGAATACCCCGTCGCAAAGGCCGGGAATGAGATGCAGCCCATCAAGAGTCGGGAGGTCGAACGGCTCCATCTTGCACGTGCATCGATAGAGAGGGGGGAAGAATCCGGGCAGAGATGAAGGATAAAGAGTGGGCTCGCCAGGGTTGAAACCGAACTTCGTGCTCGAGCCCCAAGTGTTCCGTTTTCTCTCCTCGGGGGTGAGACGATGATCACGAGCTGAGATTGAAAATATACATTAGTGTCACAAGACCATACTTTGGCAAGAAGCGTACCAGCCATTGCCTTCAGCAGCCTCTCTTCATCGATGAATGGGATTTTGACAATTGCCTCCCAGTCTTGCTTTTTCCTGTTGAAGAATTGGCGAATTTGGGACATACATGAGATCCTTCGGAGAACCGTCAGCTGACAATCATATCCGAAGGCAGTTAGCTACCTGATAACCTAGCGGGATGTGATCCATGCTAGCAACGGGAAATACGCCCATAAGCTGCTGGTACGGCTTGAATGGCGTTCCGAGCTGAAAGTCAAAAGACATTTCATCAACTCCCGCAAATCTGTACTTGGTAACATGAGCAACATCCAACATCCAAACTGAGGACACAAACCTGAAATTCGAGGAGCGTAATGATAGTTATAGACCATCCCCACGATGCGACTCCACTGTAATAATAATGCATGACCCACTGCAGGCCTTCAACGTATCGGTAGATCAAATCACCCATTTCAGTCGGGTCGTGGTAAGATATCTCTAGTTTCCCCTGCGATGGTGTCTTGTCAGCCCAACTTGACTTCAAAACAACAAAAGGATCCCAACCTTATAATAACCCCGCTTCCACTCATCAATCTTCTCTTTCATAGACCGCTCATCGGAGGTCCCATCAGCATCAACATCCTCAACAGGCGCCTTCTCATACTTCTTAAGCACACGATCAACGGCTGCTTGCTCTCCTCGTCTTCGCCCTCATCCTCGTCTTCCCACTCACTAT
>Ga0307507_10009220_pt1 | contig 13235 bp, 9 predicted proteins | sample 7_EM_MG_FD_207223 | JGI IMG/M metagenome (GOLD analysis project Ga0307507, IMG submission 207223) | Populus trichocarpa ectomycorrhiza microbial communities from riparian zone in the Pacific Northwest, United States - 7_EM | ecosystem: Host-associated > Plants > Roots > Unclassified | place...
CCGATCGCGCCCGGCTGCGGCAGCTTCAGCTTCGCCGCGAAAGCGCCGATGCCGTCGGCGGTCATCGGCACGGTCACCGCTTCGCGCAGTTCATCGTCGTCGCCGACCTTGCCGACCACCGCCTGGATGTCCACCTCGGACGGGTCCAGCCCGGCCAGGTCGATCCGCGCGCGGATGGTCACTTCGGCGCCCACGACGAGGGGCTCGGCCTGGTCGACCAGGAGCTCGGAGTCGAAAATCCGGACCCGCGGCCAGGAAACGTCGAGCTTGGTCCGGTAATCGGCCAGGGACAGCGCGCCGCGATAGCCGTCTCCGGTGGCCGTGGCGACCATCCTCGACGCCGGGAGATAGCCGGATTCGACGTATTCGCGGACCATCCGCGACGCCTGCACGCGCGGCCCGAGCGTCTCCAGCGTGTGCCACACCATCGACAGCCAGCCCGTGGGCACGCCGTCGGTGCCGCGGTCGTAGAACAGCGGCGCGATCTGCTGGCCGAGCAGGTCATAGAGCGCCGCGGCCTCGAGGTCGTCGCGGCGCAGCGGATCCGCGACACCGTCGGCGGTGGGGATCGCCCAGCCGTTGCTCCCGTCGTAGCACTCGTCCCACCAGCCGTCGCGGATGGAGAGGTTGAGCCCGCCGTTGAGCGCCGACTTCATCCCCGACGTCCCGCACGCCTCCAGGGGCCGCACCGGGTTGTTCAGCCAGACGTCGCAGCCGCGGTAGAGATAGCGCGCCATCGACATGCCGTAGTCGGGCAGGAAAACGATCCGGTGCCGGACCTCCGGGTCGTCGACGAACCGGACGATCTGCTGGATCAGCTGCTTGCCGCCCTCGTCGGCCGGGTGCGATTTCCCGGCGACGACCACCTGGATCGGCCGCCGCTCGTCGAGGAGTAGTGCGCGAAGCCGGTCCTGGTCCCGGAGCATCAGCGTGAGCCGCTTGTAGGTGGGCACGCGGCGGGCGAAGCCGACGGTCAGGACGTCCGGGTCGAAAACCCCGTCGACCCAGCCGAGCTCCAGCGGGGACGCGCCGCGCTGAAGCCAGGCCGCGCGCACTCGTCGCCGGACTTCGGCCACGAGCTTTTCGCGCAATTCGCGACGAAGGTCCCACAACGCGGCGTCGGAAACGCCGTCGCGCAGGGGCTTGTCGCCGGTTTCGAGACCCCATTCACGGCCGAGCAGCGTGCTCAGCTCGCGCGCCACCCAGGTCGGGCCGTGCACACCGTTCGTCACCGACGAGATCGGCACCTCGTCCTCGTCGAATCCCGGCCACAGGCGCGAGAACATCCGGCGGGTGACCCGGCCATGGAGCTGGGACACGCCGTTCGCGCGCTGCGCCAGCCGCAGGCCGAGGTGCGCCATGTTGAACAGGCCGGGGTTGTCCTCGGCGCCGAGCGCGAGCACGCGCCGCGGGTCGATATCCGGGACCAGGCGGCCGTCGCCGAAATAGCGCTGCACGAGATCCACCGGGAACCGGTCGATGCCCGCGCTGACCGGCGTGTGTGTCGTGAAAAGCGTCCCGGCGCGGACGGCGGGCAGTGCCTCGTCGAAACCCAGCCCGTCGGCCTGGACGATCTCGCGGGCCCGCTCCAGCCCGAGGAACCCGGCGTGTCCCTCGTTCGTGTGGAACACGTGCGGCTGCGGGTGGCCGGTCAGCTCGCAGAACTTCCGGACCGCGCGGAAGCCGCCGATCCCGGCCAGGATCTCCTGCCGGAACCGGTGGTCGGCGTCGCCGCCGTAGAGCCGGTCGGTGACCGCACGCAGGTCGTCGTCGTTGGCCTCGGTGTCGGTGTCGAGCAGCAGCAGCGGGATCCGGCCGACCTGGGCCTGCCAGATCTGCGCGCACAGCTCGCGCCCGCCCGGCATGGCGACGCCGACGAGCACCGGCCGTCCGCCCGCAGTGAGCAGTTCGAGCGGGAACGCGTTCGGGTCGATCACCGGGTAGTGCTCGACCTGCCAGCCGTCGAGCGAGAGCGACTGGCGGAAGTAGCCGTTGCGGTAGAGCAGGCCGACGCCGACCATCGGCACGCCCAGGTCGGAGGCCGCCTTGAGGTGGTCGCCGGCCAGCACGCCGAGGCCGCCCGAATAGTTCGGGAGCGCCTCGGTCACGCCGAACTCCATGGAGAAGTAGGCGATCGCCCGCGGCAGGTCGTCGTCGCGCCCCTGGTACCAGCGCGGCTCGGTCAGGTAGCGCTCGAGATCGGCCGTCGCCGCGCGTGCGCGCGTGAGGAAGTCGTCATCGACCGCGAGCTCTTCGAGCCGCTTCGGCGGCAACGCGGTGAGCATCCGGAGCGGGTCACGGAGCTCGTTGAACAGCTCCGCGTCCATCGACGCGAACAGGTCCCTGGTCGGCGGATGCCAGGTCCAGCGGAGGTTGGTGGCCAGTGCGCCCAGCCCGGCCAGCGGCTCGGGCAGGCTGGCACGGACGGTGAACCGTCGGACTGCACGCATGGTCAGCGACGATATCGGGCCGGCGACGGTCTCGCGCAGGAGCCGGGCGCGAGTTCAGGGATAACGTGCGCGGCTGTCGGTGGCGCTGGGTATGGTGCGGGCTTGACTGGGCCGTTCGGACCAGATTCCCGTTTTTCCGGACCCACACGAGGAGCGAGCGCAGATGATCGCAGGGGGAGGGCGGGGCCTTCGCCGTCCGGTCCTGATCACCGTCCTTGCCGTGGCCGTCGGCCTGGCCGGCGTCGCGTGCAGCAGCAAAAAGGGCAGCGGCTCGGGCAGCCAGGCGCAGTCGGTCGCCGCGAACAACGTCGCCGGTCTGCCGATCACGCACGGCGACAGCGGGCTCAAGCCGGGAGCGCCTTCGGCGGACCTCCAGGTCAAGGGCGACGCGGGCACCGAGGACGACAAGCTCGCCGAAGCGTCGATCGCCGACGTGCAGGCGTACTGGAAGGACCAGCTCCCGGCGGACTTCAGCATGACGTTCAAGCCGGTCGAGCTGTTCTACTCCTACGACTCGAAGGGCGCCGACCAGAAGATCGGCTGCGAGCAGAACGGCAAGGGCCAGTACAACGCCTTCTACTGCAGCACTGACGACTCGATCTCGTGGGACCGCGGCGGCCTGCTGCCCGATCTGCGCGAGTCCCAGGGCCCCATCACCGTGGTCGCCGTGCTCGCGCACGAGTTCGGCCACGCGATCCAGTTCCGGCTGGGCGACAAGGCCGGGATGGGCAAGAACGTCCCCACCATCGTCAAGGAGCAGCAGGCGGACTGCTTCGCCGGGTCGTACTTCCGGTGGGTCGCCGAGGGCAAGAGCCAGTACATCACCCTCAGCACCGCCGAAGGCCTGAACGCGGTGATCGTCGCGTTGCTGCACCTGCGTGACGACGTCGGCAGCTCCGCCACCAAGCAGGGCGCGCACGGCTCCGGCTTCGACCGCACCTACGCGCTGCGCACGGGTTTCGAAAAGGGCCCGAAGGAATGCGCGGCCATGAACATGGACAACATCAGCGCGCGGGTCACCGAAAAGGCGCTGCTCAAGGGCGACGCGACGACGTCCAAGGGCGACACGAAGGTCAACGAGTCTTCCGTGGGCGAGCTCAAGAAGAGCCTCGACGAGGCGTTCAAGGGCGTGGGCGCGCAGGCTCCGGAGGTCAAGGACAACGGCGGCCAGTGCTCCGGCGGCGACAAGAGCACGCCCCCAGCGTCCTATTGCCAGGGCGACAACACGATCAGCATCGACATGTCGACTTTGGCGACCATGGCACAGCCGATCGACCACGAAGCCGAGGTGACCGGCAAGAAGCAGGCCGGACGCGGTGACTTCGCGGCGTTCGGCGAGATCGCATCCCGGTACGCACTCGCCATGCAGAAGGGGGCCGGCGCGTCGGTCGACGGCCCGAACACCGGCCTGCGGACCGCGTGCCTGGTCGGCGCCTGGGCGCAGTTCGCGAGCAGCTCGCAGAAGACCGGCAGCGCGGAGCTGCGCCTGTCCCCCGGCGACCTCGACGAGGCCATCGGCGAAATGCTCGAGGAGAACAGCGTCATCGCCGCGGACGTCAACGGCGAAGCGCCCACGGTCGGCTTCGACCGGGTTTCGGCGATGCAGGAGGGCTACCTCCAGGGCTCTTCGGTCTGCTCGAAGTCCTACCCCTGATGCGCCGCTAGACGGCTAAACGGTGAAGGCCCCCTTACCGACGTAAGGGGGCCTTCACCGTTTACGGCTCAGAACAGGGCGCTCGCCAGGTCGCGGCGAGCCTTCATGACCCGCTCGTCGATCGGGTCGAACAGGTCGAACAAGGCGACCAAATGCTCACGGACCTGGTTGCGCTCGTCGCCGGCAGTCCGGCGCACCGTGTCGACCAGCCGGGTGAAACCGGCTTCGACCTGCTGCTCGGCGATCTCCAGGTCGGCCGCGGCCAGCTGGGCTGCGACATCGGTGGGGTCGGCGTCGGCCTTGGCACGGGCGTCGGGGTCGGCGGCCTCCGCGCGGGCGGTGAACTTCACCTGGGCCAGCGCGTTCTTGGCCAGTTCGTTGGCCGGCTCGACGTCCAGGATCCGCTCGTAGGCGGCCTGCGCGGCGGCGAAGTCGCCCCGCTCGAAGGCCTCTTCGGCCTCGACGAAGCGGGGGTCCTCGGGCTCCTCGACCGGTTCGCCGCCGCCGTTCTGCTCGGCCTCGCGGATCGCGGGCAGCTTGTCGCGCAGGGCGTCCAGCAGCGCGTTGATCCACTTGCGGATCTCCGGCTCCGGGAGCGCGCCGGAGAACGCGTCGACGGGCTGGCCGCCGCCGATGGCGACGATGGTCGGGATCGACTGCGCGCCGAAGAGCTGCGCAATGCGCGGGTTGGCGTCGACGTCGACCTTGGCCACGACCCAGGCGCCGCCGGACTCGGCGGCCATCCGCTCCAGCACCGGGGACAGCTGCTTGCACGGGCCGCACCATTCGGCCCACAGGTCGACGATCACCAGCTGGCGCAGGGACCGTTCCACGACCTCGGTCTGGAAAGTGGCCTCGGTGACATCGATCACCGCATCGCCGGAGGGGGCTGCGCCCGCGCCTTCGCCGGGCGATGCCGGTTCGCCGCCGGCGGGCGGGGCCGCCGGCGGCCTGCGCGCCGCGTCGGCACGGGCCTTGAGCGCGGAAAGGTCGACCGCGCCGGACAGGGCGGCGGACATCGCCGCTGACTTCGCTGCAGATCCGCGTGGGTGTGTCACGGTTCCATCCTGGCACGCATCCCGGACCGATTCACCGGGTGCCCGGGGAGTCCGCTTGGCAGGACCGCGGCGGTCCGGCAGGCTCGTGCGGGCCGACGAACAGGAGCAGGGCAGATGCTGAGCCGCCGCAACACGAAGGTCGGCGTGGCGATCCTCGCCGCCCTGGTGTGGGTGGGGGCGATCACGCTGCTCATCGCCCACGAGCCGGACCCGGGCGCTGCCACCCCGCGCGAACTGCGCGAACGGCTCGCCACCGCGCTCATCGCGCACGACTCGGACGCGCTCGGCGAACTGCTGAACTACCCCGGCTCCGGCGCGAGCGACTTCGCGAAGGACTACGTCGCCGTGTTGTCCGACAACGGCGTCCACGACCTGGCAGTGCGGCTCGCACCGGATGAGCAGGCACCGCGGACGGCCACCGTGACCGGAGTGCTCGGCAACGGCGCGCAGTTCACCTACCTGCTGGCAGTGACGAGCGACAAGGGCCGCTGGACGGTCGCCTTCACCCCACCGCTCCCCTGAGCCGGCGGTTCACTCGCCGCGCAGGCGGGCCTCCACCCGCTCCACCTTGGCCTCAAGCTGGCCCTCCCAGCCTGGCCGAATATCCGCCTTGAGCACCAGCCCGACCCGCGCCGAGCCCTCCCCGGCGGCCTCCACGGCGTGTTTCACGACGGCCATGACCTCGTCCCACTCGCCCTCGATGTTGGTGAACATCGCATTGGTCGAATGGGGCAGCCCCGACTCGCGGACCACCTTCACCGCGCGGGACACGGCCTCGCTGACCCCGCCGTCGGGATCACCGCCGGACGGGCTGACACTGAACGCGACGATCATGTTCCGGTCCTCTCCGTAAAGACTTTCCGCCGGTCGTGCGGACACCGAGGGGTACCCGCTGGTAACTTCGAGCATCATGAACCGTCCGCTGCCGTTCGACCCGATCGCCCGCGCGGCGCAGCTGTGGGAGGCCCGGATCGGGCCCTCCGGCACCATGGCCGCGGTCACCGGCGTGATGCGGGTCCAGCAGATCATCCAGTCCGCGGTGGACGGTGCGCTCAAGCCGCACGGCCTGACCTTCGCCCGCTACGAGGCGCTGGTCCTGCTCACCTTCGCCCGCAGCACCAGCCTGCCGATGCGGGTGATGGGCGAACGGCTCCAGCTGCACCCCACCAGTGTCACCAACATAGTCGACCGGCTGGAGCGCGACCGGCTCGTCAAGCGCGTACCGCATCCGACCGATCGCCGGACGACGCTCATCGAGATCACCGACGAGGGCCGCAGACGCCGGGAAGCCGCCACCGAAGCGGTCACCGCGATCGATTTCGGGCTCAGCGGGCTGACCGAGCGTCAAACCGACCAGCTCACCGACCTGCTGACCAAGGTTCGCCGGTCCGCGGGCGACTTCACCGAGTGAGCGGACGACTCCACACCGTCCACACCGGACAGCGAAAAGGCCCGCGCGAGAAGCTCGCGCGGGCCTTTTGCCGAGCAGGGGGCGATCAGGCCGCCACGGCCTCCGGGGTTCGCACCTGGAACAGCCCGACGCCGCCGTGGGACAGGCGCTCGGGGCCGTCAAGCTTGCCGTTGCGCAGCGCCCACTTCTCGAACAGCCACGTGAACAGCGGCGGGATGCTCGCGAGCAGCGCGTAGACCAGTGTCTTCGGGCGCCAGCCGAGCGGCTTCGCGACGGACAGAGAGACCAGCACGTACAGGACGAAGATCATGCCGTGGACCATCCCGAGGACGGGCACGCCACCCTCGCCGGAGGAGTGCACGACGTACTTCAGGAACATCCCGATCAGCAAACCGGCCCAGGAAAGGGCTTCGGCAACTGCGGCCACGCGGAACACTAGAGCGGCCTTGCTGGACACTTCATCCTCCTGTGGGGTCTCACCACGCTGGTAACACAGAAAAGCCGCCCGACCACACCGTCCCAGGCGGACTGCCTCGGACGTCAACAGCGTTGTCGGACGTGCTGATACCAGTGTGAGGCGTGACGGCGCTCACCGGAACACCGGGGCCCGTGATGATGCTCACGAAGGGGGGCCCTGTGGTATGGACCACTGTCGGAAATGGCTCCAAGGCATCCACTGTCCACACTAGACACATCACACGCCGAAGGGCGCCTTCGGCGAGTTCGCCGAAGGCGCCCTTCGAGGAGGAACGTCAGCCGACCGCGATGCCGAACACGTGCATCTGGCCGCCCGCGACCGACGACGGGAGCGTCACGCTCGCCACCGTCTTGCCCGCCGCGAGAGCGATGGGCGCGGTCGTGAAGATCATCGTGCCGACCGCCTGGTTGCCACCGCCCGTCGAATTCCGGTAGCTCGTCGTCAGCGCGATCTTGTTGCCGAACGCGGGCTGGTTGGCCCCGCCGCCGAGCGTCCAGTCGGAGAACCCGGCCGTCGCGGTGGACGTGGTGCCGTCGGTGTAGGTGATCGTCAAGGTGCCGGACGAGTTGCCGCCCGAACCCGAGCCCAGCAGCGCGAGCCTGCCCGAACCCGAGACGTTCACCGTCTGCCCCTGGGCGATCACGTTGTCCGGCTCGCCGCCGGGGTAGGACGGCCAGGTGTAGTTCAGCCCGTCCACGGTGATCGTGGCGCCCGCCGCGGCCCCGGACGCCGCCAGCGCCTGCGCCGAGTAACTCCAGCCGTAGCCGTCGAAGTTCGCCGAGGTGATCTGGCCGTCGGTGGAGATGCCGGAGTTGTTCACCGTGGCCAGCCAGCTGCCCGGTTTGGCCACCAGGACGGTCAGCACGGTCTGGATGTTCGCCAGGCCGGGTGTGGAGAAGGTCACCGGGATCTTCCGGGAACCGTCGCCCGTGCCCGCGGGCACGCTCACCGTCACAGCCGCGCTCGCCTTGGTCCCGCCCGGCACCGCGATCGTGCCGGACGCGGGCGAGAGCGTGATTCCGTCCACAGTGGATGCCGAGTAGGTCCAGGTCCGGTTGGTCCCCGACAGGTCCTGGATCCCGACCGAAGCGGAGCTGGTCGTGCCCGCCGGGGTGACCGCTCGCACCGGATCCACGAAGGACAGGCTGGGCGTCTCCTGGTCGCGGAACGACGGCGGTGCGTCGGCGGGGGCGCTGCCCCACGTGGTCGCCGCGGCGGACAGCGTGTAGTCGAGCTTGCCGCCCGCGGAGATCAGCGCCTCCGGGGTCCACGGCCGCGACGAGTCGACGCCGTTGACCTTCAGGCCCGAGACGTACTCGCCGGCACCCGCGCCGGTGACGACGATCTTCTTGCCCGCGCCGGTGGTCAGCGTGGCCTTGGCGAACAGCGGCGAGTTGAGCACCAGCTCGGCCCGGCCCGGGATCTCCGGGTACATGCCCAGCGCCGACCACACGTACCAGGACGACATCTGGCCGAGGTCGTCGTTGCCGATGATGCCCTCGGGACGCGGGTTGTACAGCTCGGTCATCGACCGCCGCACGATGTTCTGCGTCTTGGCAGGCGAACCCGCGTAGGCGTACACCCACGGCGCGTTCGCGTTCGGCTCGTTGCCCATGAACGCGTACGGCTCCTGGGTGCCGGCATTCAGCTTGGTGAAGAAGGTGTCCAGCCGGTTCTGCACCGCGGCATTGCCGCCGAACGCGGTCACCAGGCCACCCAGGTCGTAGGGCACCATCCAGTCGTACTGCGCGCCGTTGCCCTCGACCCAGCCGGTGGAGCTGGCCGGGTTGTAGGTACCGGCGAAGGAACCGTCGGCGCCGCGCGGCTGCAGGTGCCCGGTGCCCGGGTTGTAGAGGTTCTGCCAGTTCTGCGCGCGCTTCATGAACGTCGTGTACGTCGCGCCGTCGCCGAGCCGCTTCGCGAACTGAGCGATCGAGAAGTCGGCGCTGGTGTACTCGAGGGTGTCCGCGCCTTCGCCGGGCACGTAGCCCAGCTTCTGGTAGTCCTCGTTGCCCGGCCGCTCGGTGTAGCCCTGCGTCGGCTGAGTAGCACCCTTGATCATGAGCAGCAACGCCTTTTGCGCGTCGAAGTCACGGGCACCGAAGGCGTACGCGCTGGACACGATGATGTGGTACGGGTCGCCGTTCATCACGCCGGTGTAGTCGTTCGCGACCGTCCACCGGTCCCACGAACCGCCCTGTTCGGCGTAGGCCATCATCGACCGGACGATGTCCGAGGTCTCCTTCGGCGCGATCGTCGCCAGCAGCGGGATCTCCGAACGGTAGATGTCCCAGCCGGAGAAGTTCGTGTACATCGCGTGGCCCTTGTCGGCCTGGTGGATCCGGCCGTCGAAGCCCGGATACTGGCCGTCGACGTCGGAAAAGACGTTCGGCTGGATCATCGAGTGGTACAGCGCGGTGTAGAACGTCGTGGTGTCGTCGGCCGAGCCGCCTTCCACCGCGATCTTGTTCAGCTGGTCGTTCCACGCCTTGCGGGCGGCGGCCGCCACCGTGTCGAAAGACTTCTTGGTGTTCTCGGCCTTCAGGTTCGCCTTCGCGCCGTCGACGGACACAAAGGACAGTCCGACCTGGACGTTCACCGTGGCACCGCTGAGGTTGTCGAAGGTGACGTACGCGCCGCTGCCCGGCCCACTCACTGTCGTGGTCGGCGCCGCGGCAGCCGAGGACGTCGAAACCGTTGCCTTCTTGCTGCCCGGCAACGCCTTCGGCAGCACGCCGGCGTCGGCGACCTTGCTCAGCACGCCGTCGGGGGTCTGCGCGACCTTCGCCGGGGAACCGCCGGTCTCGGCCAGCTTGTTCGGCGTGACCGCGCCGTTCTTCCACGTCCCCACCGAGGCGAACGGGGTGTCGAACTTCGCCGAGAAGTAGACGCGGTAGCTGTTGCCCGCGCCGCAGAACCGGCCGCTCGTGGCCCAGCCGCTGATGGTGTCCTTGCCGATGGTGACCGAGGCGTCGTCGGTGCCCATCACCGAACCGGAGGTGTTGACCAGCAGCGTCGAGGACGCGCCGGCCGGATAGCTGAACCGGCCGGAGCCGGTGCGCTGGGTCGCGCTCAGCTCGACCTTGGCACCACTGTCCAGCGTGACGTCGTACTTGCCCGCGGTCGCGTGCTCGTTCGCGTGCGAGAACGTCGAGGTGTAGCGGCCGGGGTCGGTCGCCGGGGACGTCGTCACCTCACCCACGTAGGGGATGAACGGGACGTCCTCGTAGGTCGAGCAGCCCGCACCCGACAGGTGCGTCAGGCTGAAGCCCTTCAGGGCGTTGTCGTCGTAGTAGTACCCGCCGTGCTGGGCCTTCACGGTGTCCGGGCTCCACTGCACCATCCCGAACGGGACCACCGCGCCCGGGAAGGTGTTGCCGGCGCCGCCACCGGTCCCGTGGTCGGCCCCGCCGGGCCGCGTCCCGACGAAGGGATTGACCCACTTCGCCAGATCGGCCTGCGCCGCGGGGGCGGCCAACGCGGGCATCGCCGGGGCCACCGCCGCCGCGACCGCCGTTGTTACGAAAATAAGTGCGGCTCTCCAGCGCGCTCGCGCCATCGCCATCGCCTCTCCACCTCGTCGACACGACCGTCCGTGATACGAAATGACAACCTTGTCGTACCTCCGTCGATGCCGCGTACCTTCGGCAATCGCTTGCGGAAAGGTCAAGTGTCACGTGGGAGCCTGTCTGATTCCGGACAGCTTGATCAGCCGAACGCCTTAACACTTAAGTCGTCGAAACGACGCCAAGTGCGGATCGGGCATTGACAGCGACGGGGGACGTAGCGTGTAATCCCGTCCACTATGACAACGTTGTCTCCACCCGGCCGGGACCGGGACGGCTTCACGCGCACCGCGAGCCGCCGAGCCACCATGAGCGACGTGGCCCGGCTGGCCGGAGTGAGCATCAAGACCGTTTCGCGCGTGGTAAACGACGAGCCGGCGGTGCACCCGGACACCGCCGAGCGGGTCATGGCGGCCATCGAGCAGCTCGGCTTCCGGCGCAACCTCGGCGCGCGCAACCTGCGCCGCGGGTCCACGACCGGGACCATCGGGCTGATCGTCGAGGACGTCGGCAACCCCTTCTACTCGGAGCTGAACCGCGCGGTCGAACGCATCGCGACGTCGTTCGGCAGGCAGGTCCTGACCGGCTCTTCGGAGGAGAACTCCGACCGCGAACGTGAGCTGGTCCTGGAGTTCTGCGCGCGCCGGGTCGACGGCATCCTCGTCGTCCCCGCCGGGCTGCAGCACGGGTACCTGGTGCCGGAGATGCGCGCGGGCACGCCGGTGGTGTTCATCGACCGCCCGGCCGGCGACATCGTGGCCGACACGGTGCTGGTCGACAACCTCGGCGGGACCATCGAGGCCGTCACGCACCTGGCGCAGCACGGCCACCGGCGGATCGCGTTCCTCGGCGACAGCCCGGACATCTTCACCGCCGCCGAGCGCCTGCGCGGGTTCCGCGAAGGCTGTGTCCGCAACGGGATCAGCTACGACGAGTCGCTGGTCGCGCTGCGCACGCCGACGCCGGAGTCCATCGGCGAGGCCGTGCGGAAGCTGCTGACCGGGCCGTCGGCGGCCACCGCGGTCGTCGCCGGCAACAACCGGGTCGCCGTGCACCTGCTGCGCGCGCTCGCGCACACCGAGCGCCGCCCCGCGCTGGTCAGCTTCGACGACTTCGAACTCGCGGACCTGCTGAACCCGCCGGTCACCGTCATCGCGCACGATGTCAGCGCGCTCGGTCACGCCGCCGCCGAGCTCCTGTTCGCGCGTGTCCAAGGAGATCAGTCCCCACCGAGAAAGGTAGTCCTGCCCGTGCATCTCGTCGCCCGTGGTTCCGCCGAGGTCGCCCCGTGAGCGCACACCTGGCACCCGTCCGGCTGCCCGCCAACCAGCCGCCCCAGTTCTACCGGGGCGGCGACGCGATCGCGGCCCTCCGTGCGGCTGGGCCCAACACGTCAGACACCAAGTTCGGCCCCGAGGACTGGGTCGGCTCCGTCACCACGATGTACGGCCAGGACAGCAACGGCCTGACGAAGCTCCCGAGCGGTGTCTGGCTGCGCGACGCCGTCGAGGCGGACGCGGCGGCCTGGCTCGGCACCAAGCACGTCGAGACACTCGGCTCGTCGACAGGGCTGCTGGTCAAGCTGCTCGACGCCGGGCAGCGGCTGCCGGTGCACTTCCACCCCTCCGACGGCTTCGCCCAGCAGCACTTCGACTCGCACTTCGGCAAGACCGAGGCGTGGATCGTAGTGGGCACCTACGGCGACGACCCGCGCGTCTACCCGGGCTTCAAGGAAACGCTTTCCAAGGACACCGTGTCCGAGTGGACGCGGGAGCAGGACGTGCCGAGCATGCTGGGCGCGCTCAACAGCATCCCGGTGACCGCCGGCGACACCGTCTACATCCCGGCCGGGCTGCCGCACGCGATCGGCGAGGGCGTGTTCGTCGTCGAGCTGCAGCAGCCGACCGACTTCTCGCTGACCATCGAGTGGCGGGACTTCCTGGCCTCGCCGGAAAAGGGCCACCTCGGCATCGGCTTCGACACCGCGATCGAGGCGCTGGACACCTCCGGCTGGGACGCCGAGCGGCTGGAGACCATCATCAAGCGGACCGCGGGCGACACCGAGTCCACTGTGGACCTGCTGGCCGACGGCTCCGACCAGTTCTTCCGAGCCGACCAGCTCCGGCCCGGCAAATTGACAACGTTGTCACTCGACCCGTCCTTCGCCGTTCTGGTCGTCATGGACGGCGAGGGCACCCTGCGAACCGAGCACGACGGCGAGTTCGCACTCACCAAGGGCGACACCTATGTCGTCCCGTTCGACACCGGGCAGACCGAGCTGGCGGGCGATCTCACCGTGATCCGCTGCCGGCCACCTGCCCCAGAAAGGAGGCGTGCATGAGCGAAATCCTGCTCGACGCCCAAAACCTGACCAAGCACTACGGCTCGGTGGAAGCCCTGCGCGGCGTGTCCTTCCAGGCGCGTGCGGGCGAGGTCACCGCGCTCATCGGCGACAACGGCGCCGGGAAGTCCACTTTGGTCAAATGCCTCTCCGGCGCGGAGCAGCCGTCCAGCGGCAAGATCCTGCTGGACGGCAAGGAAGCCCACTTCGACTCGCCGACCACGGCACGGCGCATGGGCATCGAGACGGTCTATCAGGACCTGGCCGTCGCGCCGGA
>Ga0307507_10009222_pt1 | contig 13234 bp, 7 predicted proteins | sample 7_EM_MG_FD_207223 | JGI IMG/M metagenome (GOLD analysis project Ga0307507, IMG submission 207223) | Populus trichocarpa ectomycorrhiza microbial communities from riparian zone in the Pacific Northwest, United States - 7_EM | ecosystem: Host-associated > Plants > Roots > Unclassified | place...
TCAATTTATATTAAACACACTCCTTTTTTTTACTCTCTCCCACGCTGCTAAAAGTTTCTATCTCGTGTCATTCCAGTTTTCTCTTAAATGGTAGTGAAATACCATGAGCATAGTTTTCTGGTGGCCAACCCGGTTCAAGACTCAGGTTTCAGGTTTCAAGTTTTTATTGGATTGTCTGGGTTAATTTTTTTAAAATTAAAATAATGTTATTTTAGTAAAATAAAATTCAACGGGTTGCAACCAGGTCTTGTCGGGTCACACCTCGTTTTTTCTTTTTCTATTTTTTTCTCAACTCGACCCAGTTCCAGCCCTGGATCCCGGGTTAACCCATCAGGCCGGGTTGGGTTTCAAAACTATAATCATGAGCTTGATATTTGATAATATATTAAAATATTTTTTATATTTTAAAATTTATTTTTAATATTACAACATTAAAGATAAATTTAAAACACAAAAAGGAATGATATATATTTTACACCGTAATTGTAAAATTTGGGCCACTTTTGTATTGTTGCTTTTTTATTAATAATTAGTTTTTTAGCCGTTATTTTTTAATTTTCTATCTCTTAAAACTTATTTAATTGTTTTTTTAAGAAAAAAGAACAAAAATGAAAAACAGCAAGCGAGGTCAAAGGAATGGAGTCCAGTAAACACGGCAATTCTCTCTATAAAGATTTACAACGTTTGTCTTCATTATTGGGTCCCCAATTTACTCCCCATTCCTTGCTGACCTTTCTAATTGGCTACTTTCCTTGTTGAGCTTTGTCTCGCTCGCACATTATTGCTTAACACGGCGTCGTCTTCACTAGCCCCTGAGCTCTGTCTCAACAAATATCTAACCATTGAAAAACCAAATGCCCTCTAAAGAAATAATACTGGTCAGTTGTAGAGATCCACAAGATTGCCACTCTCTGTAACAGCGAATCGATCTCCAATCTCTCCCTCTCTCTCTCGTTCATTTCCTCAATGATTTCTTCATATCCAGCTCCAGCTCCAGATCCGTACGATTCCCTCCCATCCGCCGCAGCTCCATCGACCTTCCTCACCCGCTCCGCCAATACTACAACCAACTTCTTCGCCACGCGCCGTCCATGGCGCGAATTGATTGAATTCTCCTCCTTCACGCGCCCGCTCTCCTTCGGCGAAGCCACAATCCGCGTAAAACGCAACCTCTACTACTTTCGCGTTAATTACACTATGATAATCCTCGTTATACTCTTTTTAAGCCTCTTATGGCACCCTCTCTCGATGATTGTCTTCTTAGTCGTCTTTGTCGCTTGGTTTTTCCTCTACTTCTTTCGTGACCAGCCACTGGTGATTTTCCATCGTCCGATTGATGATCGTGTGGTGCTTGGTTTGCTTTCCATCGTGACTATTATTGCTTTGATTTTCACTCACGTCTGGTTAAATGTCTTGGTATCGGTTTTGATTGGGGCTGCTGTTGTTGTATTACACGCTGCGTTTAGGGGAACTGAGAATTTGTATTTGGATGAGCATGATTTGGCTGATGAAGGCTTGTTTTCTGTTGTGGGGAGTCCTATGAGAGATGGCTATACTCGCGTTTAAAAGTAAGATTTCTTTCGGAATTTAATTTCACACGCACAAGTCAGGTGGAATTTGGTTTCGGCAGGAGCAGCTGATTTTCTCTCTGGTTAGTTGACCAATCTTGAGTTGAATCGATTTTTTCATAGTTTTTGCTAGCAAGTATTATTTTTTGATGAGATGAGTGTGTTGTAAATGTGGTTGTGGTGAATCAGTATAGATTTTTGTTAAAAAATAGATGGTTTACTACATGGTGTTCTGTGCCTTATTTGAAAGGAGCAGTAGTACTTCTTATCAATGATTTCTTTGAATTTCAATGCAAAATGTGTTCATTTCTTCGTTTTATTGTGTTTGTTTTCCAACTGCTATTGATGATATAAGTTGATTATATATCTATGTACACTTAAATTTGCACCGATTTTGATAGGTTAAACTGAAGACAGTTCGGTATGTATTATTCATAGATAAGTAAATGAACGATTGTGTTTTTTTTAGATCAAGGGGGTGTGCGTGTTTATCAATCTGGGACTTGAACGAGAACCCTAGCTCGTGTAGTACAAGAGCCCCAGTGAGGTACTAGCGCATCGGTTTTATTGCTTGTGTTGTTTCTTATGGTGTAAACTTGGCTATGATACACAAGCATCCGGATATAACATGGTTACAAGTTTGGTGCCATGGCGGAAGACCTGGATCTGGAACTTATAAATGCTGGTGGAAGGATTGGGAAGAATCTTTTTTTAAAAAAAGAATTGTTGGAAGGTGGGATTGTCTCTGAATTTCCCTTTTCTTGGCCTTAGAAGTGGCATAAGTGCGTAACGGTCTCCTATTGTCCTCCTTTTTTCATGAAAAGAGACGGTCCAGATGGTTGTTTGCCCATGTGTTAAGAAGCATGAATCTTTCTTTATAAGCTATATGGTGTACAGTCTCTCGAATTTTATCATCAGTATTAAGGCGGAATTTTCCTATAAAGGTGGATCTAATGCATTTTCCCCATGTGAGGAAAAGTTTTTCAATTGAAAAATTGACAAGGGAAAGTTAGCAATGTTGCTGTCACTGGCCATGCAAAATCAGTGCCTTGCCTGTTGTCACAATCCTTGTTTTGGTGACTTTAAAAGCTAGTTTTGGTACGGGTCTCCCTTTCCCCGTAGTTTTTTGAAGAGTTTTTGGTTCCTATCTTGTTTTATGCCAGATTGGAGGAGTGTTTCCATAAAAGCTTCAATTTATATGGGGTCCCGGGAGTGTGTTAGGTCATTTTCCTTTGCAAGTAATGATGGTTCAATGGTGTTATCGCTTGAAGTACGTTAACCATAATATCTGCTTATGCTTGTGATCTTTTCACGGAGTCTCTATGTATTTTCTGTGCATGTTGTTATTGCCTTTGTAGCATTAATTCAAGAACGTTATTGCTTAGTGATTTTTTTTTATTGTTCATTTGATATTGACAAGGTCTTGTGTCTTGTCTGTCTTTTTAGCAAGTAATAAAGGTAGATTATTTGGCTGTTCACTAAATCCTTGCCTATAAAATTGATTCATTTCGAGTACAATACAATTGAAGATACCTCGGGATTTCGAACATGGAGTAAAATCCATGGTGAAGGTACCTCTGTAGCTCGAGTCATGCAACCTCAGACTATCTTGTAATCCTTCAATCATCACGTTCTCTATTTCCATGTAATATGCTGGCCAAGTTATGCGACTTGCAAGCCACCGTAGAGGTTATCAGAATCCATAATCTTCACAGCATTTGTCTGCTTAGTTTCCTTCTATCCCATCATACTGAGTGGACTGCTGGTTTTGTTTAGAGTTTGGATAGCTGGCTGGAAGCCTATGGCTACTACAGCTTGTACCGTTGAAATTTCACTCTTGCAAAGATGAAATTTGAAGGTTTAGGACGAGTTCATGCATATTATATTTTCGTTTAAATTCACGTCATGATATGTTGTGCAAGCAAATGTTTTTGGCAGTCTGCTTGTAAGAACTTGTGTGGCTGTATTGTACAATAGACATCCTTATGTCCGAAGCTTTGATTGCATTGTACACTGCAGCAGACATCCTTATTGGAAGGCTTATATTCGTTGGCATATTTGGATTATATTTTGGAGATATGCTATTCATTAAACAATTTGTATAAAAAGAAATCTTAATAAAATTCGGTCAGTTGTTGAAGTTAAGATAAAAAAATTTAAAACACAACATCGGGTTGAATCTAAAATCTCCTTATTATATTTCTTGTTTAGCTCGAGCTTTAAATTAAATTATATAGAAGTTATATTAACGTAATTTTATCAACTTGACAGATTAAAAAAACTCGAATGATTAATAAAAACATGATGGGAGTTTAAAAAAATATTTTCAACATGATTTCTTAAAAAAAATACCGAGGTGGCGACACATCGGACCACGATAATTTTATAAAATAATCAAAATAAATTATGAAACTTAATTCTCAATAATTATATTTATTTTTAGAATTATATTTTATTTAATCATATAATAAAAAAAAATTCTTAAGAAACAGAGCATCAACTCAATACTAATATGTTTTTCTAAAATCACGATAACTTTATACCAAGTAAATTAAAATAAATTATGAAATTTATTTTATAATAATTATGTTTTTTTAAAAAATATTTTTTATTTAACAATAAAAAAAAATAATCATAAAACTAAACATCAATTAAATATTAGTATGTTTCTCCAAGACCATGATAATATTATATAAAAAAACTAAAATAAATAATAACGTTCAATCTTTAAAAGTGTAATTCCTATAAAAACTTTTTAATGTTGAAATGTAAAAATGAAAAGAAAAAAAAAACATGTCAGGGGAACAGTGATTTCCCTAAAGCTAATAATAATAATTTATTAGTGATGTCTTTCCAAGCAGTTTGCAAGAAAATAATTTATTGATGGACTCAGTCAAGTCTCATGATACCAAAGCTGACCCAAAGAGATTCACTTTCTTTTATCTTTTATCTTTCCGTATAGAGGACGCTAAATAGCGAACTGACCGAGTGGGCACGAGGACAGGGCGGCCCATCTACTCGATGATTAAATAGAATGAGGCCCGGAACAGTCTAAAATCGGGCGCTTTGCGTTCGAGAGAGCAGCAGCCACCAATACTCAGCTGGGTAGTGCAAAAACTCATGTCAAGATGATCAAAAATAAAATAAAAAACATGTCTAGTTAGGGCAAAACTAAGATCTCAACTCAACAGAGAAAAAAGGCACCAAATATAAAACCTTCTATTGTGGAGGGCAGTCAACGAGGCAGATCCAACTTTGCATATAACCAACCACAGAAAATGATAGGAACGAAAGTCTTATTGAGCAAATAGTACATCTTCTAGCATGTAAATCGTGCAATATGCATACAAGAAAAAGGGGATGGTCCCAGTAGAAAGTTTTGCACTAGGAGGTATATAATCATACAATAACTGAAAGAACACCCGTGAACTTGCACCTCATCACAGTCGGCTAACAGCAAGTCACGCCACACTATTGTGCGGATTACCCTGCATTTATATAACCATGAATCAAAGAATTTCTTTTCATCCCCTGTTCCCTGTAGCAGCCTGTTGTGGTTACAGCAAAGGCAATGCAAATATCGTGGAGGAACTAGTCATGAGAGACATGCTCGTGGAATACAAGCCTAGGAGAAACCTCACTTTGTTGCCATGGGGTTCAGAGAATCATATGGACATTATTGAAGAGGAGCATTGTTATGGGTTTGGGACCTTTCGAGCATAGGCCAGCACCATCACAAAATCCTTTGCCGAGGAACCAGCAGACACTGGAACCTGTTCTGGCTTTGGTGCTGCCTGTAGCCACTGATCAACTAAATTACACAATAGTAATGTAGGGATCACTGGTCTTCCCATGCATCTGATCTCAACCTGCAAGAATACCAAACAGTGGAGTAACAAGAATGAGAACTGGACAAGCTTATTTCTATATTGAAATCATTAACGAATGCAAGTTGAGGCAAATTGATAATGAAATCACTATAGGTTCTACTGCTTAATTGAGAATACTTCCTCGTGATTTGAACAAATACTTAGTTCACCCTTTACTAATGGCAGAATAAATCCAAAACATTTGATTTCCTGAGATAGAAACAATCTCCGATTCATAGTAAATCTGCTCACATTATTGCAGGAACAAATGCAAAATCAAATTTCAACAGGAAATCAGACTTAGAAGACATGAGTAATGAGATCGGTTCATGAGTAATGTGTGTTAATGACAGGTGCAGGACTCAAAAAGTAATAAGAAGATATAAATAAAAGAGCAGGATATGCACTTACTTCAATCGTTGTAACATGACTAAACTAGTGCGCAGGAACATAATAACATGGTTTTCCAAGGTCAAAGACTCTTTTGTGAATGCATTAAAAAAAACATACTTAACACTAAAATGTTGCGGGTTATTCTTGTTAACCCTAGCTAAAAATGATCTGAACATAAAGCTTGTCAACACATCTCACCTCAACTTCACTAGTGAGGTCTAGCTTCTTCACCAAGTACTTCTGGATGAAAGAAACAGGTACATTTCCATCCCTGCCATAGAGCAAAATAAGTGTAACACGTCTTCTGGAATTAGTTAATTGCTTCACTTCATTCACCAAAAAAAGTGTTTTTTTCTTATTTCAAACGGTGTTCTAACAATTAAATATTTCCAGGGTGTTTCTGGGAGGATTATTACTTGGCTTGAATGCGGAAAAAAACTTGTTAAACAATCCATCACAAGATAAAAGGAAACATATTAACCTGTCAATTAATATATCTACAATGGACCCTGAGTTCTGGTAGGAATTAGTTGTTTATCAGGTTCTTTGCAGCACCTTCTACCAGTTAGGACAGAGAGCAGACCAACATAGTGTCCAGGTTCAGCTGTAAGTTACAGACTGAAATGGTCTTCACATATGCTCAGATGTGCATAGAATCTATCAAATTAGGCATAGTTGGTCAATTTAGATAACCTGTCCCTTTCGAGACTGGTAGCAAGTGTCTTGAGATACACTCTCTGAATTGGATAGATCCGCAGGTTTTTCCTCTCCGCACTTTCCATACTGCAACCTCCAGACCTCTAGCTGGAATAGGTTGTGTAACAAAGAAATGATGACTTTATATGAGTCAGATGCATCTACAAAAAGTCATGACTCGAGTTTTCACTGTTTTCACAATCTGCACCACCTCAACGCACATTGTTTGAGGATTTCCCTACATCTTTACATCTCTAAGCCTCCAACCTAAACATGGTTAAAGGTTAATCTCACTCTCTCAGGCAGTGACTGTTGTTCTAGCATATAACCAGCATAACTCAAGAAAAAAAATTTCATTATGCTCCTAGATACCAAGTACCGAAACTTGGAGTAATATCATTGCAATAAAAAGGCAGGTAGGATTCTTCATAGCAAAAGAAAAATAAAGTATCCAGCAAATGCGATGAAGAGTACATACAAGAATGCAGTGAAGACAAAAGAAACTCACTTTAGCCTTAAATAACTTGAAGGAATTTGTGGCAAAGGTGCATCTCCTTCCCTGGAAAAAAAGAAGAAGTGAAATAACTATATGAACACAATGAAAGAACATTTAAGTAAGCAAACACATTAGACTCCTGGTACAGAAAGTTTTCTCTAGTTGAAAAGCTGGGGTTGTTTCTCACTGTTCTTCAGAAGCCAATAGTGAAAACCAAACAGGGCCACTTCTTCTTTCTTGCTTTGCAGCAGCAGTGTGCAGCACCGCTGGGGATGAAATGCCTGAAACGTCATTAAACGCTGCCTTTTTTCGACGAATCCTGCGCAACCTTTTTGGTTCCACTGTTCCTTCAGAAACATTATCGATATTATTCTTTTCATCCTTAACTTTTGATTTGTCTTTGTTCTCCTTAAATTTGGTTTTATGCACTTGAGGTTCATTTTCATGGACAGGTCGTGATTCTAATTTAGCATCATTAACTTGTGGAATAGACTTGAATGACTTGGTTCTGTTTGCAACTTCCACCAAAAAATTTAAAGGTTGCCAGAGATCTGATTTCCCATCCCTTGGTTCGGCCCCATTCTCTGCTTCATCATCAGGAGCAGGTTGACTAGGTTCGGCAGAGGAAGAATTCTGCGATGGTTAGACAGCAGTTCTGAGACTTTTTAGTAAAATGGACCGTTTCTCAGGATATCATAAATGAAAATGAGTTTATATCAACAGTCAATTAGAATGATATTAGGCATCCACCAAAGTAGAAACTACTATAATGGCTAATATTACCTGCCGTGTATTCTGATTGAACTTTTTCGGAGTTTCAGGTGAACTTGAGCTCTCTGGACTATCTTCAGCACGATCATGTTCCTTTTTAATGGGTTTCTCAATTGAAAAACCTGAACCTCGTAAAGCAGCAGCCTTTCTTGGAAAAGGTTTTGTTCTTCTTCCTGTTGTGGTAGTCTGTGTGGAAACTTTAGGGGTGCTGACTACCAATGATGAGAGTGACCTCTCCTTTCTTCTTATAACTGGTAATGTAACTGACTCTACAACTTCAGGTGCCTCTACCTTTCTTCTTTTGTATGGGAAAATCTTGGACCTCACATCTTGCAAATTGTGATCTGGCCTGTTTATCAATTGCCAGTGATACATATCGATTAGTTACGACTCAAACAACAAAAAACTTAATTTTTTACCAAAATTTTATTGTAATCTACAAGGGCCTGTTTGTTTTTGCGTTTCAAAAGCGTTTTTGAAAAAATTGAAAATTGTTTATATTTTTTTGGTGTTTTCAGATCATTTTGATGTGCCGATGTCAAAATTAATTTTTTAAAAATAAAAAAACATTATTTTGATGTATTTCTGAACGAAAAGCAACCGCAACCACAATCCCAAACACAATAAGTAACTACATTATGCATGTGCATGTATTTTCAATGAACATAAGAATACTATTGTTGCCTCAACAGATTGCTAAAATAGCAATTGCATTTATAGCAGTGTGTGTATGTCCATATATATCAGCTAAGCATCCTCTCAATCTCCCCCAAATAGAAACAGCAAAAATCTTACCTTAATTTTTCCAATGGAATACAACCCAGATTGATATTGCATATTGGGCAGCTATCTAGTCCTTCATCTGATATCCTCTGATATATACACTTCCTGCAAACTGGATGAAATTTGAAAAATGAAATAAAAACGAAAATATATTAGAGATTTTTCATCTACCGACTTGACAAACTCAAAAACAATAATCTTCACCAAAATTTAATCTTGCATAAACAATAGAAAATTCATAAACTAGATTAATCTAACTTTTGAACTTGAGAGGATTACATTGTAACAGATAAACTACTCCACCAAGTAGCAGCAGCTAGCCCGACAGAAAGTTAAGATTAGGTTGGAAAAGAGAGTTAAAGACTTTCCAATTAACAAAATTATGCCCAACATTCAACATTCAACTTTAATTTCATCAAGCAAGGAATCTAACTAGAAAGGGATAGATATCATCAAAGATCCTGGTGCAGAGGGAAGTACTAAAAGCCCACATTCTTTAAACACAATTACAGAACTACCAAGTCAAAGCAAGGACAAAACCAAGACAACAAATCCAGATAAACCCAGTAATGACCCAGATTAAGGCAAAAGAACAATCAAATGGATAGAGAAGGAGAGACTGACACGTATGTAGACATTCAGATATGGTAGTGGCGTCTCTAAGTAACTTATTGCAGAGAGGACATGTCATGCATGCTTCAATTGTTTCTCTCCTCACTTTCACCACCCGATGCTGATGATTCTGATTTCCCATCAAAACTGTCTCAATTCCTTTCTAATCCTTCCTTCCTCCACGTCCACATCCAGCCGCTGCATGCTATGTTTTACCAGCTGCGAGAAACAACCCCACAGTACACCTGCTTTAATTGATTCACGTCCATCTCACTATATCTGCATTCAACCAGAGAATAAGAACGATACATATAGAAGAGAGCTACCATACCAATTAGAGAAGTGCATGAGATTGTTCTGTTGATCGGTGGAGACGCGAGTAGTAGGGAGAGATTTCTCTTTGCTCTTGTGATTTAATTAGACACAGAGAATAAATATTATTATTAAACACAAGGCAGGGTTAGATATTATAACATTTGGGTTATAATGTTGATTTGTGCCGAATGCTCGTGTGGTTTCGGTGGATCGATTTTGAACTTGAAAATTTGACAAAAGGATGTTTATATATATATAACCCGTCTAGATCTTGTTGAAAAATAGCATGATGAGTGGACTCGATGTAAGGCTTAGATCACTTGTTTTATAGACAAAAATCTTCGTTAAAACAATGCTATATTAAAATTAAAAAAAAAATCAAAAGAATCATAAATTAACTTATTGAGGAAGTAGATCAAGTGAAATTAGTTTCAAATTATTATTTTTAGACTCGGCTTGCATTAAAGGCAATTCGTTCAAACCCAAGTTGACCGGGGCGAGTAGGGTTTAAATAACATTAAATGAATCGTGTATTTTTTAATTTATTTTAAAAAAATAGAGCGTGAACCTGGTTATTTTAATTAATTAATTAATTATTGTTTGTTTATGTTATTTTCCATGATAATAGAAAACAGTAAGGGTGTGGGTTTTTTTTTTTACTTTAGATGGGCAATGTTCACACACTCATAAAACACTGGGTGTTTATCTTTTAATAATTTATTTTTATTTTTAGAATTTTATTTTAGATAATTTGATCCTAATTGAAAATTAATTGTTTTTTATTTTTTAGGCAACAGTGACATTAAAAGAAGAGGGACTGAAATGAAAAAATATGCTAAACATGGACGACGCGCCAGGGATTTTGTGAAAAATATATTTGTATCCTTAATCTTTAAAAATAACTTGATTTATACAATTTAGATCTTTTTAAATTTTAAATATTCACTTTTGGTACAAAAGGTTCATTTGTGTTATTTTTTAATCCCTGGTTAAAGAAAAAGGGTTGTTGAATCCTAGTGATAAAAGAGAAAGTTATTGTTTAAGCTATTTATGACCACCAAAATTGATTTTTTTTTTGTTTCCACATGTTCAATGTTATGGGGTAAGATTGGTGGTGGTGTTTTAGAGTCTTAATATTACGTGAAAAAAAACAGATCTAAGTCAGTTAAGATAAATTTAACTCGGTTCGATTTCAAGTTTTTAGATTTTTTTTGTTTTTTTTATTGATGAGTTTGTTTGTAGGTATTCCAAGAGTGTTGTTGAGGTTTTTTGAAGTTGAAATAGCTTAAAAATTAGTTTTTTAGGGCAAAAGATGCACTACCGTGTTTTTTCAGCCATTACGCTAGCGTCCAAAATCTAGGCTTGCTGACGACACGTCGTCCGTGTATTTTTTTTTTAAAACATGTGCGTGGATGATAGATCATCCGCTCCTTTAAAAAATCAAAAATATAAAAATAAAACCAAGTTTAGGCGCATAGGGGCAGGCTACCCATGCTAAGTTTTTTTTCCCCTCTTCTATATATACGCGCGCGCACACACACATACATATAAGTTAAGTATAAATTTTAAAAAAATTATTTAACTTGCTTAAGTACATAGCTCGGATCATTGGTTTGATTAGTTAAACCACAACATCTCGACTATTATTATGTTTTTCTAATTTTTCTTTTTTCTTAATTAATACTTTTTTAATATGTATTTTTTTTAAAAAAATATTTTTCAATTAATATCACTTCTTTGTGATTTTTTTTTGTTTATTTAACCCTTTTTTGATACAAATTGTTTTAAAATTATTTTGCATGTGTTTAATTTCTAAAGATAATTTTTTTATTTATCTATAATTTTTTTATTTTTTGTGTGGATAAATTTTATTTTTAAAAATAAAAATGTTTATTTTTAAACAATATTTCTAATACTTGTAATCTTGCATGATATTTTTTATTATTTTTTAATTGAATAAAAATATTATTTTAATAAAAAGATTTAGCAAATACAACTAGTTAAACGTTTTATATTGTGATATTAAATATTTTGATCTATATTTGTTTTTTGATTTTTTAAATTTTATTTTTAGTTATTGTTATTGTTATGACTTTTTATTTTCATTTATTAACATATATATATAGTCATTGATTTATCTAAACACATACATGGATAAACTTTTTAATTTGCAATTAAATTTTTTAAAACTACGAAAAACACATAAAAAAAAGTCTATATATATGATCTGCGACAGAAGGCTGGTGAAATAGATAGTTTTTTATTTATCTTCTTGTATAATGAGTCTTAATGTAATGAAACAACGGTAATAATGATTTTTTAAATTTTAAGCCACACAAGTACAGCTAATAGGCTTTATTTAAAATAAAATAAAAAAATTGACCATGTTACAACTAGACAAGTTCAACTGCTTAGTTTTGAGATGGGGAGTAAGGATAGAGTGCGCCAGGGGTGCGTAGGCGAGGAAGGTGCGTACTCGGCTTGAGTTGGGTTTCGTGTAAGCGACAGCGAGAATTGCGAGGGTGTTGTGCTATTGTGCGCACAAGTATGCAAGGCCAGCAACACGGATCTATATCCATTATTCAACACTGCAGAAACAGTTGGATTTAATTCAATTTCCCATCTCTATTAATTAATTAATAATCAAATAAATATTTGCAGTGTGAAAGAAAGATCGATTCGTGACAATATAAATAACGACAACGTTTCAATCAAGGGGCTTTTACATGTGAAGGAAATTGTATTCATTGATGAGTTAGCTAAAGCACAACAGGATCCCACGCATCCCCACATGAAAAATATTTAATTAGGAGAAAAATGGTTGTTTCACAGTTCTTTTACCACTCTAATTTTTTAAAAAAAAGAAAAGAAAAGAAAAGAAAAGAAAAAAAGGTCGTCGGGTTGCTATTCCATGGTGGCGCGTTGTTGTTTGGAAACTTAATAAGCACGGCATGTTGGTACAAAAAGCTACTGCCAGTACTTAATAAAGGACTTAATAAAGGAGCAAATAAGAAGGGAAAGAAGAGTTTTTTATTTATTTATTTTGATAATCAATATTATTCTCAGACATATTGTCTGATAATTAAGATTATGTTTTTTTAGATGATTTTAAAAATATAATTTTATATTGGCATGGTGTGTTTAGAGAAAAAATAATTTTAATACACGAATTTAGGAGTCATGAAAGGAAGCAAGGTAACAAATGAATAGTAATTATAAATAAATCCCACTAAAACAAGGTGATAAAAAGAAGAAGGAAGGAGCAAGGTAGAGATGATAGATAGTAACTATTCTATTGGCCTGTTTTTTTTTTTTTAATTGTGGATCGAGCCAAGTTTTTTTAAATGTAAAAATATATTAAGAGTTTTTTTTAATAATGTTATTAAATTTGACCAAACATGTCATTTTTGAAACCTTCCGACCTATCTCTTTACCTAACTTGAATTTCTAATTAAACCGCATGATAGTTAGCCCAACTTAAATAGATAAATTTCACGGGTCCAAATGAAACCTTGATGATCATAAAAATCATGGTTTAACTTTTAAAAAAATTCAAAATGATAATTTTTTTTAAATATTGAGACAATGACAAATTTGATGGATTTTAGTCCCTCTGCAATCCGAGTCATAAATTCTATTGGGTTTAATAACTTTTTTTTATAATTTTTTTTTATTTAATCATATAATAAAATATAGATGCTCACAAAATTGAGTATCAACTTAAAAATAGG